>WNEZ01013165.1_pt1 | contig 15731 bp, 15 predicted proteins | sample 5400521 | NCBI WGS metagenome assembly WNEZ01 (sample SAMN13153339, study PRJNA577476) | soil metagenome | isolation source: 120 cm saprolite under Douglas fir tree site 2 hole 1 replicate 1 | place: USA:California | collected 2015-04-18
AGAAGGTTGGCCGCAACGTCGAACCCGGTGACAAAGCGCGGCCACGGCGCGGACAGATAGGCGAGCAGGGGCAAGCCGTGGTCGCGCCAGCCCTCGAGCGGGTAGAGCGAAGCATAGACCACCAGCGCGACATAGACCGCGAACAGGATCCGCGCCAGCGGCGAGGCCGGCGCCGCGCCCTTCAGATTAGTGGCGTTCGCCGTGGCACGTGCGGCAGCGCGCGCTCGCGCGGCACGAGCGAGCCGAGCACCATGCCGAGGATGGAAAAAGCCAGGCCGACGAGCTGCGGCGGCACGGTGGCATCGGCGGCCGTTAGTTCCGCGACACCCCAGGAGCCCAGCCCGAAAATCATGGAAACTGCGGCGCCCGGCACGTTGGCGCGCTTCCAGAAAATGCCGGCCGCGAGCGGCACGAACGCGCCCACCAGCGTCACTTTGTAGGCATTCTGCACCATGTCATACATCGTGCTCTTTGAATTCAGCGCGAACACAAGCGCGGCGAGCGAGAAGCTGACCAGAACCGTGCGCAGCGCGAACAGGAATTGCCGGTCGCTCATGCGTGGATAAAACTGCTTGATGATGTTCTCGGTGCACAGCGCGGTCGGCGCGATCAGCGCACCGCTTGCCGTGGACAGGATCGCCGACAGCAGCGCGCCGAAAAACAGCACCTGCGTCCACATCGGCGTATGCTCGAGGATCAGCGCCGGCAGCAGCTTCTGCATCTCGCGCGGGTCCTCCGCAGACAGGTAGCCCGCGAGCGACGGCGCGATCAGCAAGCCGGCATAAACGATGAACACCGGCACGAAAGCGAAGGTGAAATACACCACTCCGCCCAGGAGCGTACCGCGCACCGCGGTCTTTTCGTCCTTCGCCGAAGTGACCCGCTGGAAGATGTCCTGCTGCGGAATCGAGCCGAGGGCAAGTGTCAGCCACGCGGTGCCGAACCAGAGCCACTCCCTGGTCCCGCTCTTCGGCCAGAATTCGAACTTGCCCGCCTCGGCCGCGGCCGCGATCACTTTGCCGGGGCCGCCTGCCATGTCGCTAACTACCCAGGCGACGAGCGTGACGCCGATGATGATCATCACCGACTGGAACAGGTCGGTGAGCGCCACCGACCACATGCCGCCCCAGACCGTGTAGCCGAGCACGACGACCGCACCCAGGACGATGCCCCACTGCAGCGAGATGGCGCCGTCAGACAGGGTTGAAAACGCCAGCCCGAGCGCGGTCATCTGCGCTGACGTCCAGCCGAGATAAGACAGCGTGATCACCACGCTGGTCACGATTTCGATCGGCCGGTTGTAGCGTTTGCGATAGAAGTCCCCGATGGTAAGAAGATCCATGCGGTAAAAAGCGCGCGCGAAGAACAGCGCCACGATCACCAGGCAGAACGAGGATCCGAACGGGTCCGCGATGATGCCGCCCAGCCCGCTTTTGGCGAATTCCGCCGACACCGACAGCACCGTCTCCGCGCCGAACCAGGTGGCGAACACGGTGGCGGTGTTCATGTACAGCGGCAGGCTCCGGCCGGCCACCACATAGTCCCTGGAGTTATGTACGCGCTTGGCAGCCCAAAGGCCGATGGCGATGGTGACCACAAGATAGAGAACAACGAACGCGATCAGCATAGCGCGCGCATCATATCCGCCGCTGCCACGCCTGCCAATGCCGCCTCAGAACAGGCTGATGGCGAGAAGAATCAGCGCCACGGTGAATACCATGAGGAGCGCCGACAGAAGGTCGTTGCGGCGCGCGTTCTCCTGCGCGAGGCGCTCGAGCGTGGCGCCGAGCTCGCCGAGCCGGTCCTGGGAGAGCGCGCGGTGCGCGAGCCGCGGCAACTGCGGCAGGGTGGAGGCCCAGAAAGGCGCTTCCTGCCGCAGCGTGCGCAGCAAGCCGCGCCAGCCCACCTGCTCGTTCATCCAGCGCTCGAGGTAGGGCTTGGCGGTGCGCCACAGGTCGAGGTCGGGGTCGAGCTGGCGTCCCAGGCCTTCGATGTTGAGCAGCGTCTTCTGCAGCAGCACGAGCTGGGGCTGGATCTCGACGTTGAAGCGCCGCGAGGTCTGGAACAGGCGCAGCAGCAGCCTGCCGAAATAGATTTCCTTCAGCGGCCGCGCGAATACCGGCTCGCAGACCGCGCGGATCGCCGTCTCGAACTCGTCGACACGCGTGTGCGCCGGCACCCAGCCGGCATCGAGGTGCGCCTGCGCCACGCGCCGATAGTCGCGGTTGAAGAAGGCGAGAAAGTTCTGCGCGAGGTAGTTCTTGTCGACCTCGGTCAGGGTTCCCATGATGCCGAAGTCGAGAGCCACATAGCGGCCACTCCCTTCTCCTTCGGTCGTAACGAGAATGTTGCCGGGGTGCATGTCGGCATGGAAGAAGCCGTCGCGGAATACCTGGGTGAAAAATATCTCTACCCCGGCGCGCGCGAGCGCGGGAATATCGATCCCCTTCGCGCGCAACGTCTCGACCTGCGACACCGGCGTGCCGTGCATGCGCTGCATCACCATCACGCGCTCGGAACAGAGGTCCCAGTGCACTTCGGGCACCAGCAGCAGCGCCGAGCGCTCGAAGTTGCGGCGCAGCTGGCTGGCGTTCGCCGCCTCGCGCATCAGGTTGAGCTCGTCCTCGAGGTGGCGCGCGAACTCCGCCACCACCTCGCGCGGCTTGAGCCGCCGGCCGTCGGGCCACAGGCGCTCCACGAACTCCGCTCCGGTGGCAAGGAGCGCGACGTCCTTGGCGATCTCCTCTTCGACGCGCGGCCGCAGCACCTTGACGGCGACTTCGCGGCCGTCGTGCAACGTAGCGAGGTGCACCTGGGCGATCGACGCGCTTGCCACGGGCTCGCGCTCGAACGTGGCGAACACGGCCTCGATTTTTCTCCCCAGTCCTTTTTCTATCTCGGCGAGCGCCAGGGCGGATGGAAAGGGCGGCACCCGGTCCTGCAGCTTGGCGAGCTCGTCCGCAATGTCGAGCGGCACGAGGTCACGCCGCGTCGACAGCACCTGGCCGAACTTGACGTAAATCGGACCGAGGGTCTCGAGCGCCTCGCGCAGGCGCTCGGCGCGCGGCTGGTCGGTGCGCCGCGCAGCGAGTCGCACCAACGGATTGCGTGCGAACCGCGGGATGAACTCGTGCAGTCCGAAGCGCAGGCCGACCGCGAAAATGCGCAGCAGCCGCGTTAGCCTAGCCAAGGCGCGCGATCCGCTTTTCCAGCCGCTCGATGGCGTCGCGCAGCTGCGCGACCGACGCGCCCAGCGCTTCGAGCGCCGGACGCCGCACCAGCAGGCGGCCTTCCTCGCTGGCGTAATCGGCGAAGCTGTCGGCGAGGCGACGCAGTGCATCCGCCTGCCAGGCCGCAAGATCGCGCCCGGCCTGCACCACGCGGCGGGCGGCGACGTCGCCGATGAGCCTGGAGAGGTCCTCCTCCACGTCCCAGCGCAAGTGTCGCACCAGCGCCATGATTTCGGCTGCGAGCCTGGCGTTGCCAGCGACCTCGACCGAGCGCATGAAATGCTCGCCGCCGCGCACGAGGCCCCCAAGCGCTTCAGGCCGCAGCGTGAGAACCAGCACCGGCTCGGCCCCGCCCGCTTCCACGCGTCCGGCCGGCAATATCGTCAAGCGCACGGCGGGCAGGGGTGGCGCGCGCAGCTCGAGGCTCTCTCCGGCGAAGGGCGCGAGTCGCTCGCGCGCCCAGGGCTCCGCGTCGAGCAGATGATTCAGAGCAAAACAAAAGGCCACCGCTGGGGTGGCCTTTTCGGACGACAGGCGACGCCTCAATGCATTTGCTGGATGCCGGCGAGCAGCCAGCCGCTCGAGCCGTCGGCGGGCTTGACGAGGTTCCACACCTCTTCGAAGCCCACCGGCGCCGTGCCCGGCGTTTCGCGCACCATGCCGGAGAAGCGCACGCTCGCCCAATGCTTGTTGTTCTCGGTCGCCACATCGAGCAGGTCCGCATTGAGCGCGACCACATCGGTCTGCTGCGCCTCGGAGCCGCGCGTGAGAATGTCCTGACGGAGCTCGTCGAACATCTCGCGCGTGGTGAACTCGCGGATCTCCTCCAGCTCCCGGACATCATTGGCAACCTGCAGCTTCACGAAGTTAAGCTTTGCGGCGCGCAGGAAACCCGCGGCGTCGAAGCCCACGGGCACTGCACCATCTCGGGCAGCGACGCTTGCGGGTTGCGCAGGCAGCGGCGCCGCCACCGTTTCCGTACCAAGATCTGCGGCGTATTGCATCGGCTGCGAAGGCGCCACGGCACGCCGGCGCGCAAGAGAACGCAATGCGAGCACCACGCCTATGGCGAGTAGCGCCAGCAGGAGCACTCCGCCGAGTCCGCTGCCGCTAAAGAGGTAGCCAAGCAGGCCGCCGAGCGCGAGGCCGCCAAGGATCGGCATCCAACGGCTGCCCGCCGGTTGAGCGGCTTCTTGCTGTGCGGGCTTCGCCGGCGTCGAGACCGGGGGCGGCGTGACATTTCGCTGCGTGCCGACTGAACGCGAACCGCCAAGCCGCCTCGCATCCGCATCGGTCGCCGCCAGAGCGCTGCAAAGCAGCGCAATGCATAGACTGAGTAACCACTTGCTCATGGCTCGTTCCTCCAAGATGCCGATCCTATCAAATCCGGTAGCCGCGATGCACCGCGACCACCCCGGCCGCTAAATTGAATACCTCCACTTGGGACAGCCCTGCCCGCTCGAGCATCGCCGCGAGCGTTGCCTGGTCGGGGTGCCTGCGGATCGACTCGGCCAGGTAACTGTAGGCGGCGGCATCTCCCGCGACGCGTTCTCCCAACCAGGGCAGTACCTTGAACGAGTACAGGTCGTAGGCCGGCTCGAGCGGCTTCCAGACCTTCGAAAATTCGAGCACCAGCAGCCGCCCGCCGGGCTTCAGGACGCGCACCATTTCTTCGAGCGCCGCGTCCTTGCGCGTCATGTTGCGCAAGCCGAAGCCGACGCTGACGCAGTCGAAATATCCTGCGGCGAATGGCAGCCGCTCGGCGTCGCACTGCACGGCCGGGGCGAGCGCGCCGGAATCGAGCAGGCGGTCTCGTCCCCGCTGCAGCATGCGGCGGTTGACGTCGGTCAGCCAGACCTCGCCACCTGGCACCACGCGCCGCACCAGGGCCCTGGCCAGGTCGCCGCTTCCGCTCGCCACGTCGAGCACGCGCTCGCCGGGCCGCGGGCGGGCAAGCTCGATGGCAAACGCCTTCCACACGCGGTGCAGGCCGAGCGACATCAGGTCGTTCATCAGGTCATAGCGCTCGGCAACTCGGTCGAATACTTCGCCCACCCGCGCCGCCTTTTCGGATTCGGCTACATCCTCGTACCCAAAGTCGACACGTTTAGGCAAAGTAAGTCATTGCTCCTAGTCCCGGCTGGCGCCTGCGGCCTTCAGTTTGGAAAGGTACTGCGACCAAAGCGCGTCCTGGTTTTGGCCCAGCTCGTACAGATAGTCCCACGAATAAATGCCGGTGCTGTGCCCGTCGGAGAACACCGGCTGAACCGCGTACGAGCCGACCGGCTCGAGGGTGCGGATCTCGACCCCGCGCTTGCCGGTTTGCAGCACCTCCTGCCCCGGCCCGTGGCCGCGCACCTCTGCCGAAGGGGAATACACGCGCAGGAACTCGTATGGCAACCGGAAGCTGTGGCCGTCCGAGAAGCTGATCTCCATCACGCGCGATTTCTGGTGGAGCTTGATCTCGATCGGAACGTGAGCGCCGGGCATCTAGGGTACTGTCATTTGCGTCATTTTGATGCAAACACGTCGCGGTAGCTGACGTAGAAGCTCGCGAAGAGGGTCGGCAGCAGCACCAGCAGCAGCGGGAATGCGAGCGACACGACGGGCACCGCGAGCGCCCCGCCGGAGGCGAGCATCAGGCCGCTCAGCGCAAGGAACGGCAGCACGAGGGTGACAGCCGCGGTCACCGTGCCGTAAGCGAGGAACGCGCGCCAGTTCATCAGGCAGGCGAAGAAGCTGAAGAACAGCGCTTTCCCCGCCCCGGTCGCGTGCCAGGCAGCGAGCGGCGGCGCGAACCAGAACATCATCATCACCGGGACGTAGAACAGCGCCGCGCAGGCGAGCGCGGCGAAGAATGCCTCCGACTGCAGCGCGTCTTCGCCCGGATGCTGCCCTGTCGTCATCCATCGGGCGAGCGCGCCGTTGTCGGCGAGCGTGGTGGCAGAGAGCACCAAGGCGAGGCAGGCGAGGTAGGCCAGGCCAAGGACGAGCTGGGTGCGAAGCACCGGCGGCCGAAAGCCCTCGAAGAGGAGCGCGAGCTCGAGCCGCTGGCCGCTGCCGACTGCGCGCGCCGCCGCCATGAAGCCGACCGAGAACGCCGGCACCAGCACCGGCGCGATGGCCACGCCCACGAGCGGAGGGAGCGACGCTAAGGTCATCAGCAGCCAATAGGCGAACACCATGGCGAGCCACCCGAGCGGCGCACCGCGAAACAGCTGCCAGCCCTCGCCGAGCCAGCGCGCGCCGCGTTGGATGCCGACGATGCGCGCTTGCATGTCAGTCGATCCACGGCGCGCTGGCGCTGGTGCGCGACTCGAGGATGCGGCGAAAGTGCCCCGGGTCGTGGGCGTGCACCAGCATCCCCGGGCGGGGGAGGTGGAAATCGTGAAGACGCGAAAGCCAGAAGCGCAGCGCCGCGGCGCGCAGCATCACCGGCCACCCGGCACGCTCCAGCGCAGTAAACGGACGCATCGCGTGATAGCCCGCGAGCAGCGCGCGCGTCCGCTCCGCTTCGAGCCGCGCGTCGGACGCCGCATCGACCAGGCACCAATCGTTGGCGCACACCGCGATGTCGTACAGCAGGCAGTCCACCCCGGCGAAATAGAAGTCGATCACGCCCGAAATGCGGCCCTTCTCGAACAGCGCGTTGTCACGGAACAGGTCGGCGTGCACCGGGCCGCGCGGCAGGTCCGGAAAACGGTGCCGAGCCTGAAAGGCGATCTCTTCCTCGAGCAACGAGTTCTGCCGTGAGTCGAGAAACGGCTTCACCTCTCGGGCTGCAAGGCGCCACCACTTGGCGCCGCGCGGATTCTCTAGGTAGGCGGCGTACGAGCGCGCGGCGAGATGCATGCGGGCGAGCAGCGCGCCGAGCTCGGTGCACTCGGCGACTCCCGGGCGCTCGACCGAGCGCCCCGGCAGCCGCGTCACGAGCGCGGCCGGCTTGCCGTTGAGGCGCTGCAGGTACTGGTCAGCCAGGTCGGCGATCGGCGCCGGACACGGAATGCCGTGGCGCGCGAGATGCGCCATCAGGTCGAGGTAGAACGGCAGCTCCTCGGCGGGCAGCCGCTCGAACAGCGTCAGGACGTAGCGGCCCTGCGTCGTGGTGAGGAAGTAATTGCTGTTCTCGATTCCCGCCTTGATCGGGTCACAGGAAAGCAGCGCGCCGACCGAGTAATTGCGCAGCCAGTCCGACAGGAGCGAATCGCGGCGCATCCAGTTGCCGTTGCCGGTGGTGTCCATGAGGTAGTAGGGCTTGCCACCCGGTGGCGTCACCTTCAGCATCACCACGCGGCCGCCCTGGCGGATCTCCTCGACCTTGTCTGCCTCCTGCACCGGGATGCGCACGCTCGGCTCCTCGGGCCCGGGCATGGGCGGAGGCGGCGGCGGCTCGGGCAGCGGCGTGAGCCCGGGAGGCGGCTTCTGCGCCCAGACCGTAACTGCGAAGCTGGCCAGCGCGATCGCGAGTAGGCGGCGCATCAACTTCGATTCTACTAGAGGTTGAGAAGCACCTCGAGGAACTCTGCGATAATGCCGCACAGCTTCATCGTGTCGGGAACAAATCCTGAAAGAACATTGTTGCTGGTCGACGGCTCGTCGTACCTGTACCGGGCGTTCCACGCGCTGCCCGAGCTGAAGAGCCCGAAAGGCGAGCCGACCGGCGCGATCTACGGGGTGCTCAACATGCTGCGACGCCTCGCTGCCGACTACCAGGCGCAGGCGCGCGCAGTCGTCTTCGACGCGAAGGGCAGGACGTTCCGCGACGATCAGTATCCCGAGTACAAGGCGCACCGCGCGCCGATGCCCGACGACCTCTCAGCGCAGGTCGAGCCGTTGTCCGAGGCGATCCGCGCGCTCGGCTGGCCGGTGCTCACCGTCGAAGGCGTCGAAGCCGATGACGTGATCGCCACGCTCGCCGACGAGGCGACGCGGCGTGGATGGCGCGCGGTCATCTCGACGGGCGACAAGGACCTGGCACAGCTCGTCGACGGCCGCGTGACGCTCGTCAATACCATGTCGAACGAGACGCTCGACGTCGAGGGCGTAAAGCTCAAATTTGGCGTGCCTCCCGAGAAGATCGTCGATTACCTGACGCTGGTCGGCGATGCGATCGACAACATTCCAGGGGTCGACAAGGTTGGCCCGAAGACCGCGGCCAGATGGATCCACCAGTACGGCTCGCTCGAGGGGGTGATGGCGCACGCGGGCGAGATCACCGGGATCGTCGGCGAGAACCTGAGAAAGGTGCTCGACTGGCTGCCGAAGGGCCGCGAGTTGATCACGGTGAAGCGCGACGTGGCCCTTCCCGTGACGCTCGATCAGCTCGCCGATGGCCAGGCCGACCCGTCGCGCCAGCAGGCCCTCTATGAGCGCTTCGGCTTCAAGACCTGGCTCAAGGAGGCGGAAAGCGCGCCGCAGCAGCCAGCGCAGCCCGCCCCGCCATCCACCCTGCAGAAGCGCAGGTACTCGGCAATTCTGACTGAAGGCCAGTTGCGCGAGCTGGTGAAAAAGCTGGAAACCACCCCCCTCGTCGGCTTCGACACCGAGTGCGTCGGCCTCGATCCGATGACCGCACGGCTGGTGGGCATGTCATTCGCTTTCGGCGACGAGGCGGTCTATCTGCCGCTGGCGCATGAATATCCCGCAGCGCCGGAACAGATCGACTTCGACACGGCGCTTGAATTGCTGAAACCCTGGCTGGAGGGCGCCGGCTTCCGCAAGGTCGGCCAGAACGTCAAGTTCGACTCCCACGTGCTCGCCAACCAGGGCATCCGGCTCGCCGGGTGCGTGCACGACACGCTGCTCGAGTCGTACGTGCTCGAGGTGCACGAGCGCCATGATCTCGGCGCGCTCGCCTTGCGTCATTGCGGCTGGCAGACCGTCAGCTATGACGACGTGACCGGCAAGGGGGCGACGCGCATCGAGTTTTCCGCGGTCGAGATCGGCCGTGCCACCGAATACGCGGCGGAAGACGCCGATTGCACGCTCGCGCTGCACGAGATCCTTCACCCCAAGATAGAACAAGATAAAAAACTCCAGTTCGTCTATGAAGAGATCGAGATGCGGGTCCTCCCGGTGCTCTTCAGGATGGAGCGCAACGGCGTGCTCCTCGACGCCGCCAAGCTCGAGGCGCAGAGCCACGAGCTCGGCAAGGAGATGCTGGCGATCGAGCAGAAGGCCTACGAGGCCGCGGGACAGCCTTTCAACCTCGCCTCGCCCAAGCAGATCCAGGAGATCCTGTTCGAGCGGCAGAAGCTGCCGGTGAAGAAGAAAACCCCTTCGGGACAGCCATCAACCGACGAAGACGTGCTGGCCGAGCTCGCGCTGGAGCACCCGCTGCCCAGGCGCATCCTGGAATACCGTGCCCTCTCGAAGCTGAAATCGACGTACACCGACAAGCTGCCGAAGAGCGTCGACTCCCGCACGGGACGCGTCCATACCACCTACTCGCAGACCACCGCGGTGACCGGCCGTCTCGCCTCCAACGAGCCCAACCTGCAGAACATTCCCATCCGCACGCCGGCCGGGCGCCGCATCCGCGAGGCGTTCATCGCGCCGGCGGGCGCGAAGATCGTGTCGGCCGACTATTCGCAGATCGAGCTGCGCATCATGGCGCATCTCTCCGGCGACGAAAACCTGAAGCGCGCGTTCGCGCGCGGCGACGACGTGCACCGCGCCACGGCCGCGGAGGTATTCGGCCTGCCGCTCGACAAGGTCACCCCCGACGAGCGGCGCACCGCGAAGGTGATCAACTTCGGGCTCATCTACGGCATGTCGAGCTTCGGCCTGGCGCAGAACCTCGGCATCGAGCGCGCGACGGCACAGGCCTACATCGAGTCGTATTTCGCCCGCTATCCGGGGGTGAAGCGCTACATGGACCAGACGCGCAGCCGCGCACGCACGCAAGGCTACGTCGAAACGGTGTTCGGCCGGCGCCTCTGGCTGCCGGAGATGAAGAGCGGCAGCCCCATGCGCCGCCAGGCGGCCGAGCGCGCCGCGATCAACGCGCCGATGCAGGGCACCGCCGCCGACTTGATCAAGCTTGCGATGATTGCAGTTCAGAATTTCCTGGAACAACGAAAACTGCGCACGATGCTCATCATGCAGGTGCACGATGAGCTGGTCCTGGAAGTGCCGCAGAACGAGCTGGAAGAAGTGAAAGCCAAAGTGCGGGAGCTGATGCAATCCGTGGCGAAGCTCGATGTTCCGCTGCTCGTCGACGTCGGCGTCGGCGACAACTGGGATCAAGCGCACTAGAGAAGAGCGCCGAAAACCTTCTTGATGATGTTGCTGCCGGCCTGCAGCGGATCCTTGCGGATTTTCTTCTCTTCCTCGGCGACCATGAAATAAAGGGCGTCGAGCGCCTTCTGCGTCACGTACTCGTCGAGGTCGGCGTCCTGCTTCTTCACCAGGCCGAGCGCGACGCCTTTTTCGGCGTATTCGTTGTACTTGTGGGCGAGGTTCACCTTCGCAGTCGCGTGCTTCACGATCGGCAGGAAGCGGCCGTGCAGCGGGTCGCGCGTGGTGCGGCGGAAATACTCCGTTCCGGCGGTGTCGCCGCCGGCCAGGATGCCCTTGGCGTCGTTGATCGTCATCTTCCTGATCGAATCGACGAGGAGCTGCCTCGCCTCGGGCACCGCCGCCTCCGCGGCGCGGTTCATGGTGAGGATCAGCTCGTCGGCGTACCTGCCCATGCCGACTTTGCGCATCATCTTCTCGGTGCGGGTCAGCGAATCAGGCAGCGGGATTTTCACCTGCGGATTGCCGAAGAAGCCGTCGGTGCGACCGAGCTGCGCCACGGCAGCATGGGAACCTTTCTCGAGAGCGGTCCTGAGGCCGGAAACCGCTTCCTGTCGCGTGATCCGTTCCAGTTGGCCGAGCGCGGGAGACGTCCACAGCATGACAGCCGCGCCGAAGGAGGCGAGAATGGGGTAAGCGCTCAGCGACCCGGCCTAGCCCAACTTTGCATCCATGAGAATGCCCGGCGCGGGCCGCCGTGAACGGGCGCGGCGGTTCTAGCCCCAGCGGACGCCGCGGCGGCTTTTAGTCCGACAGGCGCGCCGAGCTCGATGACCTTCGCATCGGCCCGGGGTTTTTGCTCGCCGTCGACCCATTCGACGATCGGCATGAATGCCTGGCGCTCGGCGGCGGACATCGAGGCGTCCAGCTCGAAAATTCCCACCCCCGTCTCCGCGGCTTTGACGTAGACGTCCGAATCGCCGAGGCGCGTGAGGAACGTCAGGCTGAGCGAGCTGAGAAACCGCTCGAGCGGCTGGTACACCGGCATCGAGCTGCGGACCCGGTTGGCGAGTACCGCGAGCCGGGCGTTGCGCGCCCGGATCCTGCCCGCGACGAGGAGGTCCCGGATGAAGTTCGCCGTGGCGTGGATGTCGATCGCCGACGGCGCCACCGGGATGAGGATGCAATGCGCTCTGGCCAGCATCTCCTGCAAGAGCAGACCGGACGCGCCAGCCGGCGCGTCGATGATCAGCTGCCGGGTCTCCGCGGGGACATGCATCTCCACGCTGCGCAACCGGCCCCCCTTCTGGGGCGCGGCATTAGCGCCGTGAATCCGCGTGGCGAGCGCCGGGCGCAGCCGCAGCCAGTTCAGGCAGGACCCCTGCGGGTCGTAGTCCATGATGGTGGTCGGGATGTTCCTGGCGGCAAAGTAACTGGCAAGGTTGGTCGTGACGGTGGTCTTTCCCGACCCGCCCTTTGAGTTGATCACCAGTGTGGTGTTTATCCTCATGTCCGACCCCTCCCCGGCTAACGATCCGGACGCAGACATAGAGAGCGTAGCCAGAAAATCCGGCGTTCGCGTGTTAACTACTTCTCCGGCCCGCGAATAACCCGTCTGGTACCGGGTTCGGTCAGGCGACCCCGGCTTCATGGGCCTGCTGGTCCGCGTGGTACGACGAGCGCACCAGCGGGCCGATCGCGGCGTGTTTGAAACCCAACAGGTCTGCCTGCTTTTCGTATTCCTTGAACGCCGCAGGGTCAACATAGCGTTCCACCGGCAGATGATGCGGCGAGGGCTGCAGGTACTGCCCGATCGTCAGCATATCGACGTCGTGCGCGCGCAGATCGCGCATCACCGCGAGGATCTCGTCGTCGGTCTCGCCCAAGCCGACCATCAGGCCCGATTTCGTCGGCAGCGCAGGATGCAGTTTTTTGAACTGCTTCAGCAAATCCAGCGAATGCGCATAGTCACCGCCCGGACGCGCCTGGCGGTACAGCCGTCGAGGTTGTGATTCATGACGTCAGGCGGCGCCGCGCACAGGAGCTCGAGCGCGCGCTGCAACCGACCGCGGAAGTCGGGGACCAGGACTTCGATCCGCGTTTGCGGAGACAGGGCGCGCACGGCACGGATGCAATCGACGAAATGCTGCGCGCCGCCGTCGCGCAGATCGTCGCGATCCACGCTCGTGATCACGACATAAGACAAATTCAGCCTTGAAATCGTCTCCGCGAGGTGCCGCGGCTCTTCCGCATCGGGCGCAAGCGGCCGTCCGTGCGCGACGTCGCAGAACGGGCAGCGCCGCGTGCAGAGATCGCCGAGGATCATGAAGGTCGCGGTGCCCTTGCCGAAGCACTCGGCGATGTTCGGGCAGGAGGCTTCCTCGCACACCGTGTGCAGTTTCTGCTCGCGCAGGATGTTCTTGATCGCGTGAAAGCGCGAATTCGGCCCCGGGGCGCGCACGCGGATCCAGGCCGGCTTGGCGAGCGGCTCGCGCGGCACGATCTTGATCGGGATGCGCTCGGTCTTGGCGCGGCCTTTCTCCTTGATCCCCGCCTCACGCATGCTCGAGTTTCCCTACCAAGCTCGTCGCGAGCTCGGCGCCGATTTCGTCCATCGATTTCATGATTCCAAGGTCGCGCGTCTGCGCCACCGCGAGACCGGGATAGCCGCACGGATCGATCGCCGCAAACGGCGCGAGATCCATGTCGACATTCAGCGCGAGACCGTGATAAGCCCTGCCGCGGGACACGCGGATGCCTAGCGCCGCGATCTTCGCGCCGCCCACGTAGACGCCCGGCGCTCCAGGCTTGCGTTCGCCGCGGCCGGCGAGAAGCTCGATCACCGAGTTTTCGAGCATCGCAACGAACTGCTTCACCTTGATGCCGCGCCGCGCCAGGTCCACCAGCGCGTAGAGGACCACCTGGCCGGGCCCATGGTAGGTAATCTCGCCGCCGCGATCGGCCTGGACGACCGGAATGCCGTGATCGATACTCGGCCATTCGGCGCCCTGCCCAAGGGTGTAGACCGGCGGATGTTCGAGCAGCCAGATCTCGTCCGCAGTGGCCTCGTCTCTGCGCGCGGTGAAGACGCGCATCGCCTCGAACGTCGGCAGATAGTCGACCCGCCCGAGCTGCTTGACCAGAATTTCCTCGACCAGCGTCATAGCACCATCACTACCGAGGGGTGATCGCACAACTCCCGGTACAGCGCGTCGAGCTGGTCGCGCGAGGTTGCGCGCACGATGCAAGTGAGGCTGAGGTAGCGTCCTTGCCGGCTCGGACGCATCTCCATTGTCGCCGCGTCGAAATCCGGTGCGTGCTTGAGAACGATCTCCATCACGCTCTGCGCGAAGCGCGGCTCCTTCCGTCCCATCACCTTGATCGGAAAGTCGCAGGGAAAAGCGAGTGGTGAGCCATCCGCTACCACCGGCATGAGTCGCTGCCCTTCAGACCGACACTGCCTCGCGTTTGCCCGCGCGCATCACCTTTTGCTTGAACTCCTGGTAGAGCTGGTACATCCGCCGGAAAACGGGGCCGGGCTGGCCGTCGCCGATCCTCTTGCCATCCAGCATAACGATCGCCAGTACTTCCTTCGATGAGGACGTGACCCACAGCTCATCGGCACCGCGCACTTCCGACTCACCGACTTCCTTGAACTCGAGCGGCATGCCGTTCGCGCGTGCGAGTTCGACGATCACGTCGTAGGTGATTCCCGGCAGGATCAGGTTTCCCTTCGGCGGCGACTCGATGACGCCGCGCCGGACGATGAAGACGTTCGAAGCCGAAGCCTCGGTCAGCTTGCCGTCGCGAAACAGGATCGTCTCGGCACCGTCCGCCTCGGCGGAAAGCTGGCGCAGCAGCACGTTGCCGATGAGCGAAATCGACTTGATGTCGCAGCGCAGCCAGCGGTTGTCCGGTGCGCTCACCGCGGAGGCGCCCTTCTCCACCTGCTCCCTGGGCGGGTTGACGAGCGGATTCGACATCATGAACACCGTCTCCTCCGCGTTCTTCGGAAAGGCGTGATCGCGCTTGGCCACGCCGCGCGTCACCTGGAAGTACACACCCTGGTCGTCGAACGGCTGCGCATCGATCAGGCGGTAGATGAACTCGCGCCATTGCGCCCGCGAGTACGGGCTGCGGATGCGCACTTCCGCAAGGCTGCGCTCGAGGCGGACCAGATGCTCCTCGAGGCGGAACGGCACCCGCGAGTACACCGGTACCAGCTCGTAGACCCCGTCGCCGAAGATGAACCCCCGGTCGAGCACCGACACCTTCGCGTCTTCGATCGGGAGAATCCTGCCGTTCAGAAAAACCATGCGCGCCTCGCTACTTGAGCCACAGCCTGAGTGTATCCCAGGCACGCCCGAAAATCCCGGCGACAGCCACCGGCTCGAGAGCGACGACGGGGTATTCGCCGACCGGCCTGCCATCGTGCGTGACGCGCAGCGTGCCGACGCGCTGGCCCTGTGCGACCGGCGCGACGAGCGGCTGCTGCGACAGCAGTTCGGCTTTCAGCTTGTCCGCCTCGCCTTTCGGCACGGTGATCATCAGGTCGCCCTTGAAGCCTGCCTTGACCGCGTTTGCCGCCCCCTTCCAGACCTCGAGCGATTTCACGGCGTCACCGCCGGCGTAGAGCTTCACGCTGTCGAAGAACTGGAAGCCCCAATTGAGCAGCTTCTGCGACTCCTGCGCGCGCGTCGCTTCCGACGTCGAGCCGAGCAGGACCGAGAGCAGGCGCCTGCCGCCGCGTCGCGACGACGCGATCAGGCAGAAGCCCGCCGCCTCGGTATGGCCGGTCTTCACGCCGTCCACCGTCGGATCAAGCCACAGCAGCCGGTTGCGGTTCGGCTGCGTAATGTTGTTGTAGCGGAATTCCTTCTGCGAATAGTACTGGCCGTACTCGGCCGGGAAGTCGCGGATCAACGCCGCAGCGAGCAGGTACAAGTCCTGCGCCGTGCTGTAATGCTGCGCGTCGGGCAAGCCGGTGGAATTCATGAAGTGGGTATTCTTCATGCCGAGACGCGCCGCCTCGCGGTTCATCATCTGCGCAAAGACCTCTTCCGAGCCCGCCGTCGCCTCGGCGAGCGCGATGCAGGCGTCGTTGCCCGACTGCACCACCATGCCTCGGATCAGCTCATCGAGGGCGACCGGCCGCCTTGGCTCGACGAACATGCGCGAGCCCGGCGCACGCCAGGCACGTGCCGAGACCGTCACCTGCTGCTCGGGCGAAATTTTCTTCTCGCGCAGCGCCGCGAACACGAG
>WNEZ01016236.1_pt1 | contig 15728 bp, 14 predicted proteins | sample 5400521 | NCBI WGS metagenome assembly WNEZ01 (sample SAMN13153339, study PRJNA577476) | soil metagenome | isolation source: 120 cm saprolite under Douglas fir tree site 2 hole 1 replicate 1 | place: USA:California | collected 2015-04-18
GACCCGGTGCATCGCGGCTATGCGCAAGCCTGGGCTGCCTCCGACCATGGTGCATGAATCTTGTGCGGATCCAATTGGTGCTGGCGATCCCGCGTCGCTGACAGCTCTTCTGGCTCTCCTCCAGGACTTGGCCGTCAGCCGCGGCGCTTTGACCATTGTCGATGCACTTGCGTCGCCGGAACTTCGGGGCGTCCGCGAAATGATGGCCGGGTTGTCGATCGCGTCGCTACTTGCTCTGCCTCTCTCCGATGGTGTCGACCCAGTCGGTGTCCTCGTTCTAACGCAAAGTCAACCGCATGGCTGGCACTCCTCCGATGTCGTCGTTCTCAGGACTCTCAGCGAACAGATGGTCATTGCCCTGAACAATGCTGGGCTGCGGCGCCTGGTCAAGAACCTATCCATGACTGACGAGAAGTCGGGCCTGCTCAAGCGTGCCTCTTATATCGATCTTCTGTTGGCGGAAACGCGCCGCGGTCTGCAGCAAGACACGCCCGTAAGCATCCTGCTCATGCAGTTTGGCAAAAGGGCGGCCATGTTGAAGGAAGTTGGCGAGGAGGCGGTGGAAGCCATCATGGAACAGGTCGGGCAACTCCTCACCGCCAATATCCGCTCCAACGATCTTGCCTTCCGTTACGAAATGACCACCATTGCCATCGTGCTCGGCGACACCGCGCAAGAAGAAGCTCTCCTCACAGTGGAGAAACTGCGGAAGCTCGTGGCCGCTGTTCGTCTCCCAGGCAAAGATCAGCATGTTCCGTTCGCCGCCGGCCTGGCTGAAGCCGTTATGCGCCAGCAGTACGATCCAGTAGATATTGTCACGGAAGTCATCAACCGTGCCGAGCAGGCTCTCGCGCAGGCAGTCGCGGACGGACCGGGCAAAGTCGTTTGCCTCTCCCCCGGCGCTGCCGCCGGCGCCGTGGCCTAAAGAACCAATTAACCACGGAGGAGATGGAGCTATGCAGACGGCGTTCGTAAGTCTCCGTGCAGATCACACCCAAGTTTGTGCTCTATCTTCCAATCTGAATTGAATTCCCCGTGTTCACCTGGACGCGTGGTTGAGTCGCTCCGGTGCCGCTGCTAAACTAATAAGTTTGGTTACGCCACCGCGAACTCTCCTATAGGAACCCATGCTGAAACCAGGCGATATCGCAATCGTGAGCGGCGCACGCACCCCGATGGGCCGCTATTGCGGCAAGCTCAAGGACTTCACCGCTATGGAGTTGGGTGCCATCGCCGCCAAAGGCGTCATCGAACGTGCCGGCCTTGAGCCCAAGGAATTCGACCACGCGGTCTTCGGCAATGCGCAGCAGACCTCGGGGGACGCGCTCTACGGCGCCCGCCACGTTGCCTTGCGTGCTGGCCTGCCCATTGACGCGCCCGCTCTGACGGTCAATCGCCTTTGTGGTTCCGGCATGCAAGCCATCGTCAACGCGGCGCAGATGGTGCAGCTTGGCGAGGCCAATATCGTGCTCGCCGGTGGCATGGAAGCCATGTCGCAGGCGCCATTCGTCATTCACGGCCGCGAGGGCTTCGCCTTATCGCCGGGCGGCAAGCTCGAAGACTCACTCATGGTCGCGCTGCTCGACAGCTACTGCGGACTCTACATGGCCAACACCGCCGAGCTCTACGGCGAACAGCAAGGCATCAACCGCCAGATGCAGGACGAATTTGCGTTGAGGTCGCAGCACCGCGCTGATGCCGCGTACAAAGAAGGACGACTGCAGGAAGAATTGGTTCCCGTGCCGCTGAAGAATTCCAGGGGCGAGCTCACGGGTGAAATGTTCACCGAAGACGATCATCGGCGTCCGCAAACAACCATGGAAGGCTTGGCCAAGCTGAAGCCTGCTTTCGGCAAGAACGGCACCGTGACGGCGGGCAATGCCAGTGGCATTGTGGATGGTGGCGCCGCTGTCGCAATCATGTCGCTCGAGACCGCGCAGAAGCGTAACCTCAAGCCGCTCGGCCGAATCGTAAGTTGGGGTATTGCTGGCGTCGATCCGAAAATCATGGGCCGTGGCCCTGTGCCGGCGACGAAGATCGCGTTGCAGAAGGCCGGACTCACACTCGACTACATTGATTTGATCGAAGTCAACGAAGCCTTTGCTGCGCAATACTTGGCGGTGGAAAAAGAGCTGGGCCTCGACCGCGAAAAAGTGAATGTAAACGGCGGTGCGATTGCACTCGGACATCCGCTGGGGGCGACGGGAACACGGCTGGTGATTACGCTGCTGTATGAGTTGCGCCGCAGGAAAAAGAAGTACGGCCTCGCGACAGCGTGCATCGGCGGCGGGCAGGGGATTGCGATGATCGTGGAGAGCTTGCAATAACCACAGAGGACACAGAGGAGCACAGAGGCGGAAGCGAACATCCTAGCGAGGCATGCTGCTGTATGAGTTGCGCCGCAGGAAGAAGAAGTATGGCCTTGCGACAGCGTGCATCGGCGGCGGGCAGGGGATTGCGATGATCGTGGAGACCTTGCAGTAATAACCACAGAGGATACAGAGGAGAGGGGCGGAGCGAACATCCTAGCGAGGCACAGCTTCATGGAAATAAAGAAAGTTGGTGTTCTCGGTTGCGGCCTGATGGGTTCCGGTATCGCGCAGGTTGCCGCCACTGCCGGGTTCGATGTGACCGTGCTCGAAGTTGAACAGAAGTTTCTCGACAAAGGTTTCGCCGGAATCGAAAAGTCGCTGGCCAAGTTCGACGAGAAGAAGAAGATGTACGCTTCGCTCGACAGCGTCGTGAAGAAAGAAGCCATCTTCGCATCGAATACTTCTTCCATTTCCATCACCGAGCTCCTGACCTCGACTAAGCGCCCCGAGCGCTTTGTCGGCATGCACTTCTTCAACCCCGTCCCGCTGATGAAACTGGTTGAAATCGTGCGCACTATCGCCACCGCGAATGATGTCTATGAGTCAGCTTACGACTTCGCCAAAAAGCTCGGCAAAGTCCCCGTCCGTACCACCGACAAGACTGGTTTCATCGTGAACCGGCTGCTGGTGCCCTATCTGCTTGATGCCATCCGCACCTACGAAGAGGGCGTGGGCTCGATTGAGGACATCGACAGCGCCATGAAGCTGGGCTGCGGCTACCCGATGGGTCCGTTCACGCTGCTCGATTTTGTCGGCCTCGACACGACCTACTACATTACGCACGTGATGTATGACGAGTTCAAGGAGCGCCGCTTTGCCTCGCCGCCGTTGCTGAAGCGCCTGGTGATGGCGGGATGGTACGGACGGAAAACGGGCAAGGGGTTTTACGATTATTCAGACCCAAATAATCCGAAGGCGAATAAACTGTGAACTTCGCCACGGATTCACGCGGATGCGCGCGGATCTGAAAAATGTTCACCACAGAGGCACAGAGAAAATTTGGGGATAAGTGGAGCGCAATCCTGACGCATTTAGGCTTTCCTTGGGAATCGTGCTGGTTTTGGGTGGGAGTTGGGGATTGTGGCTGACATGGAAAGATTGAGAGGCAAGCGGGTAGCTCCGGAGATGACTCAATAACTAAATCCAACTAAATCCGTGAAATCTGCATAAATCCGTGGCAAAGAATTTGAATCTATGACCTTCGAAAACATTCTCTTCGAAAAAAAGAACTCCATCGGTTACGTCACCGTTAATCGTCCCAAGGTCCTCAACGCGCTCAACATGGCCACCATGGAAGAGCTGCGCGCCGCCTTCACCGACATAAAGAATGACGCGGGCGTTCGCGTGGCCATCCTCACCGGCTCGGGCGAAAAGGCGTTCATTGCGGGGGCCGACATCGGCGAGCTGGCCAAGCACGATGCTGTCAGCGGCAAGGAATACACTCACCGCGGCCAGTCCGTGCTCGACCTGATCGAGAATCTCGGCAAACCGGTCATCGCATGCATCAATGGCTTTGCGCTCGGCGGCGGATGTGAGATCGCCATGGCCTGCACGATGCGCCTGGCCAGCGAAAACGCCAAGCTCGGCCAGCCCGAAGTAAAGCTGGGCATCATCCCTGGTTATGGAGGTACGCAGCGTCTGCCGCGGCTGGTGGGCAAGGGAATAGCAATGCAGCTTGTGCTCACCGGCGAGATGATTACAGCACAAGAGGCGCATCGCATCGGCCTGGTGAACGAAGTCACCGCGCCGGCTGACCTCATTCCTCGTGCCGAGGCCATTGCGCAGAAGGTCATCGCCAATGCTCCTCTCGCCGTTCAGTATGCAATAGAAGCGGTGAACAAAGGCATGGAGATGACTCTGGCCGAGGGCTTGTATCTCGAGGCGACTCTGTTTGGCGTATGCTGCGCCACGGAAGATAAGAAAGAAGGGACGGCGGCGTTCTTGGAAAAACGTGCTGCGCAGTTTAAGGGAAAATGAATTCTTTGCCGCGGATCACGCGGATTTCACGGATGAAAGACATTTCACCACAGAGACACCCTGCGGCTTCGCCCAGGGCAAGTTCTGACACGGAGAAAACCACTGAAGAAAAAATTCGGAAGAAGACGCTTGCGGGAAAAATGAATGCCGCTGGTTTTCGCTTCGGAATTGTGGTTTCGCGATTCAATGAATTCATTACGGAGAGACTTCTGCGAAGCGCCTACGACGGGCTTTTGCGCTCGGGCGCAGGAGAGAAAGACATCCAAATTGTTCGCGTTCCCGGTTCTTTTGAGATTCCTTCAGCTGCTCGCACCCTTGCCGAAACCAAAAAATACGATGTCATTATCTGTCTCGGGTGTCTGCTTCGTGGCGATACCCCCCACTATGATGTGATCGCAAACGAAGTCACGCGCGGTATCGGCCAGTCCGCGCAGGAGACTGGAGTGCCTCACGCCTTCGGCGTCCTCACTTGTGACACGCTGGAGCAAGCGATCGATCGCGCCGGCCTGAAGATGGGCAACAAAGGCTTCGAAGCCGCCCTAGCCGCGGTGGAAATGGCTTCGCTGAAGAAAGTTGTCGGCCGTCAGGCATCAGCTTTCAGCAAAAGCACGAGGCAAAACCGAAGTGCCCGTTCGAAGGAGCGCAAATCCAAGTCCTGACGATCAGCCTCAAAGACCGCGAGCCACCTGCTTCTTGTAGACTGAAGGCTGACGTCTGACAGCTGCTCAATGGGAACCAGGCGCAAATCGCGCGAACTCGCTCTTCAGATGCTCTTCCAAGCTGATATGGGGCGGCAGAGCGCCGCCGAAGTCCGCCGTACCTTCTGGGCGGAGCGTAACAATGTCGCGGCTGACGTTCGTGGTTTCGCGGAAGACATCTTTCGCGCGGCACTTGAACGTGGGGCCGATATTGATGCGCTCATCGAGCGCCATGCCGAGCACTGGCGGATGGATCGCATGGCGGCAGTCGATCGTAACATTATGCGTGAGGCGGTCGCTGAGTTGCTTGGGTATCCCACCACGCCCAGGGCCGTCGTCATTAATGAAGCGTTGGAAATTGCCCGAAAATTTTCCAGTCCCGAATCCGTTCAGTTTATTAACGGCGTGCTCGACAGCATCGGCCGCGAACTGGAAAAGGAAAAGGCCTAAAGTAGGAAGCTTGACGCCCTGCCTTACGGCCTCACTGCTATCAAGTCCGCCGTGCAAGTGAAGCTCACGTTACTGCAAAAACTTCCAGGAAAAGAGATCTGCTGAAAATCGCCGCCGACAACAGTGTTGACCGCGTGCACCGTACCATCATTTGCCGCGACATAAAGCAAAGTGCCATCCGGCGCGAGACTCGCACTCAGGGGCTTGGCGCTTCCCGCGAGGGCAATGGCGGAACTCGTTCCACTGCTAACGTCGTACACCATTACGATTCCCAGATTGCTTGCCAGGACGTAAGCCTTTGTGCCATCCGATGAAACAAGAAATTGAACGGGTGTGAATGTGCCCTGGCCAAGGTTCACAAAGGATATCGGGGGTGAGGCATTGCTCACAGTGGGAGGGCAGCCTACGGGTGCAGTAGTCGCTGTGATTACATCGATGCCCTCTGCGCTCGAGGGGAGACTTCCGACTGGTGAGTCCAGGGCCAGGACATGCATCCCATCTGAGATGGCCTTGATCGAGGTCGGCGTATTTCCTGTCGGCATGGCAAGAATCTGCTGATTGTTGACCCCATCCAAAGCGATTGAGTTGTCACACGTAACTCGCACTGTAACTGCGGGGCTCGAGTTGCCGCCCGCCAAGTACGCGAATGCGCCGTTCGAAAAAAAAGAAACATCATTTGCCGGTCCCGTGAGCGCAATTTTCTTCAACCCATCAAGCGACGAATAGACGTACAAATTGCTGCCCGCCACGATGTATGCCTTCAATCCGTCGGGCGAGAAATCCGCGGCAGTTGCTCCTGTGATCAGGAGGTCCACTGGACCGCCTGTGTTGTTGTCGTCGAAGATAAAGACCTGGTTCGGCGTGAGGGTCGAAGTCGTGTCCGAGACCACGACTCTGTTGCCGTCGCGAGAAACCGCCAACACCTTGCCGGTCACGGTGTTGAATGTGCTCACCGTGGGTGGGTTCGCTGTGGGGTCGAGTACCATCAGGCCTTTGCTGCTGCCAATAAATGCTCTGCTCCCCTGCGGATTGAAGACCAGAGAATTAGGTGGATTCGGAAGTGACGTGCTGGATCCGAGGGTGTTATTGGAGGTGCTGATGGGCACAATCGAGCTGCCGCAGTTAAAGTTTGTGCCGCACCCCGTGCTCGTCACCCATACGGTCGTGCTTGGGGTGGTGCCGGTCACGGTTGCCCTGACAATCCCTGTGGGATAAATCGGCTTGCTAGGGACGAAGCCTCCATTGCACATGGGGGGCGTACAGGAAGCGATGATCGCGGCCCCACCCGGATGTGCCGCCGAAACGGTTGCCGTACTACTGGGTGTCGCAGGCACGGTAACAACCGCTGCATCAGAAGTGCTCCAGGTCAGCGGGACATTGGTCAGTGTCACACCCTGGCTGTCCACTACAGTCGCCGTAACCTCCTTCGAACCACTGGATATGCTAAATGAGTTGGTTGGAGATCCCACTACGGCCAGCGCGATGGATTGCACCGGACAGGTGGTGAAAGTCATTGCTGGGCTGTTCACGCCGGCTGCAGTTACGAAGAATCCTGTTACCCCAGGGATACTCGCGGTGGCTTGCACTTGATTGGCGCTGACTCCGCTCACCGCATTATTCAGCTTCACGACGCTGCTGTTCACCGCCGTCCACGTGAGCGGACCTACCGTGGCCGTGATGTCGTTATTGCGACTGGAAACAGTAGCCTGGTAATTGGACGTCTGGTTCTGCGAAAAGCAGACAGGAGGCGTAGGTGTTGGCACCGGCGTAACGGTGATGCGATCAACATGCTGATGCACGTAGATCGTAACTGGCGGGCTGCTCGCCCCCAAAGCCGAGGCGGTCACCAGGGCTACTCCTACGGATCCCGGCGTGCATACGATCGGGTTGGTGAGCGAATCCCATATGCCGCCACAAGCCAACCCATTGTTGGCGATGGTCAGCACCGCTGGATTGCTGGAATTGAACGTGATTGCGACCAGGACCGGGCGGCCGCTGGGATTCTTCGCCGAAGCAGAGAAATTCTCGGTTGCCCCGACTTCCAGTGACTCGCTGCTCGCCGAAAGGCTGATGGAAGCCGGCGGTGTCGGCGAGGCAGGAGTGCTGCTGGTTCCACAACCCGCCAGAACGACCAGCAACCCAAGAATGAATGCAAATAGAACAGAACTACACCTACCCATGCACCCTCCCCGCCCCAGGGTCACTTACAGGAGAGACTCGTGTTGGTCTGGAAAATTTCCAGTGTAGAGGCAGCGAATCTTTTCAGCAAGAGTCCCGACCAGCTCTCAGCCTGGTCTCACAATCCCGACTCTAAACGGGCGGCAAGCCGCACTTATGTCTCTGATGCGCGCAGGCCCGTTTGACGATGTGCGACCGAAGTTGTTATAGTTAAACGGTTCCCGCGAGTTAAGTTTAGCTTGCCTGTAAGCGGTGGCCAGCGTTCACTGCGTATTCTGCGTGTGCGAAGGACCCCGCAAGATTTGCGGCTGAGCTCTTAAGATATCCGTTTCCAGCGGATGGACTGCTTGGAAACGCCCTCGCTGAAACATCCTGCGCTCACCTTTCGCCTCGCGGAAGGATATGCAGGTAGAGCAGACGAAACGGAGTGCCTCCTGTTCGGCAATCGAGCCCGGCTGTTTGGCTGGGTCGAGACTAGAAGGGCTTGGTACCACCGTCGTCGGCATTGAACCGGGAAACCTCAAATCTCTCTCCGGCCTTGTGCGCGGCGAGAAGCATGGCTGGCAATGATGCCAACCAGCCCCGCGAGGGGAAAGCAGAATTGCTATGCGCGCCTGCGTGGCGGTGCCGGGAAACGCTAGAGACGCAGCAATCTGCTTCTCGACACAAGAACCGAAGGAGCGGTAACAGAGTGCCTACATTTAATCAATTAGTGCGCAGCGGCCGTACGCGGCCTCGTTACAAGACGGCCAGCCCGGCTTTGCAGGGATGCCCGCAAAAACGTGGTGTCTGCACGCGCGTGTACACCCAGACGCCGAAAAAGCCCAACTCGGCCTTGCGTAAAGTGGCCCGCGTCCGGCTTACTAACGGTATTGAAGTCACGACCTACATCCCTGGCGTCGGGCACAATCTGCAGGAGCACTCGATCGTGCTGATTCGCGGAGGTCGCGTGAAGGATCTGCCAGGTGTGCGGTATCACGTGATCCGGGGAACCCTGGATTCGGTGGGTGTTGCCAACCGTAAGCAGGGGCGCTCTAAGTACGGAGCCAAGCGACCGAAAGCATAAGTAGTTGCTAGTGGTTAGCTGCCAGTTGCCAGAACTGAACTGGGAGACCTACTGATAAACGAAAAGCTGATAGCTGGAGGGTGAGAGCTAAGAAAGCAAATGCCAAGAAAAGGACATATTGCCAAGCGAACGGTAGAGGCCGATCCGGTTTACGGCTCGGACCTGGTGACCAAGTTTGTCAACTCGATGATGTGGCAGGGCAAGAAGTCGACCGCCCAGACCATTTTCTATGAGGCACTCTCGAAACTACAGCAGAAGGGGGGCGACGAACCCCTGAAGCTGTTCAAGAAAGCGGTGGAGAACTGCAAGCCCCTGCTCGAAGTGAAAACTCGTCGCGTCGGCGGCGCCAACTATCAAGTGCCCGTCGAGGTGAATCCCGAGCGGCGCACTTCGCTCGCGATCCGCTGGATCATCATCTACTCCCGGGGACGCGGCGAGAAAGGCATGATCGACAAGCTCAGCAATGAATTGCTTGACGCTGCCAACAACCGCGGCGCCGCGATCAAGAAGAAGGAAGACGTCCACCGCATGGCTGAGGCCAACAAGGCCTTCGCGCATTATCGGTGGTAAAGATGTGATTTGGAGACGCAACGAATGGCGTCTCTACGAGAGATTGAGAGAGAGGATAGAGACGTAGCTTGCTACGTCTCAGGAATCAGTTCCAGAAGTAAGAAAGCAAAGACAGTGCCTAGACAGGTCCCATTAGAGCGTTGCAGGAACATCGGCATCATGGCCCATATCGATGCCGGTAAGACCACTACGACGGAGCGCATTCTCTTCTATACGGGAAGAACGCACCGCATCGGAGAGGTCCACGAAGGGACTGCGACCATGGACTGGATGGAGCAGGAGCAGGAGCGTGGAATCACCATCACCTCCGCTGCTACCACGTGTTTTTGGCGCGATTTCCGCATCAATATCATCGATACCCCCGGTCACGTTGACTTCACCGCGGAGGTCGAGCGCTCGCTGCGTGTGCTCGACGGTGCCTGCGCCGTTTTTGACGCCGTCCACGGCGTCGAGCCGCAATCGGAAACCGTGTGGCGCCAAGCCGACAAGTACGAAGTCCCGCGGATTTGCTTCATCAACAAGATGGACAAGATGGGTGCCGATTTCGAACATGCCATCGATACCATCCGCAAGCGCCTCAACGCCCGCCCAGTCGCCATTCAGCTCCCCATCGGCCAGGAAGACAAGTTCAAGGGCGTTATCGACCTGTTCCAGATGAAGGCAGTCATCTGGAATGATGAGACCCTCGGCGCTGAGTACGTCACCGAAGAGATTCCGGAAGGGCTGAAGAAAAAGGCCACCGCATTCCACAATCAGATGGTCGAAACCATCGTCGAGAACGATGACGACCTTCTGCACAAGTACATGGAAGGCGAGACCATCTCGCCCGAAGGACTGAAAGCTTCCCTGCGCAAGAGCGTCATCGCGCTGAAACTCTTCCCGGTTATCTGCGGCTCGGCATTCAAGAATAAAGGTGTGCAGCCGCTGCTCGATGCAGTCGTCGACTTCCTGCCCTCGCCGAATGACATTCCGCCGGTGAAGGGAACGGACCCCGATACCAACGAAACGGTTGAGCGCAAAGCCGACGACAAAGAACCTTTCTCGGCTCTTGCCTTTAAGATCATGACCGACCCGTATGTGGGCCAATTGACGTTTATTCGCATCTACTCCGGACAGCTTAAGACCGGCGACTCGGTCTATAACCCTGGTAGACGGCGAACCGAACGCATCGGGCGCCTGCTCCAGATGCACGCCAACAAGCGGGAGGAGATCAGCGAAATCTATGCGGGCGACATTTGCGCCTGTGTCGGCTTGCGCAACGTGACCACCGGCGATACCATCTGCGACGAGAAGCACCCCATCTTCCTGGAATCAATTGAATTCCCGGCGCCCGTGATCTCCGTCGCCGTCGAGCCTAAGACCAAAGGCGATCAGGAAAAAATGGGATTGGCTCTTTCCAAACTGGCTCAGGAAGATCCCACATTCAAGGTTCACACCGATCCTGATAGCGGGCAGACCATCATCAGCGGCATGGGTGAGCTGCACTTGGAGATCCTCGTCGACCGCATGATGCGCGAATTTTCTGTCGAGGCGAACGTTGGAAAGCCGCAGGTGGCCTATCGCGAGACCATCCGCAAGGCAGCGGAAGCCGAAGGCAAGTTCATCCGCCAGACCGGCGGCCGCGGGCAGTACGGGCACGTTAAGGTCCGGGTCGAGCCGCAGCCACCAGGCAAGGGTTTCGAGTTCGTCAACGAAATCGTGGGCGGCGTCGTGCCCAAGGAGTACATCAAGCCGGTCGAGCAGGGCATCAAGGAAGCCATGGAAGGCGGCATCCTCGCCGGTTATGAAATGGTGGACATCAAGGTCACGCTTTACGATGGCAGCTATCACGAGGTCGACTCGAGCGAAATGGCATTCAAGATCGCGGGCTCGATGGCGTTCAAGGAAGCCGCGCGCAGGGCCAGCCCTGTGCTGCTCGAGCCAGTCATGTCGGTAGAGGTCGTCGTTCCAGAAGATTTCGCGGGCGCGATCATGGGCGATCTCAGCTCACGTCGTGGACGCATCGAGGGAATGGAGCACCGCGCAGGATCGCAGGTTGTCAAGGCCATCGTGCCACTGGCGGAGATGTTCGGTTACGCGACGCACATGCGCTCCAGCACCCAGGGGCGCGCAACTTACTCGATGCACTTCGCGCGTTATGAAGAGGCCCCGCGCTCGGTTTCGGAGGAGATCATCGCGCGGGTACAGGGTAAGACGGTGGGAAGGTAGTGCGGTAGGGTGCCGGCGGCTGCGTCGGCTCGATAGCGAGCAAGATGCCCGCACAGCCCGTAGGGTGGCATTCGTTAGCCCAGCACGTAGGCGCGGTGAGACAGAAAAGTCGGACCGAGTCCCGTAGAGGGACGACACAAATGTTTCGGGCTTTATAGCCCCCAGGTTTGAAGAAAATAGGCACGGAGCTAGGAAATGGCGAAAGCGAAATTTGAACGCACCAAGCCGCACGTAAATGTGGGGACGATTGGGCACATTGATCACGGCAAGACTACGCTGACGGCGGCGATCACCAAGGTCTTGCAGAAGCACAACCCCAAGATTCAGTTCCGGTCTTTTGATTCGATCGACAACGCGCCGGAAGAGAAGGCGCGGGGGATTACGATCGCGACGGCGCACGTGGAGTATGAGACCGACGCCCGGCATTATGCGCACGTGGACTGCCCGGGGCACGCCGACTACATCAAGAACATGATCACGGGTGCGGCGCAGATGGATGGCGCGATCTTGGTGGTGGCGGCGACCGACGGCCCCATGCCGCAGACCCGCGAGCACGTGCTCTTGGCCCGCCAGGTAGGGGTGCCCTACATCGTGGTGGCGTTGAACAAGTGCGATGCGGTGGATGATCCCGAGCTGCTCGACCTGGTGGAACTTGAGGTGCGCGAGCTGTTGAAGGGCTACCAGTTTCCTGGCGATGAGGTGCCGGTGATCCGGCTCTCGGCGCTGGGCGCGCTGAATGGCGAAGAGAAGTGGGAGAAGCAGATCGATGAGCTGATGTCGGCGGTGGACAAGTATGTGCCGGTGCCGAAGCGAGAGATTGAAAAGCCATTCCTGATGCCGATTGAAGATATTTTCTCGATCTCGGGTCGGGGCACGGTGGTGACAGGGCGAATTGAGCGCGGCAAGGTGAAGGTGGGCGAGGAAGTGGAGATTGTGGGCTTCCGCGAGACCCGCAAGACGGTGGTCACCGGCGTGGAGATGTTCAAAAAGCAGTTGGACGAAGGTATGGCGGGCGACAACGCCGGGTTATTGCTGCGCGGTATTGGCAAGGACGAAGTGGAGCGCGGCATGGTGCTGGCCAAGCCGGGCTCGATCACGCCGCACACCAAGTTCAAAGGCGAGGTGTACATCCTGACCAAGGAAGAAGGCGGGCGGCACACCCCGTTTTTCAAGGGCTACCGGCCGCAATTTTATCTGCGGACGACGGACGTGACGGGAGTGGCGGAGTTGCCCTCGGGCACGGAAATGGTGATGCCGGGCGACAACGTGCAGCTGGTGATCGAGCTGATCACGCCAGTGGCCATGGAGAAAGGCCTGCGCTTTGCCATCCGCGAAGGTGGACACACGGTAGGCGCAGGCACGATCAGCGAGATCGTGCAGTAATTCCGGAAGTAAGAAGTAAGAATGCAGAAGGAAGAACGAAGAACCCAATTCTGCATTCTGAATTCTTCCTTCCGCATTCCAATGGAGTGAGCAATGCCCCGAGAGATTATCACGTTGCAATGCGGTGAGTGTAAGGCGCGGAACTACTCGACTACAAAGAATCGCAAGACCACGCCGGACAGGCTGGAGCTAAAGAAATTCTGCCGTCGTTGCCGGAAGCACACGCCGCACAAGGAAGTGAAGTGACGCCGTTTAGCGGGCGTGAGCGTAGCGGGAGCCCGCTGGCGTATTCCCGAGCGAAGCAAGGATCTGGCGCAGGGATCCTTCGGCGCCAAAAGTGGGCGCCTCAGGATGACAAGGGACAGGGGCGTAAGCTCAACGGTTAAACTGCCGGTCTCCAAAACCGGACTTGGGGGTTCGAATCCCTCCGCCCCTGCCAGAGTCCTGGGGAGGGAACCAGGTACGAGTGGTGGTGGAAATGGGAATCGAGACAAAGAAAATGGCAAAGTCAATTGCAGCGAGCCCAGGCGACAGTTTCAGCGGGCGGCTGATGTCCTGGCCGGAGCGGATCAAGAGTTACTACAACGATGTCCGGACGGAGATGAAGAGGGTGACATCACCTTCCTTCAAGGAAGTGCAAGCCACCACCTCCGTGGTGATCATCACTGTGTTTCTGTTCGGGCTTTACTTCTGGGGTGTGGACACGGTTATCGGACGGGCGATCGATTGGGTGCTGCGCACGCTCTCGCACCGCGGCTGACCGACCCCAACCCGCAACGCCCGGCACGCTGGGAACCCCGAGGAAGGACAGAGATTCTTGAGAACCAAGCAAGCTATGCAAGACGAAGAAAAGACCGAGGGCGGCGCAAGCAGTCCAGAAGCGCAGGCTCAAGACGGCGCCACGCCGTCGAGTGCTGAATCGTTAGTGGCCGGTGAGCCTCCCCGCAACCCGAACATGAAGTGGTACATCATCCACTCCTATTCCGGGTTCGAGCGCTAGGTGAAGGAGTCGCTGGAGTCGCGGGTCCAAGCCTTCGGCTTGCAGGACAAGATCGGACGGGTGCTGATCCCGACGGAGCCGGTGACCGAAGTACGCGGCGGCAAGAAGTACACCACAGAGCGCATGTTTTATCCCGGCTATGTGCTGGTGGAAATGGACATGGATGACCACGTCTGGCACGTGGTGAAGTCCACGCCACGCGTGACTGGGTTTGTGGGAACTGGGCAACAGCCGACTCCGCTTTCGGAAGAAGAGGTCAACCACATTGTCTACCGGGTAAGCGAGGGGAAGGACAAACCGAAACTCAAGGTCAAGTTCGAGAAGAACGAGGCGGTAAAAATCACCGAAGGGCCGTTCGCCAGCTTCGACGGGATCGTGGATGAGGTCAACGAAGATCGCGAGACTCTGAAGGTAATGGTCACGATTTTCGGACGCTCGACACCGGTTGAACTGGAGTTCAACCAGGTGGAGAAAAAGGATTCATAAATGGCAAAGAAGGTCACAGGGTCGGTAAAGCTTCAAATCGCGGCGGGCAAGGCCACGCCAGCTCCGCCGGTGGGCCCGGCGCTGGGGCAGGCGCAGATCAACATTATGGAGTTCTGCAAACAGTTCAACGCGCGTACCAACGCGAAAGAACTGGAAGGACTCATTGTCCCGGTGGTGGTAACGGTCTACAACGACCGCTCGTTTACGTTCATCACGAAAACGCCTCCCGCTTCGGTTTTGCTCAAGCGCGCTGCCGGTATCGCCAAGGGGTCGGGCACACCGAACAAGGACAAGGTGGGCAAGGTTACCGCAAAGCAGGTGGAGGACATCGCCAAACACAAGATGCCGGATCTGAATGCGGCTTCGGTCGAGGCCGCGACTAAGAGTGTGCGCGGCACGGCGAGGTCGATGGGGATTGATGTGATTGGATAAGATCGTGTGGGGACGGGTCTCCGACCCGTCCTCTGCGCGTCGAAGACCCGCATCCACACAAGTTTTGCCGGCAGAAGTACAGTCGAAAATACTACGGCCCGGCAGAGTAACGCTGGGCGGTGGGAGACGAGGGAACAAAATGAGAAAAGCTGGGAAAAACATCACGAAGGCACGAACGGCGGTGGAGAAGCGTCCGTACACGCTTCAGGAGGCCGTCCCCCTGCTGCAGAAAGTGAAATTCGCGAAGTTTGACGAGACGGTTGAAGTCACGCTGCGTCTGGGAGTTGATCCCAAGCACGCCGATCAGATGGTGCGTGGCACGGTGGTGCTGCCGCACGGACTGGGCAAATCCAAGAAAGTCCTGGTGATTGCCAGCGGCGAAAAAGTGAAAGAGGCCGAGGCGGCCGGCGCCGATTTCGTGGGCGGCGAAGACATGGTCGAGAAGATCACCAAGGAGAACTGGACCGACTTCGACGCGCTTATTGCCACGCCTGATGTGATGAAGTCAGTCGGACGGCTGGGCAAGATTCTTGGCCCCAAGGGCCTGATGCCCAACCCGAAGACCGGCACGGTCACGTTCGACGTGGCCAGGGCAGTGCAGGAAGTGAAGGCCGGTAAAGTCGAGTTCCGTACCGATAAAACCGCCTTGGTTCACGTGCCGGTGGGGAAGATTTCGTTTCCTCCCGAAAAGCTGGTCGAGAACGCTAGTACGCTGATCACCAGTGTGGTCAAAGCGAAGCCGTCCGTGGCCAAGGGCAAGTACATCAAGGGATGCACCCTTAGTTCCAGTATGGGCCCGGGAATCCCCATTGACACGACGGCGGTCGAGGCGGCGGCGAAGGCGTAAGTAAGGATGGGCGCCTTTCGCGCACCGGGGCGAATCGTGGGCCGCTTAGATTCTTCGGCGC
>WNEZ01003546.1_pt1 | contig 15723 bp, 11 predicted proteins | sample 5400521 | NCBI WGS metagenome assembly WNEZ01 (sample SAMN13153339, study PRJNA577476) | soil metagenome | isolation source: 120 cm saprolite under Douglas fir tree site 2 hole 1 replicate 1 | place: USA:California | collected 2015-04-18
GAGCCGTTCTACTGGCCACCGGCGGCCTCGGCCAGCTTTACCGCGAAACCACCAATCCCGAAGTGGCCACCGGCGACGGCATAGCTATCGCTTACGAAGCAGGCGCGACGCTCTCCGATATGGAGTTCGTGCAGTTTCATCCCACGGCGTTGGCCATCAAGGGCGCGCCGCGTTTTTTGCTTAGCGAGGCGCTGCGCGGCGAAGGCGGCATCCTGCGCAACATCCACCTGGAACGTTTCATGAAGCGCTATCACGAAGCGCAGGAACTTGCACCGCGTGACGTGGTGGCACGCGACATTGTCAGCGAAATGCACAAGACCGACAGCCAGCACGTCTATCTGGACATGACTGCCAAGCCGAAAGAATTTTTGGAGAAACGTTTCCCGCGAATCTTCGAGACCTGCATGAGTTACGGCCTGGACCTTTCTGCGGACCTTGCGCCGGTCAGCCCGGCGGCGCATTTCATGATGGGCGGAGTGAAAACCGATTTGTGGGGGCGCTCGTCGATCCCAGGTTTATATGCTGCCGGAGAAACGGCCGCGACGGGCTTGCACGGCGCCAATCGGCTGGTCAGCAATTCGCTGCTCGAAGGATTGGTGTTCGGCGCGCGGGCAGGCATCGCGATGATGAAGGATACGCCGCCGAGCGGCAAGAAGCATGGATTGATGCCCGGAACGCCTGCCCCCAAACCGGGCAACCCGAATGCAGCCGGAGTACCGCCCAAAATCGCGACCGCCGCTCCGGAGGCGCTGAAGCAACTCCGCGAATTGATGTGGAAACAGGTGGGAATTTTGCGTAGTGGAAAAGATCTGAAGGCGGCGATTGATGCGCTGCAAGCCATGAAGATGCCGCGGAGCGAAACAAATGGGCGGTTCGACCATGAATTGAAAAATCTGCATGCGTTGGGCGTGTTGATCGCGCGTTCCGCGCTGGCGCGCGATGAGAGCCGCGGCAGCCACTACCGTTCTGATTTTCCTTACCGCGATGACGACGCTTTCCAACAACATTCAGTTATCGCCAAACACAAAGAACCTGCGTTCGGAAAATAAGGCGCACGTAAGTTGCTTAACTCTTGAAGCAGAGGAATCTGTTATTTTTTCTGAAGTTCTTTGATGGATTCGACGACGACCTGGCCAACGATGGCGAGGCTTTTCGCGCTGACCTTGTCCATGGCGTCTTGCGGGGTGTGCCAGTAATTTGCGGTATGGTCCAGGTCGATGATATCCACCGATGGAACATTGCGGCTCAAAAAGGAAACGTGATCGTCAGCGGGCCCCTGCTCGCTGCTTACAAAAATGTTTCCGTAGCCCAATTTTCCAGCAGTCTTCCATACCAGATCGACGAGCCACTTCGTGGATTGCGTGTCACGCGCAAAAATGACGTTACGTCCGCCCACCAGGTCCGTCAGGATAAACGCCTTAATCCTGGGCAGATCACCGCTGGCAGCGAGGCACGCGGCCATCTGGCGGCTGCCATAGCGATTGTCGGGATCATGCCACTCGTGGTTCACAGCCTCTTCGCCGTCAAAAAAAGCAATCCAGACCGCGTACTTCCCTTTTTCCTTGCACAACAGGCGCGCCACTTCGAGCGCCACCGCCGTGGACGATCCGCTGTCGTCAGCGCCGACAAAATTGTCCAGTTTCTTTGTGTCATAGTGCGTGCCGAGCAGAATGATTCCGGGTTTTTCCCCGGGAATTTTCACCAGCAGATTCTTCATCGGCAAGCGGCCCGCCGGAGTGTCCGCGGAAAACGAATCCGTCTCCACCGCGCAGCCATACGATTTCAATTCGCTTTCGAGGTAGTTCTGCAACTTCGCAAGGGCGGGCGAACCTGCGGGGCGCGGACCGAAACTCACTTGTTTTTCGACTTGCTTGTACGCGCGCGCGCCGTCGAAGCCGCTGGTTTTTTCCGCAGGCGGCGCCTGGTCTTGAGGGTTCGGCGCGGCCCCGGCGACGGTGCTCATAAAGGGAGCGTCGGAGGGTTTGGCAGACGGGGCAGTCTGCGAATTGCAACCCGTCGCCAAAATCAGCAACCCGATTGCCGCCAGGAATCGCAGCGCACCATCAATGGTGTTGCCAAGAAAACCTGGCCTCCTCAAGCGCTGGCTCCTTCCGCTGCCATTCGTTTGCGCTTTTTGCGCACCACGGCCGCGGACACGCCGATACCAACAAAATAGAGGCCCACCATCGGAGCCATAAAGATCAGCATGGTGGTGGCATCGGGTGTGGGAGTGATGATCGCCGCCACGATGGCAATCACCAAGATGGCGTAGCGAAAATTCTGCCACAGAAATTTTGGCGTCACGATACCGAACAGCGACAAAAAGAAAATCAATATCGGCAGCTCAAAAACCAGCCCCAGCCCCAGCAGGATCATCAGGATCAAGTCGAAATATTCATTGATGCTGATCATGGGCTCGACCGGGCCCAGTTATGAAATAGCCGAAGGCAATCCCCGATAAAAACAAAAATACCGTGGAAAAAAGAAACCCGGTGATGGCACTGCGTTCGTGCTTGTAAAGCGCAGGCGCCACAAACAACCAGACCTGGTAGAGCACCACGGGTGAGGCCATCACAATGCCCAGATACACGCCCAGGGTAATCACCATGTTCAGATAGCCCGCCGGATGGGTAAAAACCAGCCGCGGCTGCAGGCCAGCTCCACTCAAGGCGTCCGTCATTGGCTTGGTGATGAAGCGGATGAAGTGTTGCGAAAGATAAACACCCACAAAAGCGCCCACGCCGATCGCGTACAGCGAATTGATGATCCGCTTGCGCAGCTCCGTCAGGTGCTCAAAGAACGTCATCTGCCCGCCGGCTTCTTCCAGGCGTCCGGCGATTGACGTATCCGGCGAAGTGTCAGGTAGTGTGCTGTTGGTCATGAGAGGGGTGCGAATCCGCCGCCGTTTCCACTTCGATTTTTACTTCGGGGTTTGCTTCGGTTTCCGCGGCGCCCGCGTCTATACGGGGTATGGCTCCATCGCTCGGCCTTATCTCCGGCGCTTCGGTCACCCTCGCATCAAAATCCGCTTCCGGCAGCGCTTCGGTTCCGGCGGGAGAGGCCTGCGTCACGGCGGGGGTACCCAGCTTGGCTTCCGCAGCCGCCGCGGCGACGTTCGCTTCCGCGGTCTGCTTCTTCAACTCCGCCACCCGCGCCTGGCGCTCCAAATCCCGCATTTCTTCTTCGAACGCGCTCTTGAAGTCCCCGGACGCTTTGCGGAACTCCGCCATCAGCTTGCCCAGCGTGCGCGCCAGCTCCGGCAGCTTCTGCGGCCCGAAGACCACCAGGACCACGACAAACACAACAAGCATGTGCGGAATGCTGAGCATGTTTAAAAAGCGCCGCGAAACGCCCTGTGTGCATCATAGAAAGGGCAGCCAACCCTGTCAAACGACTCCTGCCAGAGTGCATGTTATAATGGGTTTTTACGGCAGGTCGCTTCGGACCTTGGCAGCCTGACGACGGCTTTCGGGCATCTTTAATAGTTGTACAGACCAGTTGTACCGAAAATTTGTTCCGCTGCTTTTAGCTCACTCGGCGAGGGTATCTATGAATCCTGAACGTCGCGGCCTCTTTATCATCATCCTGGTGCTGGCTGTCTCTGCGGTCCTCGGCGGCCTCTATGGCCCCTCGGTGCGCGCCACCACCTCTTCGGCGGATGACTACCAATCCGCGGTTCGCGACTTCACCCGCGTCCTCGACGTGGTGCAGGCCAACTACGCCGAACCTGTCGACGTGGACAAGACCGTCTACCAGGGCGCCATTCCCGGCATGCTGCGGATGCTCGACCCGCACTCCAATTTCTTTGATACCCGCCAGTTTGCCTTGCTGCGCGAAGATCAGCGCGGCAAATACTATGGCGTCGGCATGGTCGTGGCCCCGCGAGAGAATCGCACCGTAGTGATGTCGCCCTATGTGGGCGCGCCGGCCTACAACGCGGGTCTTCGTCCTGGGGACACCATCGTCAAGGTGGATGACAAATCGACCGACGGGCTGACCACCAGCGAAGTCGCCGATTTGCTGAAAGGCCCCAAGGGCACCGTCGTCAAGATTACCGTTTCCCGCGAAGGCTATACCGACCCGCTGATATTTACGGTCACGCGCGACGAAATTCCCCGCCACTCCGTCGAAATCGCCTTCCTGCTGAAGCCCGGCATTGGCTATATTTGCCTGACGCAATTCAACGAAACCACCGACCCCGAAATTACCGCTGCCTTGCGCATGCTGGGTGCCAACAACCTGGAAGGATTAATCCTGGATATGCGCGGCAATCCCGGCGGTCTTCTGAATGAAGCCGTGGCCGTTGGCGATACCTTCCTCGAGAAGAATCAGCTCATCGTTTCCTACCACGGCCGCAGCGCCCAGGAGCGCCGCTTCTACGCGGTCCGCGGGAATCAGGGATTGAATGTACCGATGGTTGTGGTGGTGAACAACAATTCCGCGTCGGCCGCGGAAATCGTGGCTGGCGCGATTCAGGACCACGATCGCGGCCTGATTGTGGGCGAGACCACCTTCGGCAAAGGATTGGTGCAAACCGTTCAGCCCCTCGCGGAAAATACCGGACTGGCGCTGACCACCGCGCGTTACTACACGCCCAGCGGGCGCCTCATCCAGCGCGACTACAAATCCATTTCGCTCTACGAATATCACTACGAGCGCAAAGTACCCGATCATCCATCCGAAATTCGCCAGACCGATAGCGGGCGCCAGGTCACCGGTGGCGGCGGCATCACCCCGGACATCGTCGTGGCCGCTCCGAAGCTCAACAAATTCCAGGAGTCCATGTTCCGCTACGATGTGTTCTTCCCCGCGGAACAGGGCGTCGCCGGATTCACCCGCTTCTTTCTCGGCAGCAAGCCCAGCATCTCCCACAGCTTTGAAGTGGATGACCACGTGATGAAGGAATTCCGCGACTACCTCGCCAAGCATAACGTGCACTACACCGAACCGGAATTCGCCGAAAATCTCGATTGGACCAAGCGCAAGATCAAACAGGAAGTTTTCATGTCCACCTTCGGCACGCAGGAAGGTTTCAAAGTCCTCCTCGAAGCCGACCCGCAGGTCCAGAAAGCCGTCGAAGCCGTTCCGCAAGCCCGTGCCCTCTACGAAAACGCCCGCAAAGTAGTAGCCCAACGCGCCGGCCACCGCAGCAGCGACCAACCTTAATCGACCAGCGTGTAGTTGCAGGCCCACCGAGTCTCGCTCTTGCTTGTGTAGGGACCGCCTTCCGAGGCGGTCCGCCAACCAAACCCATCCACCATTTAGATGGTCGGGGCTTCAGCCCGTATATAAGCCATATAAACAAATAGGCTCCAACCCATGAAGAAATCCCCTTCTTCTCCGTTGTTTGGATTCACTCCGCAACTTTGTTAAACTCTATCTGCTACTCGTGGGCGAGTAGCTCAGCTGGGAGAGCGCCTCGTTCGCAACGAGGAGGCCGGGGGTTCGAATCCCCTCTCGTCCACCAAATTCCCAATAAAAACGAGGCTTTCTGAAAATCACCTGACAAGCGGTGCGTCCAGGTTTACTTCTGGTTTACCATCTACTCGGCTGGTTGGTTTGTGGGTCGCTCAGAGGTTGCGTACAATTAGCGCATCGAGGGCGAGATTTTGAACGACTTAATTAACTGCGGTCCTCTGACGGTTAGTCTCAAGAGCGAGGCTTCGTGGAATGATTACCCCGCCTGGCAGGACTACGCGGACGAGTGTGAGTCCTTATTGGAATTTATACGGACTCGTGGCGCTCTGGACCGCTTCTGGCCGCGGCTCTGCTCCAAGTCGCAGCAGCGTGACGAGACATTGAACGAAATTCGTGTTGCGCGGCATCTGGAGGACGCTGGCTATCCCGTCGTTGACTGGAACGAACCCGTAGACGCGCCCGGCTATAGCGTCGAATTTGCAGTCTCGCTCGGACAATCTCCGAACGGATTCGTTGAAGTCAAGAGTCCCGGCTGGGAAGCGGAACTGTCTGACGCCGAGCGCAGACAAGGGCGCAGCAGGCTTCCCAAATACATTGGTTCCCGAGGCGGAGCCGCCGGTCCCGTGCAGGTGATCCGCAGAGCGGTGGAGAAGGCGCGCCCGAAATTTAGCGGCAATGCGCCGAGCGTTGTGGTCGTGTCAGATGACTGTTTTCTCAATCTCGGCGAGTGGGGCTGGGGACCGCTCCAAATGGCGCTCTCGCAGCGGTCCATTGGGTGGGGCGACGGACTCTTTCACGAATCTAAATACGCGAATGTCGGGGCGGTTTGCCTCTTTTGGGTCGCTTCTTATTGGGGCAGAAGTCTCGAATACAAATCGCTGTGCATGACAAACCCGAATGCAGCGAGGGCAGCCGTACCATCCGATTTTGCGACGCGCCTCTCCACAAAGTTGGTCAACGCCTATGTATGATTTTTTGTCGGGAGCTTGAGCCCGTGGCCAGGCCACGGCAAAGAGTTCATGGCCGAATTCGAGCGCGTTCTAGATGCAAGCCACTGGGGAAGTGATGGGCTGCATTGATTCACCCAAATCGCAGCCGGGCACTGGCTAAGGTTTGTGCTTCAGAATGGCAAAGGCCGCTGACGGCGCAGACAAGCACCGTCCAGGTATCGAACATAGCAGTAAACTGCTTTCACTCTTTTTCTTGCTGGGGATCTACTTGGGCCGTGATGGGAAATTCTCTCAAGATGCCGCGGATGGGCAAGTGTCCCGCAATGCGTGGGTCGAATTTGCGCCGCACAACATAGTAAGCATGGAGCAATCCGTTCAAAATCAGGAACAGACAGAAGCCAATGTAGTACCTGTCCCGCAGAACTGGCGCGAACCTGGTCGCGGTGAGGCCCGCCCACCCAGTGGCATGACATGCGATGAGAAACATGCTCCCTCGCCATTCCTCCGCTGTGGGCGTTCCTAGGTTCGAGTAAAGAACTTCCCATTCGTCGTCTTTGAAATCCTGAATGTTTATTCCATATCTTACCTGGAGCAGGCGACGTGCTAAAACGTGCCAGCATCCCTGCTGTGCCCGAAATTCCTCGAAGCCAACTGTGCCGATGGTCGAGACAAGACCATGTAGATTCCCAAGCCAGGGGCTCCGCCATCTGGGTTTAGTGAGCAGCCACTGTGTGAGTTGTCGGAGTGGCCACCTGCAAACCAATCGGTAGAGGGACATTTTAAGCCGGTAAACATAGAAGAGCACAAACTGGATAAACGCATCCACTAGAATGAAACCTGAGCCGATCACGAATGCAAGAAACGCAATCGTTGCGATGATTCCGTAGCGGCCAAGTAGGAGGCCAGGATCAGAATTTGTTGAGAATCCACGAGCGACACCGGGATTGGCAAACAATACTGACGAAACGAAGAAAAGCCCAGGGAGAAAGCTAGCGAGGTGTTCATACGCCCGGTTGGGCAGGACTTTGGTCAAATCGATGTTTAACATTGCCAGTGAAATCTACACGAGGCCGCGTGGCACGGCAAGCCATGTCTTATTTGAGTACATAGAGCAGTTCGGTGGTCGGGTGCGCCGCACGCAGGGTCTTGGGTTCTCCCTTCAACGATACCAAACACTGAACTTGAGGGTGCTCCATCCTTCGCGTTTTTTGCGAAGGGTGGGCTCTTACGATCGGACGCCTCGGCCCTCATCCCCTTCTCTTCATGAACAGGTTGAACCGTCCGCCTTGTCAGTCACAATGCGCTACGGATTGTACTTCTCCAGCCAGTTCTTGATCTCCACGAACACGTTTCTCCGCTGCTCCGCCAAACGCGGAAAATGCGGCGAGCCCGGATAGGTCACCATGCGCACGGTCTTGCCGCGCTCGGCAAGCAACACAAAAAATTCCCGTCCCTGGAAAGCGGGAACCCGCTCGTCGGCTTCTCCATGCAGGATCAACAGCGGCGTGGTCACCTGGTCCGCGTGCATCACCGCGGAGAACTGCAGGAACGGAGTCGGATCTTTTTCCTGCAAGCGCATGTCGTAATCCACCTGCCAGATGTCGCTGGTGGGAATGAAGCTTAGCCAATCGGTAATCCCCGCGCCCTCTATAGCTGCTTTATAGCGATGCGTCTGCGTAACCGTCCACGAAGTCATGAATCCCCCGGCGCTCCACCCAAATATAGCTTGGCGATTGGGATCCGCCCAACCCTGAGCGACAGCGAAATCGCTCGCGCTGTCCACGTCGCTATAGGCCCGGTCGCCAAAGTGCTGGTAAATCGCTTGCAGAAATTCCGTGCCGTAACCGGTGGAACCCCGGTATTGCGGTTGCAGCACGACGTACCCCATCCCGGCAATCAGCCGCGAAAAGGAATCGAAGCGCAGCGTGTCATTGGATTCGGGGCCTCCATGCGGCAACACCAGGAAGGGATAGCGCTTCCCTGCTTCGTAATTCGCCGGCAGCGCAAGAATGCCCTCCAGATTCGTTCCGTCCTTCGCCGTCCACTTCACAACGCGCACATCCCCGAGCGCCACATTCGTCAGCGTATCCTCGCCCGCGTGCGTGATTCTCCGAAGTTCCTTTCCATTCACCACGGCCACGTTCATCGCGTGCGTGGGGTCGCTAACGGTGAATGCCAGCACCTGAGGCGCGGAAACAAACGGAGACATCGCCGGCGGGCTATACACAATGCCGCCCTCCCAGTGATATGCCGGCTGCAGTTGGCCATCGCGGTACGCATACACCTCGAGGATCGTGCCCTTATGCATTTCCACCCAAACGGTGCCGCGCGGGTCGTTCGAAACCATCGTGATGCTTCCCTGCAGCTTCGGAGTTTGATCCACGGGCGCGCCGCCCGCTGCGGGCACGGTCCATAGATGATCGGGAGTGAGCACGTCCGTCGTCGTGCTCGCAAAAGCCAGGTCTTTTCCGCCGTTGGCCCAGGCAATGCCGCCAACGGAATTTGATATTTCCACAACCTTGCGCGCTCCGCTGGCGTTGCAAATCCAGAGAGCGCTGCGCAATTCATGATGCCCAATCTTTTGGAACTCCGTGATCACCCCAAGTTGCGCGCCATCCGGGGACCACGCCATTCCCGACACTTCCTTCAGGTCCGGGCACCACCACGAACCTCCGGAGCCATCGGCGCCCACGACATAGACGCTCTTCTCCTCATTTTCAGCAACGTGCCGCAACTGATTTAGCGGATCTGGCGGCCGTGGATCCGATGTAAAGGCGAACCGGCTGCCATCGGGCGAGATCAGTACTTCGTGAACTCCGTTCGCCAGGGCGATAATCTGCGTCGGCTTATCGGCACCCAGCGGAACAATTCCAAGTTGCTCCTTCCTCGCGACTTCATACGTTCCGAATAGCGCTCCGCCATCCTTGGTGAACCCCGATGCCTGGAACGATTCCGGAAGCTCCAGTTTGCGGTCAATATCGCCTGCGGTGCCGATCAAATGCCATTCGTGCTTCGTAGGGCCCTTGTCGCCGTCATATGTGACATCCACCAGGACGTTTTTCCCGTCCGGCGAAACCGACACGGCTCGGGCGCGGTGCAGCGCGGAATTGTCATCCACGCCGAAAGGATGTTTGTCTGCGGCGGCGGAAGGTGTGGGCAAGCTGACCGCTGCAGCGAGTGATGCCAGTAAAAACCAAGAAAGCGGAAGACCAGAAATAGTTTGTCTTTTCATGCGGGCATTTTATCCGATTTCGCAGGAACCGGCACAGCCTGCTCCTGGCATCGCCGGCAATTATTGAATGGAACCGAACGGTCTCATAAAGCATCGAATGTGGCGGAGAGTAAAAAGTGATGGCATCTGAGGGGGGAGCCCATGGGTAAGCTCGACGGAAAAATAGCGCTGATTACCGGCGGCAACAGCGGCATCGGCCTGGCCACGGCCAAGCGATTTGTTCAGGAAGGCGCATACGTCTTCATCACCGGTCGCCGTGAAGCAGAATTGGCTGCGGCGGTCAAGGAAATCGGAAAAAACGTCACCGCCGTGCAAGGAGACGTTTCAAACCTCGGCGACCTGGATCGCCTCTACGCGCAAATCAAGAAGGAGAAAGGCAAGCTGGATATCGTGTTCGCGAACGCCGGCGTCGCCAAGTACGCCCCCTTCGGCACAATCACCGAAGAGCACTACGACTCCATCTTCGGCATCAACGTGAAAGGCCTGCTCTTCACGGTGCAGAAAGCGCTTCCGCTCATGCCGGACGGCGCCTCAATCATTCTGAATGCCTCAGTGGTCGGCAGCAAAGGTTTGGCGGCCAACAGCGTCTACAGCGCTACCAAAGCCGCACTGCGCTCCTTCGCGCGCACCTGGACGACCGACCTGAAGGACCGCCACATTCGCGTGAACGCTGTCAGCCCAGGCCCCATCGATACGCCCGGCTTGAACAATCTGGTGGGTTCGTCAGAGGCGGGCCAGCAACGCTTGAAGGGACTTTCCAGCACCGTTCCACTTGGCAGACTTGGGACTCCCGATGAAATCGCCAAAGCCGCCGTCTTTCTCGCATCCGACGACAGCAGCTTTGTCACCGGAACCGAGTTGTTCGTTGACGGTGGCTTCGCACAAGTGTAAGCAGACTCGGCCTGCTCCTGAACGAATACGATCGCCAGACTCTTTATACTTTCGATTCGCTCGACTACTATCCGTTTTACAACGCCTAGGCGCAAGCGTCTCTCTGAACCGATTAACCGGTTGTTCTCTCCAGACACTCCCGCAACTTCTGAGCAAGGTGGTGAGATCCGTACGGCTTTTGCAAAACGATAGTCTTTTCACGCGTTCGAACGGAGAGCAAGCTCGCTTCCGACGTATAGCCGGTCGCGAAGAGGACCGGAAGTCCAGGTTTGATCGCGCACATTTCAGTGTACGCTTCCGGACCATTCAAATGTGGCATGACGACGTCCAAGAACACCAAGTCAATGGAAGCATGCTTCTCCTTGAACGTGCGTACCGCGTCGGCCCCGTCTTTGGCTAGAATCACGCGGTAACCAAGGCTCTCAAGGGTTTCTTTGGCGGCTTCCCGCAGCCCCTCATTATCTTCCGCGATCAGAATGCTTTCGTTTCCTCCTCGCAGCGCCTCATCGTGAGGTTGCACTTGAATTTCCGGCGCGCCCTCGCCCAAGGGAAGATAGACGCAAAACACGGTCCCTTGACCCGGTTCGCTGTCCACATCGATGACGCCCTTGTGCTGTTTCACGATTCCATACACTGTCGCTAAGCCGAGGCCCGTTCCCCTGCCCATCTCTTTTGTGGTGAAGAAGGGTTCAAAGATAAGTTCCAGCGTTGCCGCGTCCATGCCCGTGCCGTTGTCAGCCACTCGTAACAATACGTAGCGGCCAGGAATGGCGTACGGATGCAGACGAATGTACTCTTCGCCGATTTCCACGTTCTTCGTCTGAATAACCAACTGCCCGCCGTCCGGCATGGCATCTCGCGCGTTCAGGCAAAGATTCATCAGCACCTGCTCGATTTGGCCGGGATCGCACCAAACAACCCAGGGGTCTTCCGCAAGTTCTATGTGAACATCAATGCGCTCGCCGATTACGTTTCGGAGAAGGCTGATCGCTTCCTTGGTCAGCTCATTCAAATTTGTATTGCAAGACTGGAGGACCTGGCGGCGGGCAAAGGCGAGGAGTTGGCGGGTCAGCGCGGAGGCACGGTCCGCCTGAGACCGGATCTTGAGGAATTTATCCTGAAGTTGGCTCCCCGGAACAGCTGCCTGCACGCCGAGGTCAGCCCAGCCCATGATGGCGCCGATGACGTTGTTAAAGTCATGCGCCACGCCACCCGCAAGCCTTCCGATTGCTTCGAAGCGCTGCAGTAAGTGAACCTGTTGTTCGAGCCGCTGGCGCTCTATTCGCTCCGCGGCTTCTCGCAGTTCTCGCTGCACGGCGGGGATGAGACGACTCAAATTCGTCTTCATCAAATAGTCTTGTGCCCCAACCTTGAGGGCGGCAACCGCGGTGTCTTCGCCAATCGTGCCGGAAACGAAGATGAAAGGCAGATCTTGGCTCTTCTGTCTTACCAACTTCAGAGCGTCGGTTCCCTTGAAATGAGGCATCGAGTAATCCGAAATGATAATGTCCCACTCCCTCTCGACAGCCTCTCTCAGAGCAACCGGGGTCTCTACGCGTTCATAGGAGACGTCATAGCCCCCTTGGCGCAGCAGGCGGACCTGCAACGCCGTGTCGTCGTCTGAGTCTTCGATAAACAGCACTCGCAGGGCAGTCGCCATTTAGGATCTCCTCGGCACCGGAGCGGATTCGTTTAAGATCAACCAGTAGAGCCCGAGTTGGCCTATCGCTTCGATGAATTTGTCGAACTCAACCGGCTTTCGGACGAAGCTGTTTGCGCCTAGTCCATAGCCCTTGATGCGATCCTGGTCTTCGTTAGAAGTCGTCAGGATTACGACCGGGAGAAACTTAGTCTGGTCGGCGGCACGAAGCCGGCGCAAGACTTCAAACCCATCGACTTTGGGCAACTTCAGGTCGAGAAGAATCACTTGAGGCATGAGGTTCAAGTCGCGTCCGGTATAGGCGCCGGTCCCAAACAAGTAGTCAAGAGCCTCGGCCCCGTCCTTGGCTACCACGACTTCGTTCTTAATATTGTTCTTCTTGAGGGCGCGGAGCGTGAGTGCTTCATCGTCTGGATTGTCTTCAACTAGCAGAATCACCTTATCGTCCATGCCCGTGCCTCCTGTGGTTCGTCGCAGTCATTTACAGTGTAAAATAAATCGTTGCCCCTTGATCGACGGCGCCTTCCGCCCAGACTTTCCCGCCATGCCGGTGAACAATGCGTTGGACAGTGGCGAGCCCGATCCCTGTTCCAGGAAACTCATTCATGGCGTGGAGGCGCTGGAATGCGCCGAACAGACGCGCGGCATAGGCTTGGTTGAAACCGGCGCCATCGTCGCGAACGAAATAGGTGGATCGTCCGTTTGAGCGAGTGAGTCCAAATTCAATGTGTGCATTCGGGCGCTTGGACGTGAATTTCCAAGAATTGCCGATCAGGTTTTGAAGGGCAACGCGCATCAGGCGGCTGTCACCTTCGGCTGTGAGTCCGGGGGCAATCTTGAATTCCACCTTCCGCTCCGGCTGGTTGGTGCGAAGGTCAGTCACTATTTCGTTCGCCAGCGCGCTCAGATCGATCGGCCCCCTGTGCATCTCTGCGCGAGTGACGCGGGAGAGGTTGAGAAGGTCGTCAATAAGCGCACCCATTCGCTGCGTCGCCGCCCGGATGCGCCGCAGGAAGTCTTTCCCGGCATCATCGAGGCGATGGGAGTAGTCCTCAAGAATCGCCTGGCTGAATCCGTCAATCCCTCTTAGCGGAGCGCGAAGGTCGTGCGAGACCGAATAGGAAAAGGCCTCGAGTTCGTTGTTGGCGGCTTCGAGTTCAGCGCTCCGGCGAAGAATCTCCTGCTCGGCTCGCTTCCGTTCAGAAACATCCCGGGTGACTTTTGCAAATCCGCGGAGACGGCCCGATTCGTCGCGCAACGCGGTGACCACAACATTGGCCCAGAATCGTGAGCCATCCTTCCGCACCCGCCAGCCTTCATCCTCGAAGCGTCCTTCTTCCATCGCGGCCTTCAATTCTATCGCCGGTTTTCCTGCTTTGACGTCCTCCTGAGGGTAAAACCGTGAAAAGTGCTGCCCGAGAATTTCCTTTGCCTGATAACCTTTGATCCGCTCAGCCCCATCATTCCAACTGATCACGCGCCCTTCTGGGTCCAACATGAGGATGGCGTAGTCCTTGACGTTGGATACCATCAAACGGAAGCGCTCCTCGGTCTCGCGCAAGGCTTTCTCTGCCTGTTTGCGTTCGGTGACGTCCAGAGCAACGACGAGCCTGGATTTCCTGCCAGCGAACGTCAGCGGGTAGGATTTGATCTCGACTTCAATGACCTCGCCAGATTTCTTCCTATGCCTCCACGGGCCAGAATCCTCTTCGCCGGCCGGAGCATTCGCGAGGTCTTCCAACAGTCCGGGAATGTCTTCCGGCGGGCGGATGTCGGTAATCTTGAGAGCGAGGAATTCTTCTCGGGAGTATCCGTAGTGGCTTACGGCCACGGCGTTGACGTCGAGAATTGCCAGGCTGTCGAGGTCATATACCCACACTGGAATCGGATTGCTGTCGAAGAGCAGGTGATAGCGTTCCTGGACGTTTCGCAGTTCCTGTTCCGTGTGTCTCCGTTTGGCGGTCTCGTTGCGGATCGTCAGAGCCGCAAAGGCGAGAAAGAGAAAAGACAGAGCGTAACCAGTACCGATGATGAGCTTGGTTCTGTGGGAGCTGGATTCCGCGGTTTCCAGGCGAATGTTAAGAAGGTTCTGCTCTTCCTCCTTCATCTCGAAAAGCACGGCTCGTATCTTATCCATGAGCTGTTTGCCCGACACTTCCCGATTCTTTTGAATGGAAGTTTCATCGCGCGGCTCCTGAAAGAGCGCTAATCGGGCGGACACCAACGGCTCCAAGCGGCCGAGAGCAGCTTGTTGTTTTAAATTGTCCGACGTTAGGTCTCGAAGTTCGGCAAGGTTGTGTCGAAAACGGCTGAGACCCCCATAATAAGGCTGAAGAAAAGAATCATCGTTCGTGATTGTGTATCCGCGCTGGCCGGTCTCCTGGTCGACCAAGTCCACGAGCACGGAGTCCAGTTTTTCCAAGACCAGATGGGTATGCTCCACCCATTTCTGGTTCGCATCCTCCTGAAGAACTTTTCGGTAGGAGAGCAGACCCACGCACCCGAGAAGGACCAATGCAGTCCCGAATGCGGCGGTGAGTTTCCCTTGAAAGGTTATCTGGCCCATGGCGTCTCGCGACCGAATATCGCAGGCAGGCGGAGAGGAGAATCACCCGGTGCCCGAGACGTTCAACCAAAGTGTCAACTCATTTTGGCCCATGCCCGATTCCTGCGGGGATTCGAGTCGGCAGTCGTTCCGAAGTAGTAAATGCACGCTCCGTATCCTAATCGACCCAAAGGAACCCGATCTTTTTCCGCAAAAACCTCGTTCACAACGAAGAGGCCAAGGGTTCGAATCCCTTCTCTTCCATCAATTCCTCTCAGGCCACCATAGTCGGACACCCTACTCCGGCGGGCAGCTTTCCTTCAAAGCCCATTCCGGGTAGACTCAGTTTTGGGACCTTGATTCGTTTCGAAACAGTTACTCACGAAAACGCGAAAATAACCTGGTTGAAACATTGCCGAAATCTGCCTCAAGAGACACTTGCGACAGTCTGAGGTCAACTGTGAAGACAGTAGCGACCGAGCCACTCTTAGCCTCTACTTCTCTCTTCCGCGTCGCTTTAGCGCAGACGCCCGAAGATTTAATCGACTGTCAGCGGCTGCGGTACCTGGTATTCAATCTGGAATTGCGCGAAGGACTCTCCACCTCCGAGCGCACCGGCCTCGATATCGACCCCTTTGACGCTTTCTGCGAACATTTGATGGTCCGCGACCTGGAAACCAACCGCCTGGTGGGCACCTATCGCCTTCAGACCGGCGACACCGCCAAGAAAAATCTCGGCTATTACGGTAATCAGGTCTTCGACTTTTCGGTGTTCGAACCGGTCCGCCACCAGATGCTGGAACTGGGCCGCGCCTGCGTGCATGCGGAATTTCGCAACATGATGGTGCTGCACGCTCTCTGGAAAGGCATCGGCGCCTACGCCATGCGCGTCGAGGCGCGCTACCTGGTGGGCTGCAATTCCATCTCCTCGCAGGACGAAAATTATGGCGCGGCGATGTACGAATCGCTGAAAGACAAATATCTCGTTGCGCCGCATCGGCGCACGCTTCCGCAGCCGGGCTGCTTC
>WNEZ01002705.1_pt1 | contig 15722 bp, 17 predicted proteins | sample 5400521 | NCBI WGS metagenome assembly WNEZ01 (sample SAMN13153339, study PRJNA577476) | soil metagenome | isolation source: 120 cm saprolite under Douglas fir tree site 2 hole 1 replicate 1 | place: USA:California | collected 2015-04-18
GCAAAACCAGAAAAAGTAAACTTAAATTTCATAGATGCCATAGCATGTCCATAGCAGCTGTAGCAGGGGGTCAATTTGATAGACCACCATAGCAGTGTATAGCCACATGCTCGGCAAAAGTCAACTAATATCCAATGTTTTGATGTTCGATAGGCGTGCCGTGTGCCATGCCTCCAAATCAACTGAACAGAATGGTGAACGCAGCGGAATACTATTTGGCGATGATTTTGATGGGCTTGGATTGCAAAGCTCTTCGTAAACAGTAATCTTTTCTAATACATGCTACTTGCTACTACTATGTAACTACTACTGCGTTGTATGACACAAGCACGACGCGCCCACTCTCGTTTGAGCGTGTGCAGTCTGATCCAATCTTCAACAACAGTGGTTGCTCGTGCATCAACACTGCCTTCTCCCCATCTCTCCCCATCTCTCGCAGGGATGGACAGGTAAGATCCGAACCAGGCACTTTCCTTGGGTATGACTGCAGTCCTGAGCGAAGAGCACGAGCACGAGGGCGTTGAGTTGAGCGAGATTTGCAGCGTACGTCTCATTTTTGTGTGATGGAGGCCGTTCGTTGTTGATGGACGTAAGGAAGTGGTTTGATTCAAGGTATCTCTCGAACTGGGCCGGGTTATAGTATTGTGCCTATTTGTTTCGGTACAATACGGACCTTGGGAGAACGACGATTGCATCGGCGCTGACTCGCCGCCGCTGAGGGTTTACTTACGCAGCCGACTTCTATGAAGGTCGCCCGACCAGTTTGCCTAATCCCTATAGCCATGGTTTCCTGTACGGGAGATGAGCTTATGCTCGGATAGAGTATTACTGTAACACCGTCGTACCTCTGCGCACTTGCGAGCCAGCACTGCCTGTAGGAGAGGATTGGATCCCGAAAAGCAAGGGTTAGCAGGGAGAGGCAGACCGCGAGAGGGGAGAGTGAGGGCGGGCGACGGAAGTCGGTTGTTGATGGCTCTGTCCAGGTGCGAGGCTGGGCTGCAAGGTGTCTGAAGCACGGTTTGGATGAGCGTCGGGCTTAGAGTGTGGAGGGGGCGGGGCAATCAGCAGTGGGCAGAATCGAAGAGACAGAAAATGACGTGCCATGCGTTTGATGTTCATCAACTCGTTCTGTGCACCTTTTTACTTCAGCCTCTCGATCTAACCACTTTATCCGATTAATCCACTATCTCCAACATAAATAAAATTTTCCTCTCGCCCATCATTTCATCCTCCGATACGCATCGTTGGTCGGATATACATGATGTGTTACAACATGTTTACTTTTTGAGCGAAAATCGACTGTTAGATGGCCGCCAGAGTGGGCAGCGCCACTCTCGCCGTGCCAACCTGTTGGCCTGTAAGATAGAATGTGATTATCAGTGAAAGAGCAGATTTGAGATAATACATACCTTATACTCGCAATGGAGACATCTTTCCTTTCCAACGCGAAGCGACTCACGTGGGCTTCTATTCGTTTTTCCGCAAAGGCCCGTTTGGCCAGGCACCGAGCAAAAAGCCCGTTCCAGTAGAAGCTTTTGAGAGGCATGGCGGTGTTGTCTGAAAAGGGAGTGTGGGGGAGTGGGATGACTTTGACCGGAAAGGGTTTGACAAACACCAGGGCGTAGGAAAAAAAAAGGTGTTAGTCCGCAGGCGCTTGTCATTTGACGACTTCAAGAGAATGCGTTCATGTTCAGTCTGCTAACGCATCAGCACAATATTCATCCGACCTGAATGATACAAAAGAGTGAATTGAAGCTATTTTGTTAGGGTAACATAAAGCGGAACAGATAGAAACCTAGGTGTATTTAAAGGCGTAAAAGAGTTCTTTCTCAAAATACTTATTCAGCCAGAATTCCGAGCTGTACTCCAAAATCGTTTCTTTTGCTAATTGCCTGTTCACCTGTTTCCCAGAACATGGTACGAGATCCACAAGTGTTCGAAGTTGCGTTGAAGATATTCGTTCCATCAGCCCAGCGGGCACGCTTCGGAAGATGCATCCCGATAAGAACAAACGTTACAACGTCCAGTGGTCATGCCTTGGATGGGGGAAGGGCAATGATTCATTAACGAGCGCATAACCCGAAGCATAACCCGGACAGGGGCAGACTGCTGAAGGGGAGAATGACAGGGCTGGCGACAGGAGGTTGATTGTTGATCGCCCCGTCCAGGTGCGAGGCTGAGTTGCAAGGTGTCTGAAGCACGGTTTGGACGAGTGCTAGGCTGAGAGTGTGCGAAGGGGGCGGGCGATCAGCAGTGGGCAGAGACAAGCAGCCGTGGCAGCAGCATCCAGCAGTGCGTTGAGCACATTCATAGGATTGAGGCCAGATCGTAAGATGTGGGCATCAGGAAGTAAAGGAACGGGTACAGGCCTCACACCCAGATAGTTGATTACAGGGATCTTGCTCTCGTCACCGCCAAAGTAGCGCTCCAATACATTCGCCATGAGACCAGACTCGACGTTATCCTTAATAGACTTGTCCTTTTTGATCGAATGGACACTGCGATGAGGCCCTGAAGGATGGCCACGCGCTGAGGGTCCTGCCACAAACGGAACACGTCAACGAAGCTCATCACCATTAAGGTCCTGATAGATCACCTTGTCTGGGAGATATTGGCATGCCCACAACGAGGAAACACATGCTGAACACGGCTTTCGCTTGAAGAATTTGACCTTGCTTTGGTCAGAGCCATTTGGGGCACAGATCTTACATAGGTTACCATCAAGCCCATAAAGGGCACGGGGTGGGCCTGTGACCGTAAAGATGCGAGGACCATTGTGGAGCGAAACACTGATTTGAGAGTTATCTGGGAGATACCTGTTTGTCTTGGAAATGGTTGAAGGTCTTTGGGAAGTAAGCCGTTGGCGGACAGCATTGGCATGGGTTAACCCTCTATCAATAGACAAGTGTTCGAATGCGAGGACAGGAAAGACTTTCTGGCCCCACATGCCAGCGAAAAAGAGCCACTTAGGCCTTCTGTACGTTCTCGAGGAAGGATACATCATCCTTGGCGCATGTGGCCACTCTCAGGGCCGTTGCTATATTTTCTTCCAGAGAAACACGCTGACAACTCAGCCACCGCCGGTGATAAACTGGATATGCGGGTCGCAACCAAGTTTTGTGAACTGGGTGAGCCTGATGAGACCGGGATGTGGGGCAAAGGAAGCAACTGGGGGAAGCAGGGCCATGCCAGCCACGAGATGACGTTTAGGCCATGTTTGATGAAAGAGATACCGCGGGAGGTGGAAGCAAGTGGCTGAAGGACTTTGTCGATGATGGAAGTTAGGAAAAGTTTAACAAATGGACAATGTGTTGAAGAGCACTTGAAGCTCATCGAAATAGATTTCATTGGCATCTTGTCTACCGAGAAGGGCGAAAATTGAGGCCTGGCCCGAATGAGCCAGGTTGGTGAACTGCACGGGTAATCCCGGATATTTTTGAGCCTACCCGAGGACCCGGACCTGGACCTGCTGGAAGCCCATATCCTGAAGAGTACAGGTAAAGGTCATGAATGCGTTCTGAATAAAATGAGACGCGAGAATGCCGGTGTATTGATGAATATACTGTATACAAGATGGTGGAGCGATGCCCAATGAAGGGATAGCTTGATGTGCAGGCAAGTGGATCGATCGGGGACGGAAGAGGGAGATGAGGTGGTGAAATACAAGATAAGCCTTGGGGTGAATCACATCGTTGCTCAGGAAGGGGAGCATGGAGTCTCAAGCCTCCAAAAGTACGCAGTCTTGTGTCTGTGACTTGTCATCTCAATCGAAACAGGGGCAACTGCCTCCTTTTCATCGTTATCGGATATCACAATACTGTCGCCGCCTGTCGACCACCGATGATTGGCCCCGGGTCCCGAACACGAAAGACCAATGGAAATAATGAAGGTGATGTGGCGGAAGAGAATATGCAGAAATAAAAAAAGGTGCCGTAGTATCCATGCGTGAATAATAAATGAATCATCCTGCAATCCGGGCAGGATTCAAATATCATCGGCCATCAGAATGTGAGGGCGGAGGGGCAGTTTGATCAGAAAGACGACTGGTGAACGGCGGCCACAGCGGCGGTGGTAGCGGTGTGATGTTGCCTGGCAGGTGGGTAAGCGATTCCATAGATCAAGTTGAGGGTAGCACCAGCGTTGAGCCGACTGTCGTGAACTGCACGATCCGGATAGCCTGCCGGTGCGGCACTCATGTTAAAGTCTGTGATGCTTGTTGACGCCAAACCAGTTTCGAAACCAGGACGTATGTGAGGGGCGGGCTCGTTAAGGTCAGCGCTCGGATACTTCTCGAAGAATTCATCGATTGCATAGCGCGTCCTGCGACGCCGTTTCGTCATGCCAGAACAGGGGTTGGTCAAGCGGGTACCAGATAATCTGGACGACAAGTGGATGTATAGACCGGATGATGGACAACCGTTGTCGTTGGATTGTTGGCATTTATGGATGTAGCCCCAGCGGATAAACTAAAAAAATTGTCAAGCTTTATGTACGAAGATTCCGCAAAAGGCAACAAACATACCTAGTGACACCAGGTAAAGCTAGGTGTTCGAGGAGAAAGACAAGATGAGGCAGTCCGGTGATGAGGCGATATATGTTTCTGTTCTCATTGAAGTGAGTGAGGGGTAGGTTTGTCGTTGAGATCTGTCCCCATATTGCTGTGGGGGCCATCGGCATTTGTCGCTGGACATGTCACACCATTTGTGCGCTGCCTATCCTGCACTGTCTAATCACTGTCTCTGAGTGGCAGAGAAGTGTTTGATTCAGGCAGCGCAGGAAGGGGAAGGATCCTGAGTGGCAGACCTGTCCCCTTGTCGGCTGTTACGGTGGTGGTTGTACATGGCGAGTGGGGCATCGGAGGTGTTGAAAACATTTTGAAAACGCTGCGGATCTTCGTTGAGAACGGAAAGACGGGTGGAAGCTGTGGGATTTGGTTAGGTTGAGCTCATTTGAAACCGCGGTGGTGGATCAATGTGAGGGTATGGATGGCGGTGAGGCAGAGGCAGAGGCAGAGGCAGCACACTAGGCAAGGTTGATGTTTCATGAGATGGCGAAGGAGCAGATGAAGACTAGGAGTTCATGTTGAGGACGGCAGTGAGGAAGGGGAAGAAAATGGTTGGGGGCCAGACGCCTACATAGGAGCGGGCTGCGAGTGGGATTAAACTCGGAAGCCGGGACGGGTGTGGTCGCTCTGACATAGTGGAATGCACGATGCTGGTAAAGTACTTTGCTCTGGGCGAGAGAAACGGAACCGCGGGCCAAGATATCGCGAGACAAAATTTCTTGGTCAGCTGGGGTTATTCATCAGCACAAATATCGGTCAGCGGTCCAGCAACTCATACCTTGGGAATGTCAACCTTCTCCAGCCTGAGATAATTGAGAACATTCGTGAGAGTCCTCCGCACACACATAGCCCTAACAAGTATATCAGTAACTACGCTTAGCGAAACTCGTCAGGAGATCGTGTCGAGAGGTTATTTGAGTTTCCAATCAGCCGCATTATGACCACTGAAAGCAGAACGGGTATTTACTGAGTGTCGTCGTTTCATCCCTGACGAAAATATATATCCAGAATCCTCGCAACGTGCTACCGCTGGGGATGGTTCCAGCGGCAATCCTATTTGAACCAATGAGGACAATTGCAGGTGGTGGGCAATGAGATCAGAAAATACGCACTCTGACTTTCCCACCCTCCTCACGGACATTGGCACCGCCGCCATCCGAGGACCCATCCTTTTCTCTGCGAGAATAGGGTATATGCGGGTATGCTTAGCTACGTGGCACTGGCAGGTCCAGGGTAAAGTCTCTTTGGAGATATGCGATAACACCTAGACCGGTGGCTGGGTGAGATCGCAACACTCGGCAATGCCAGAGCATGAACGCCTCACCTGGTCCGGGTGGTAGCATGGCCTGAGTGCAAGGCGAAGTGCAGTGCCAATGAACAATCGACAGATTACCGTCGCACATGCTCACGGAAAACATGAGAGAGATGGAAAAGAGCCGAGACGATCGAGCGTGGAGCAGAAGGATGAGAGACGGAATGGTCGAGAAATAGGGTAGGGTAGGGTAGGGTAGGGTAGGGAGGAGAGAGGGGGGAACAAACAACGTGGGAGCATCCTATCCGCTCCATCTCAATAGTCCTTGTGCAACTTCGGGCACGTCCTGTTTCAGAGACGTGCAGGAAGGGGACGGACACCCACTTATCGCCCCCCCTTTTCGGAACACGCTGATGTTGCAATACTGGCCAGAGGTCACTACACTGCACCAATAAATAAAAAAACAGCGAATGCAGGGGAGGGAGGGCGGAGACATAATGGGCGGAGGAATAATCGATAGGATGGAATGAGGCGCCATTTTTTTTCGTTGATGCGGTAAGCGGTAGCTATAATCCGCTGGGGAAAGGCAATTGGGTGAAGAAGGAGAAAGGGCGTTGATTATGAGGAACGGGTAATGAAAAAATGGCAGGGTGGAAGCACATCGTTGACGGAGAAACAGCTCGTGGTGACGAAAAAGTCGGCGCGACGCAGACGTTGATGTCTGCGAGAGGAGACAGTTGGCATCCCATCGATGCACACCGAGTGAAAGGGCCCAGTTTCATGGAAACCCGAGGAGGGGAGGGAGGGAAAGTCTGTCCTGGGAGAGTGAGCCCGAGGAGGAGGGGACAAGGTCGTGGTAGAGAACGCGCTGCACGATGGGCTTGAACACACATGTAGGTCGAGCGACCCTGCTCGTCACGCTCGATGGTGTGCTGCATAGTTGGACCGCGACTACGATAAAACACGGTGGCAATGAGAGGGGAATTTGGCGGTGACAACAGCGAGGGCAGGGAAATTGCCCGGTGAGTGACCAGGGAAGGCAGCGCGCGACGTAACAACAAGGGCGATCTGCAAGCGAATTGAGTGGCGAAAAGAGGCTTGCCGGGTCATCTGGTGATGAAAGACTGTCCAGCTCGAGTCCTTTCCCAGTGCTGGCCAATGTGCGTTCGAGGATGAGCTACATGTGAGTATTGCTGGACGGATGGCACCAACACGCACGGGCAGCTGCCTATCTGACCCCTCTTGAGGCAATGACTCTCTGTCTGATTGTCAGACCGAATCATTTTTGTGAGAAGGGCCAGATGGAGAGCGTCCTTGGTTGTCAAGGTCTCCCCTTTTCGGCGCTCGGTCGTGGTCGTGAGGGTCGCAAGCCAGAGTACTAACACGCGCTGTAGGGCGGACGGGCATGGGTGAAGGGGTGAACCGTGATGGTGCGCATGACACGGGCGATGGACGGAATGCTGGAGAGAGTGATGGCGAGGGAGTGGCACAATTCAAGCAGGGAAAGGGCAACGCGCTTGGGAAAGGGCAATTGGGCGAGGAAGGAGGAAGGGCGTTGACCATGAGGGACAGGTAATGAAAAGATGACAGCGTGGAAAATTGCTCATCGTTGATGGAGAAACAGCTCATTCAAGATAGATTAAAATAAGGGGCCGTTTCCATGGCTCCAGTTTCGGCGCTGTCTCTGGACCAGGAAATGTGCCGACATCTGTGGTAGCCAATGATCCGCCCCACGCTCCGAGAAGCGAGAATACAGTAACTGAACTCGACCCACTCAGCATCCTCTCCAAAGAAGGTAGTGACTGGTTCGCCATTTTCAACCCCAGTTAATTTTGTCCTTGGAAACATAGATCTGGGATATTGCAAAGCGGCGCATTCGGAATGTCTTTGAAGGGCACAGTCAGGAGATCTATTCACTGGACTTTTCACGCAATGGGCGCTGATCATATCGGGTCCTTGTTGCTGCTGGTTCGCTCTATAACACCATACGCATTTGGGATCATGGGATGTCAACTCGTCGAGCACCTTCGAGGACACAGTGTCCACAAGTGTTGCCTATTGTGTCACTGTGGACTCTGTCTGACTGTCTCCAACTAAATCAATATGGCATACTGTATGGCATCTACGACGCAGACTTTGTAACTACCTACTATGTTGCTAGTGAGTAGTAAATCTGCTTGTCAAAGAAGTGGTTCAATAGAAATTCATTACTATATTCAAGACTGTTTTCTTTCGTAAGGCGAGAATCAGCTGCTTCCATAAATCGTGGGACCAAATCAACAGCCGCACGGATATGAGACAGCGGAATAATGTCACCCATCCGTATGCCATCCGCGCGGCTACTCCTTTTCAGAATATACATTTTTGTTGAAGGTTCAGGAACATAGCCTCGGCTTGTAGTTGATCCGGTGGATGTTGTTTGAGGAATAATGTCGAAGCGTTGAACATATGCAAGGAATGAATGCATGGGTGATTGTAGAGGCACCACTGAGTCTGGAGGATGGACAATGCGGAAAACCAGTCGAATCTGAACAATACAGTGTCCTGAGAACTATCCATCAGTGGACGGAATTGAAAGTAGTGACTCAGGAACCATTACCTGTCATCTTGCTTTGCGGCCATTCTTTGTCTGGGTCAATATTGATGAGCACAGCGTCAAAGCGTCCCAAAGGCCACTTCTCAGTCGGAGGTGAAGCACAAAGGGCCTGAGGGGGATGAACAATACAAGGGTCATGGTAGTCCTTCAATTGGATGCGCAATCCCTGCCAGACCTCTAGTTTCTGGAATGGGAGAGATGTAGTGCCAGGTGCTGAAGATCGGCAGCCTCCCACTGTATAAAGAGACCTGCCACCCTTAGCGGCGCGCGAGAGAAAGTGAGCAAGTGATGGTGCAAGATTGGGAATGCAAAATCTTGATGCAATTTCATGAATTGATGTCCTCCTGAGAAATGGTTCGCGATTGAGATGAATCGCCGTTCTAGAACCCGCCATGAATGTTCGGAGAGGTAGTGGCAAATTTAAATCACGGTCTCGTACAAGGCGGGCTGCTTCTTCGAAATAGTTCGTAGGTATTCGGCGAGTCCGCCCAATGTTTGAGACAGTGTGAATACTGCCAAGGAGAGTAGCGGAAGACCTCAGCTGGTTTGGTACATTGATGTCGTCGGGAAAAATATTGTCTTCATCGTCAGAATCCAATTCATTGTCCAGATGGGGAAGTGGCAAGGTTCCAAATTCGATTCGAGCATCTCGGATAGCGGTTGCCAGATCAAATTGGCGGCATTTATCTGATCGATCAAGATGGCGACAAATTTGTTCCTCGTATTTTTGATTGTTGCCAGATTTAGCGGGATCCTTGACGACCTCGATATGTGCATGTTCAGTGTGATCTGCAGTGAAATTGATAGCAGCCCCATTTGCCTTGATATTTGTAACAACGCTCTGCATAAGTTCTAGTTTCGGTATGTACCAGTTCTGAATCGGACGGTTGCCTTTGCCAACACGAACCCCCGCATCCATAATGGCTGATTTGTGGCGGTGAAATTCCAAAAGCGCAGCATCTATCTTGTCACACATAATGCCATCAACCTCTGGTGCCTGGGCTAGGTAGCAGAAGTCCATCATAGAGCGGATTGCAATGATAAAATCTTGAGAAGCGGCACCAGTGATGACAGCGACGATATACCGCTGGATATTCCGATGTTCACGGCCTGTGACTTGCTTGAGCCGTGAGACGCCATCCTTGAAATGTCGAAGGCCAATATGGGGCTGCAAGATCGAGAAACGAAAGTCAATCTCTGCCTCGCCAAGCTTGCGAATACACCATTTCAGATCATGGTCATAGAACTCTTTGTTGAAATGATGTAGTGGCTCTGGGGTAAGGAAAAGGGAAGGCTCCGCGAGAGGCCAATCCCTCCAGAATGGCTTGTCCACACCGTTCAGACGAAACTTTTTGGCTTCTTTAAGATATGTCTTAAGATCGCTGTTAGGGTCGGCCTTGGTTGTTACAGCATGAAGTTGGGCAAGCATGGTGGAGGCAGTTCGTGGTTCGTGTTTGAATGAATCACCAAACTGTTTGTGTCCTGCCATTGTGACAGGCAAGGTCTTTCCATCAACACCCGCAAGCATAGTGGCCTCTGGTGTATTGACAATGTATGCAGCAAGTGGGGTGAAGCAATATCGGAGAGAGCCATATGGGTCGGACATCATTGCACCACAATACGCCGCCTTCTTCAACGGTTCTAGGATAAAATCGAGGCATTCATGGATGAGACGGTTCTCTAGCATGCCACGAAGCGGTTTGTCATGGGTGATGAATTTTGAAACCGGGAGAAGCGCAAGAAGTAAGAAAGCGTGATGAGAGCTCTTTGCACGATAGCCGGCTTTCATATTGGCAAGACTGATGAGAAGGGGATGGGCAGTTCGATCGCCAGTCATTGCAGTTATTCTTGTCTTGTCCGAAGATAGAATAGTCCCAAGTAGTGTCGCCTTCGGAGGAATATTTTGCTGGAATACTTTGATGAGAACAACGTATAAGAATTCTGCCAAAAATACACAAACCTGCATTGTCCATGCGACGTCGCCAGACAACCATTCACTATACACTCGAATACTCTTCTCAGTGGTTTTGTAGAGCTTGTATGGTGTAAACTCGATATCATCCGCAGACAGAGGTGAGTTCAATAATGATTCAATACATTCGATGGGGTCGCGATAGAATAGTTGCAAGGGAGATTTTGTAGGATGATTGGCCGCCCACGGCTTACACTTCCATAATGGTCCGGCGGGAAGCATTTCTGCTCGGCCTCTCAAGTCCTTTGCTGTTTGAAATGAGAGGCGAAGAGTGCGAATCTATCAATCAAAGTAAATAGCATATTCCAAGGCTGAAGAGAGAGAAGTACTCACAAATTGGAGCTTCAAAAAATCGTCAATCAGTGCCATACTCATGCCTGAACGTAGAAGAAAGGCTGCCATTTCCCAATCTTCTTTTGATGCGAATGGATAGTATAGGTTTTTTTGGCGCTGATCTGCAAAATCGTCTGAATCGAAACTTCCCATAAATGTTTTGCCAGCACCCCAGTCATGTGCAGCATTGGGAAATTCTTCTTGAGGAATGGATCCTGTTGCGCTGTTAAATGAGCCTGGGTTATCCGTAGCCATCTGGATGTCTGTGCCGTTCTGTATAGCAAAGTCGCCATCGTCATCCATGGCATTCATCTCAACATCATCGAGCCCCTGCTCTAATGAGGCATTTTGAGATTGTGGGGTATTCATGGGGAGCGGTATAGAAACGAGGTCGCTGGTATCAAAATTTACACAAGATGAGCGCGGTTGGTTCAGGTGACGAAGAACCTTCTCATCAGTTGTGTACCATTGTCCACACCTGGGGCAATGAGGCATGGCGTGTATTGCAAGGAGTTCAACAAAGATGTGGCTGTTGCGAGCCTTGTGAGACTTGGGAAACAGGCTGGACACGCTTGTGGACACGTGCAATGCCAGCGTCAATGCCAGCGTCTGAGCGGGGTGAACGCGAAGCTCAAACCACACGCCTCGCCGATCTCCGGGTTGCGGGTACCACCCCCATCATCTTCATCAACTCAGCCTACATGAACAAGGGAAGACAGGACGACAAATCGCTTGGCGCAGCCGCAGCAGTCCTGTACTACGAAGGAAAGGAGTGGGGCCACACAGAGCATGTCTCCGGGGACAGGGTCACCAGGTCTGATGTCGGCGCTGCGCCCTGCCCTTGCCCTGCTAAGCGACTTCCTCCTGTCGTTTCAGTACTCCAGCTCAGTACATATCGTTACAGGACCGGCCGAAGCCATTGGACTCTTTCTCAAGTTTGGTAAACACACGACGCAACACTTTTCCATTGAGTTTGCACGAGAAATTGATGCTTTACTAACTAATCACCCAGATCTTACCATAACAATTCAACACGCCAAGCGCGACCCAACCCTCATTGGCTTCAAACATGCGTGGCATCTGATCCTGGAGGCAATAAAATGCCTCCGAAATAACAACAAGGACCTGAAGTCCATTCAATTCCAAACGCGCAGAGTCGAAAGCAAAAGCGCTCCAGGCCTGGGAGTAACGGTTCTACAATTCCCCATTCCTCTCAAGCCTATAACAGCGCACTAGCTAATCCCCCAGATGGGCGCCCACACACTGTACTCCAGATGGCCTCAACAGGCATCCGGATCAAAAGCACTAAGTACGTACATCACGTCCCTCGTGAGATCCAATCTACTCTCTTCTGTCTCATCACAGGCCACGCCTTTACGGGCGCGTATCGCCTCAAGTTCAAACACCCAAACCTTCCCCTGGCAACGGAGGAGGAGGTTGCGTGCGCGTGTGGCGCAGTGCCCGAGGACACAGAATGTTTTGCTCCACTGCCCGCTCACACACCGCCACCGATGTCGCCATCTATTCACCGTAGGCCCCATTGACTCACTCAGGAAGGTCTTTGACCATCCCTTGCGCTGTCTGGGCCTCCTACGATTCCTAGAAGATACCCGAGTTTGCATTAAACCGCAAACCGTCTGGGAACCGGGATGATGGGACTTGGACAGCATCCATAAGTTAGATGGAAAACTACCTCCGTAGCAAGGCCAGGCAGCCAGCTGGCCCCATGACACACGCCCCATCATATATGATAGCCTTTACACAACCCCACCCCCCAAATAGCCGCGCGCAACCCGTGCGAGCTCACCATACATACTTAGACTGTAATACCGAAAGGTGACCTTCTGTGTCCGTAGGTACATGTGTGGGATATAAACTTGGATTCAAAATTAAAAAAATGCCAGCGTCTGAGGATGGACTTCGATGATACACAATGCGTCGTCACATGTCAGGCTGTTCGTTTAACATGCCTCCTCACAACACCTCCTCCATCGTACCTCCCACACCAAGCATAACACATTCGTGTTCCACTTCTGTTCCCATCAGCTCAATGTCGCTTCAGCTAGAAAACACCCCTTGCCCTCTATCACCTCTACCATTGGCCTCCAAAGGCTCTGATCAATTTGTCGACGATATATCTGACATTGATGACTTGGACTCCGATGATGACTTATCTCCCATTCTTGATGCCATGACTGTGAGTAGTAATGTACTCAACATCATTTATTTAATGCTTTTCCATCCCTCACTAGACTATTCCAATTCCCCAAAACTCTGTTGACGCCAAAAATCTCATGACACAAGCTAAAGCGAAACGCAAGACTGCAATACAAAAGTGCAAGCTTGCTGATGCCAACTTTTGAAAGGCAATGTTGAAGGCGAAGCTATGTCGTTTTCGAGCCCAGCATGCAAAGCATGTATTAGACGCTTCAAAAGTTTATCTCCATCATGTCAATTGGACTATTCAGCGAAGCAGATACAGGGATGTTCGGTCGAAGCCCTCACAGCAGGTTATGACTATGGTTGACAGTGGACAACATGGCACTAAAGGTACGCAAACAATCTCTACATGAATGAGAGCCGCTGAGCACACACCACATAGTAAATCACTTCGTCAATATTCCAGGTGGTTCAATAGGTATAACACTTGACTAGATACATACCGTACATGCTGCTTTCGTTTCTAACCTGTCTACTGACATGAACAATACATTCTCTCAAGTCGAATTTTGGCCCATTTTGCCACCACATGTTGCGAGCGAAGCGGAACCCAACTGCAATTATTCAGCATACTTTGGCTTTAGCTCAGCGTCCTGAAGTTCTTCTCTCCACAGCCGTCCACTAGACTCAAAGCTGTCGTTATTGTCATTTTCAGCGAGAGCACCGCTCGCTTCACATCCGTCACACCTCCCTTACCCTTAGTGCAGCCCTGTGCTACCTTTGGTCCGGTGTCATGCCCTTCCGAAAACGTAAGTGATCCACTTCTCATGCCTGTATGAGGCTAAGTGGTTTATTTCAGATCTTTTCAAGAAGATCCCCGCCAATCTTTTGGACTGTTTGATTTTTGAGTGGGTCCATACCCGCTCTCCAATGCTGACAGGCATGGCTACCCGCACGGTGCTGTCACATGTCATGTTTCATGTTAGTAAACCATACAGTTGCCGACGGCGTTTGTAGACTCTTTTTTCGTCTCTTTTCTCCGTCAACGGCCCACTTCCCTTCTCAGATTGCTGACCATGTATTTAGACACTAGGAGGGATCCTTATTCCGGGTTTCACTCAGTTCTTTTCTCCAAGTCGTCTGCCTTTCATATCAGTGTGTGCCCCCCCCCATTTTGCCTCTTTTCTGCTGCAGCCCAAATTGCCGAGCTGTTGTGCGCATCGCTTTCTGGACAAATTTTGACCGTCTCCCTCCTAGGATCTTTTCTACGCTTTCCAAGATGGTTGCCAAGCGCAAGACCCCTTCTGGTTCTACTGACCCTCCCCTGGCCAATGCTAAGAAGCGAACAGTCTCCTCAAAAGGTAGATGCTGTATTCTTCTCCGCTTTTTCTTTTGTTGACACTACTTTATCTATGAAGAGAATGCCGCCTCCATCCACCGCTCTGAGAGAGCTACGAAAGGTCAGGGAGGAGAGCTTCAGCAAAAGCAAACCGTTTCTGAGGCTGTTCAACCTCGTCAAGGTCTTCCGAAGCAGAAAAAGTCCCACGTTCAGAATGTCCCTGACAATGTTGTGGTAAATCCCATGGCCCCAATCTCCCCGCCGAAGCGTTCAAAGCGGAGCAAAGCAGATGTAAGTTTGCATCGTCCCAAATTGTGTTATATATTAACAAACTCTTCGTCACAGATACTTCCGACACTATCACAGGGCATGCCAATGCCTACCGTCCCTCGGCCACTGTCACATATTATTTCATCCCATAGCAAACCCAATCTAAATAACTGCGACTCAAGGTTTGGGTTTCGCCTACCACCCCAGCCTCGGATATTGGACACCCTTGTGCCCCCACTGACAGCCAATTCCTCTAACGTTCCCTTCAATTCATCTGTCGTCAAAAGACTTGGAGAATCGCCTATTGCATCAATAGTTGATGCTAATGGCAACAGGGTACCGATTGACCCTGTTTTGCTTGCAGAAAGTCAATCCCAGCCATCATTTCGCTCACTCCCAGTTGTCTATCATTCCTTATCAGCGAAAGTGCGTCAGAGGCAACGCCCTCAAGGCCCTACACCACTTAACCCTTTCACTGGCGATCAATCCGAAGGTCAAGTTACCAGCATTGACGTTCATACAAGCGGTACTCTTCAAGCTGACTCGGACAGTGGAGGCGACAGCAATGACAATGGCATGGATGAATCTGAGGTCAAGTACGAGTTTGATGGTAGCAACTCGTCTGATGATGAGTTGGAGCCAAGCCACTCACAAGTACGTGTGCGTAACAGTTTTCCCATAAATGATGGCAGTGAATTTGACACCAGCGGATATCAGAATATTGGCACTGAATATAGTGTTCATCATGACCTTCATGATCCTCTACTTGGTGCATTTTGTTATTGCAAGGCTGATCTAGAACTTATCCTGTTTCTACAGAGCCTGGCTTTGATCGATCTCCATCCGAAGATGAGCAATTTGCCCATGCACAGCTACGTTCTCCCGGTAAGTACCTCGCCATGTAACCATGTTCTACTGAGCCAATCATTGCAAATTAGGTGAACCTGAGGTCGCATTTGAAGATTCGCTAGAGAAACGGCAGAAAAAGGCATCTTGTACGTACAACTTCATTGGAGACGACCTACATTCACCATATTACAGATCGTAAGAAAAAAAAGACTTTACAAAAGAATCCGACACAAAATGTTGACGCCGGTGCTGAGGTATTAGAGGTAAAGTATATGTTCACTAGGATATTATTTTTACTTGCTGATATGTTTACAGGGCGATGGTTCTTACGATGTTGTTGGAAGATATCATCAACGAAATCGAGCGCCTCGTCCTCCAAATCCCAGA
>WNEZ01004563.1_pt1 | contig 15717 bp, 14 predicted proteins | sample 5400521 | NCBI WGS metagenome assembly WNEZ01 (sample SAMN13153339, study PRJNA577476) | soil metagenome | isolation source: 120 cm saprolite under Douglas fir tree site 2 hole 1 replicate 1 | place: USA:California | collected 2015-04-18
GTGTGTAGCCGTCAGGCTCCGCGCGCACGACCAGCTCGGCGCCGAGATTTTGCGCGAAGCCGGGCCGATTTTCGACCACCACGGGCTGGCCCCATTTGGCGGTGAGCTTCTCCCCGATGAGGCGCGGCAGCGTGTCGGCGGTCGCGCCGGCGGGCAGCGGAACGATGATCTTGATCGGCCGGTTGGGATAGGGCTGCGCTCCTGCCGCGCCGAAGCTGCAAATGATCGCGAGTATCGCTGCCAGAAGGAGTCGCGTGCAGGTCAGGTCTGCCGGTCGAAGCGTCTTCATGCGTGGAAACTTAACACGCGCTCCTGGAAGGAAAAGCGACTATCGCGACCGTTCGCGAAATCCAGTTGCCAACACGTAAAGCTCCGCCGAATCCGTGCGGCTCGCGGCGGGCTTCACGTGCTTCACCGTGGCGAAATCGCGCTTGAGGTCTGCCAGCAGCGCGCCTTCGGTGCCGCCTTGCAGCACCTTGCACAGGAACGCGCCGCCGGGTTTGAGCACCTCGCGCGCAAAAAGCGCCGCGGCCTCCGCGAGCGCCATGATCTTCAAGTGGTCCGTCTTGCGGTGGCCGGTCGCATTCTCGGCCATGTCGGAGAGCACCACGTCGGCAGGTCCGCCTAGGAGGTCCTTGAGGCGGGGCGGCGCGCGCTCATCGAGAAAGTCGAGATGCAGCGCCTCGACCCCCGGGAGCGACTGCATCTCGAGGATATCGATCGCCACCACGCGTCCCCTGCCCTCGTCGGCGCCGACGCGCTTCGCCGCGACCTGGCTCCAGCCGCCGGGCGCGGCGCCGAGATCGACCACGCGCGCGCCCGGCTTGAGCAGGCGAAACTTGTCGTCGATCTCGATCAGCTTGTAGGCGGCCCGCGAGCGCAAGCCTTCGCGCTTGGCGCGCGCCACGTAAGGGTCGTTGAGCTGGCGCTCGAGCCAAAGCTTCGAGGCGAGCGTGCGGCCCTTTCCGGTCCGCAGCCGTACCTTGAGTTCGCGGCCGCCCCGGCCGCCGCGCGCGGCGCTCATCGGTGGTCGTCCCAGGCGCCGTCGGCGCGCATCATCTCGACCAGCATGCCCTCGCGCAGGCCGCGGTCGGCGACGCGCAGCCGTTCGCACGGGAAGGCGCGGCGGATCGCTTCCAGGATGGCGCAGCCGGCGAGCACGAGATCGGCGCGCTCCGAGCCGATGCAGGGATTGGCGACGCGCCCCTCGTACGACATGGCGAGCAGCCGCTCCACCACCTCGGTCACCTGTGAGTCCACAAGCCAGCAGCCGTCGACGCGGCGCCGCTCATAACGCGGCAGCTCGAGATGGACGCCGGCGATGGTGGTGACCGTGCCCGAGGTGCCGAGCATGTGCATGCGAGCGAGGCCGTTGCCATGCACCGCGGCGAAGTCGGCGATGCGCTCCGCGACCTCCTTGATCATGGCCTCGAAGGAGTCGCGCGAGACGGTGACGCCGCCATGCCGTTCGGCGAGCGTCACCACGCCGACCGGAATCGACACCCAGCCCTTGATCGATGGCCGCGGCGGTCCGCGCCGCGCCGGCAGGCACCGCCCCAGATGCACCAGCTCGGAGGAGCCGCCGCCGATATCGAACAGGATGACATCGTCGACCTCCGGGTCGATCAGCGGGGTGCAGCCGTTTGCCGCCAAACCGGCCTCGGTCTCGCGATCGACGATCTCGAGATCGAGCCCGACCTCGGCGCTGATACGGGCGCGGAATTCATCGCCGTTCTCTGCCGCGCGGCAGGCTTCGGTCGCGATCAGCCGCGCGCGGCCGGCGTTGCGCTGGCGCATCTTGTCCCGGCAGACGCTGAGCGCTGAGACCGCGCGCTCGATCGCGGCGTCGCTGATCCGGCCGGAGGCGGAGATGCCCTCACCAAGCCGAATGATGCGCGAGAAGGCGTCGATGACGCGAAAGCCGTTGCCCGCCGGGCGTGCGACGAGGAGGCGGCAATTATTGGTGCCGAGATCGAGCGCCGCATAGGTGGTGCGGGGCTCGCCCTGATCTCGCCCGTAGCGGGCATACGGACCCCGACCCCGCCGGCCACGGAAATTCCGTGTCTGGTCGAACGCAGGGCCGAGGCCACCGGTGTCCCGGGCCTCGTCGTCCATTTCAGAACCTTCCCGCCGCGCCGGAGCCCCCTTTCAGGTCTCAACAGTCGCGGTCCGTGTTTCGACAAATCGGAGCAAGTTTAGCAGCGTCGCGCACGCGTGCAACATGGCTGGCCGTCGGCCACCGGGCAGCTGATGTCCTTGTCCGAGGGTATGCGCCCGTTATATCCAGGACCGCCGGCCGACCTGTCCGCGACCGGATAACAGACCCCCTTCCATCACCAGCGACATCAGCTCATGAACCTCCGCGACGATCCCCACGCCTGGACCTCCCGGACCGCCGCGATCGGCGAGCCGGTGTTGCGCAGCGAAGATCCGAAACTGCTGCGCGGCGAAGGCCGCTATACCGATGACATCAGCCTGCCGGGGCAGGCCTTCTGCGCCATGGTGCGCAGCCGCCATGCCCATGGCGTGATCCGCGCAATCAAGACCGAGGCTGCGCGGGCAATGCCGGGCGTGCTCGCGGTCTATACCGGCGCCGATCTCACGGCCTATGGACCGATGAAATCGAGCCTGCCGTTCAAGAGCCGCGACGGCAGCGAGATGCGGCGCACCGGCCGGCCGGCGCTCACAAGCGACAAAGTGCGTTTCGTGGGCGATCCGGTCGCCTGCGTCATCGCCGAGACGGCGCAGCAGGCAAAGGACGCAGCCGAGGCGGTCGAGCTCGCGATCGAGCCGCTTCCGCCGGTCACCGATCCGCGCGATGCGGTCAAGGCGAACGCGCCGCTCCTGTGGGATGACGCGCCCGGCAATATCGCCCTCGATTTCCATTATGGCGACGCCGAGAAGACCAAGGCTGCATTCGCAAGCGCCGCGCATGTGACGAAGATCGATCTCGTCAACAGCCGCGTCGTGGTCAACACGCTCGAGCCGCGCGCCGCCATCGGCGCTTATGATTCGGCGTCCGGGCGCTGGACCCTCTACACCGGCAACCAGGGCGTCATGGGGATGAAGGCGCAGCTCGCCTTCATCCTGGACGCGCCTCCCGACAAGGTGCACGTGATCACCGGAAACGTCGGCGGCTCATTCGGGATGAAGGCCGCGGTCTATCCGGAATATGTCTGCATCCTGCACGCGGCGCGTACCCTCGGCCGACCGGTGAAGTGGACCGACGAGCGGACATCGAGCTTCCTGTCCGACAATCACGGCCGCGATCACCTGCAGACGGTCGAGCTCGCGCTCGATGCCGAAGGCCATTTTCTCGCGCTGCGGCTGACCGGCTACGCCAATCTCGGGGCCTATATGGGCACGATGGCGCCGCAACCGCCGACGCTCAACATCGTCCGCAACGTGGCGAGTCTCTATCGCACGCCGCTCATCGAGGTATCGACGCGCTGCGTCAATCCGTACCGCGGCGCCGGGCGGCCCGAAGGCAATTACTTCATGGAGCGCGTCATCGACCTCGCCGCGGCCGAGATGGGCATCGATCGCGTGACGATGCGCCGGCGCAATCAGGTCGGCCCGCGCGAGCTGCCCTATGCGGCGGCCTCGGGCCAGACATACGACTCCGGGGATTTTCCCGCCGTGTTCAAGCAGGCGCTCGAGGTGGCGGATTGGAAGGGATTTGCGAAGCGCAAGCGCGAAGCCAAGAAACGCGGCATGCTGCGCGGCATCGGCGTCGGCTGCTATCTCGAGGTCACCGCACCCGCCAACAAGGAAATGGGCGGCATCCGCTTCGATGCCGACGGCGGGGTGACCATTCTCACCGGCACGCTCGACTATGGGCAGGGCCATGCGAGTCCGTTCGCGCAGGTGCTGAGCGAGCGGCTGGGCATTCCGTTCGACCGTATCCGGCTTGTCCAGGGCGACAGCGACGCGCTGGCGTCGCCGGCACCGACCGTGGGATCGGGATCATGGAGCTTGCGGAGAAGCTGCGCTCCGGCGGCGTGAAGCTGCCGCCCGATGGCCCGCAATCGCTCGACGTCAGTCATGTCAGCAACGGCGTGCCGGCGGCCTTTCCGAACGGCTGTCATGTCGCCGAGGTCGAGGTCGATCCGCAGACCGGCCATATCCAGGTGATGAAATATTTTTCCGTCAATGATTTTGGCACCGTCATCAATCCGCTGCTGGTCGAGGGGCAGGTCCACGGCGGAGTGGTGCAAGGGATCGGCCAGGCGGTGCTGGAGCGCACGTTCTACGACGCGGAGGGCCAGTTCCTCACCGGCTCGTTCATGGATTACTGCCTCCCGCGCGCGGTCGATGCGCCGGATTTCGTCACGGTCCTCCATCCGGTACCGGCGAAGACGAATCCGCTCGGCGTCAAAGGTTGCGGCGAGGCCGGCTGCGCCGGCGCGCTCACCTCGGTGATGAACGCGATCGTCGATGCGCTCTCGGAGTTCGGCATCCGCCACATCGACATGCCGGCGACGCCGGAGCAGGTCTGGCAGGCGATCCGCAAGGCACAGGCGAAATAAGGGGTCGCGGCACAGGGCTCGATCAAATCAACCGCTAAAAAAGGAAGGACGGCCGGCGCGGGAGCCGGCCGTCCCAGCAGGGTACCGAAGAGGCCAGGGAGGCTCAGCGGCCCTGCATCTGGAAGTCGGTCGGCCAGGCCGAAAAGCCGTGCCGCGCGGCCGGCGGCTTCACGCTCCAGCCATAGGAGCCGCCGGGAATGACTTGTCCGATATAGCGGCCGCTGTCCTGCAGCTCGGTCTCGAGGTCATGATCGCCCGCGACGGCCGGGCCGGCGACCAGGGCGAGGATTGCGAGGGCGGCTGCGATCGTGGTGCTCGACATGACGGATCTCCTTTGGATCCAGCGCCACCTGCGGTCTCACGCGAGAGGCTCGTACGATGATCCGATGACCGTGTCCGATGACCGGTCTAGCCGATCGCTCGCACAACGGACGTGAACCGCTTCACACGACAGGATAAATATTGCCTATGCGGACCGGCCCGAACGTCGGGCCGAGGTTGATCAAGTGAAGCGCGGGAGCTTGTTTTCGATGAATGCCTACATCTGTACCGCCTGCGGCATGCAATATCCCCCGAGCGAAAAGCCGCCGGCGGAGTGCACAATCTGCGAGGAAGAGCGACAGTACGTTCCGCCGACAGGGCAAAGCTGGACGACGCTCAACGCACTCGGGGCGCGGCATTTCAATGCGTATCGCGAGCACGAGCCCGGCATCATCGGCATCGGCACGCAGCCGTCATTCGCCATCGGCCAGCGCGCGCTTCTCATCCGCACGCCGCACGGCAACGTATTGTGGGATTGCATCTCGCTGATCGATGCGGCGACCGTCACGCTCATCAAGGGGTTGGGCGGCCTCAAGGCGATCGCTATTTCTCACCCGCATTTCTACACGACCTGCGTCGAATGGAGCCGCGCCTTCGACGTGCCGGTCCATCTCCACGCCGCCGACCGGCAGTGGATCATGCGGCCGGACTCCGCCATCAAGCTCTGGGACGGCGATACGCTTTCACTGCTGCCCGACGTGACGATGATCCGTGGCGGAGGGCACTTTCCGGGCGGCAGCATGTTGCACTGGGCGAAGGGCGCAGGCGGTCGGGGCGTGCTGTGCTCGTCCGACATCGCGACCGTTTCCACCAGCCGCAGGCTGCTCACCTTCATGTGGAGCTATCCGAACTTCATCCCACTGCCCGTCAAACAGGTCGAAGGCATTGCGGCGGCGCTTGCGCCGTTCGAATTCGACACCATCTATGGTCACTACTTCGACCGCGTCATTCCGACCGGCGCGAAGGAGATTTTGCGAAAGTCGGTCGTCCGTTACATTACCGCAATCGGCGGAAAGCCGTGATGAGCGCCAATCCCGATCATCCCATTCGCATCGAGCCGAATCCAAACCGCGTGCGCGTGCGGCTCGGCGATACGGCCGTGGCGGATACGTCCCGGGCACAAACTCTATTCGAGGCGTCCTATCGGCCCGTGCAGTATGTCCCACGCGACGACGTCGACATGTCGCTGCTCAAGCGCACGACGCATAAGACGCACTGCCCCTACAAGGGCGACGCGGCCTATTACACGATCGAGGCCGGTGGGCGGGCGATCGAGAACGCCGTGTGGACCTACGAGACGCCGTTTCCGGGAGTGGCGGACATCGCGGGTTACCTTGCGTTCTATCCGAACAAGGTGGAGATCACGGAAGAAAAGGCGAAGTAGGCGCTCAGAAGCGCCGCGGAGGACCCTCTCTCGCTTGCGAGGAGAGATGGAGAGGGGGCGCGTTAACGGACGCGATGCTTGCGGCTTCCGCCTCCCCGCAATCTATGGAGCGAGGGAGAGGATGAGGAGCATCACGTTGCTCACGGCTCCTGCGAATCCATCAGGATGAACGCGACGCGGCAGGGCTGCGTGCCGCGGTTGATCCAGGCGTGATTGGTTGCTTGCTGGACCACGACGTCGCCGGCCTTGAGATGCACCTCGCCTTCGTCGAGCATCATGTCGATCTCGCCCGACAAGATGATGGCGTAGTCGACCGTGCGCGTGCGATGCATCATCGGATGCTTCGGCGGCAGCCCCTTCGCCGGCGCGTCCGCGCCCACGACCTTCATCATGGTGTCCATCGGCATCTTGTGGATTGCTTCCGTGGTCGGAACGAAATCGACCACGCGGAAGATCGTGCCGTTCTTGGGCGGATGCAGCCCGACGTGAGTTTTGGCGCGATCTTCATCCCATTTGAAATCGATCGGATAGGCCTGCGTCACCCACATGTCGCCGGCGCCGTTGGGCGAGCGCATGGTCTGCAGCGGGATCGCGCCGTCGAACCGCACCACAGCCTTGCCGTCCTTGTTGATGGCGGTCACGATACGACGAACCTCCGCCGGCTTCTGCGTCTGCTGGCCGGCGGCGTACCCGCCGATGATCAAGGCCACTGCCGCGACCGACAACGCGAAAACGCGCTTCATGTCATCCTCCCTGGTTGTAATCCCATTCTAGCGGGAATTGCGTCGGCGGGCAGAGCCCCCACTGGAGCGCCGCAGCGCACGGATCACAGGCGGTCGACGTGACCTCCGGTCGCAGATGCAGCCGCCTTCCGCCCCGTGGCCGGCCTTGTGCCGGGCATCCACGTCTTTACTGTGCTGGTCGTCGCAGGGGTGGGAGAGCGCCCCAACAGGACCCGTGGGGGACGTCGTATGGGATTCGAGATGCTGGACGCGGCCGGGCACGCGCTCGTGATGCTGCTCGATCCCTACCGGCTGATGTTTCTCTTCGGCGGCGTCATCATGGGCGTCGTGCTCGGCATCTTGCCCGGGATCGGCGGGCTGTCAGGGACAGCGCTGCTGCTTCCGTTCACGTTCACGATGGACCCGTACACGGCGTTCGCGCTGCTGCTGGGGCTCGCCTCGACCACCGCGACCGGTGACCCCATTCCGGCGATCATGTTCGGCGTGCCCGGTGGCGCCGGTTCGGCCGCGACGGTGCTCGACGGTTTACCGATGGCGCGCCGCGGAGAAGCCGGCCGCGCGCTCAGCGCCGCCTACATGTCATCAATGCTGGGTGGCGTCTTCGGCGCGCTCTTGATGGCCGCAACGTTGCCGATCCTGCGGCCGATGATCCTCTATCTCGGCTCGCCTGAACTGCTCGCCTTCTCGGCGCTCGGCATTTCTATGGTGGCGGTGCTGTCCGGAAACACGCCATTGCGTGGCCTGGTCGCCGCGGCGTTCGGCATTCTCATCGCCATGATAGGCACCGACCCGCAAACCGGGACACTGCGTTGGACGTTCGACAGTCTTTATCTTTGGGACGGCGTACCGCTCGTTCCGGTCGTGCTCGGCCTGTTCGCCCTGCCGGAACTGTGCGATCTCGCGATCGCGCGCACATCGATTGCCGCGGACACCAAGTACGACGTGAAAGCCGGCATGTGGCAGGGCGCGCGCGATTGCTTCACGCACTGGTGGCTTGTCTTGCGCTGCAGCTGGATCGGCGCCGCCTTCGGCGCGGTGCCAGGAATCGGCGGCGCCGTGATCGACTGGCTCGCCTACGGCCACGCGGTGCGCACCGAAAAGGGGGCAGCACAGACATTCGGCAAAGGCGACGTGCGCGGCGTGATCGCGGCGGAGAGCGCAAACAATGCCCGCGAGGGCGGCGCGCTGGTGCCGACCGTCGCGTTCGGCGTGCCGGGTAGCGCCGGCATGGCAATCCTTCTCGGTGCCTTCCTGATTCACGGGCTGGTGCCGGGGCCGGACATGCTGTCGAAGCATCTCAGCATCACCTACGCGATGGTGTGGAGCATTGCGCTTGCCAACATCCTGGGCGCCGGCCTCTGCTATCTGTTCAGCGGCCAGTTCGCCCGCCTTGCCACCCTGCGCTACACGCTGATCCTGCCGTGCGTGCTCGGCATCATCTATATCGGGGCTTTCGAAGGCTCGCGCAGCTGGGGCGACCTCTTCTCGCTGCTGTTCTTCGGGGTGCTCGGCTGGGTCATGAAGCAGATGCGCTGGCCGCGTCCGCCGCTCATCCTCGGCCTCGTGCTCGGCGACGTGATCGAACGCTACATGTTCATCTCGGTCGAACGTTATGGCTATACATGGCTCGGCCGCCCGATCGTCATGATCCTGCTGGCGCTTGCGATCTACGGCCTGTTCCGTCCGTTAATTCAGGACCTGCGCCGCCACGGTGGCGCGCGCGGCCTGCTCAGCGGCTTCGGCCGGCCGGTCGTCCGGTTCAACCAGCTCTTCCATGTCTTCATGATCATCGTGATCGGCTGGATGGTGATCGCGGCGCTGCCCTGGCCGGCCAACGCCAAGATCGTCCCGCTCATCGTCGGCTCGCTCGCGCTCGGCTTTGCGATCACCGGACTGCTCAACGAGTTGTTCCGGGCTCCCGAGGTCGAACACAGTCTCGCCGACGGCACCAAAGCGGAGATCAAGGGCGCGATCCATATGGATCTCGAATCAGATACCGCGCACCTGTCGACCGCGCTGATTCTTCAGCGCGCCGCAATATTCTTCGGCTGGCTCCTTGCTTTCATGGCCTCGATGGCCCTCATCGGCCTCATTCCGACCGTGCCGCTATTTGTCATAGGCTACATGCGTCTGGAGGGCCGCGAACGCTGGAGCCTGGTGCTGCCGCAGGCGATCGGCCTGACGCTCTTCATCTACATCGTGTTCGACCAGCTTTTGAACGTGCCGTGGCCGCAGACGCTGCTCGGTATGCTCTGGCCGGCCGCCAAGGTGATTCCGAGCGTGTGATATGCGGCGCCGGCAGGTCTGGCCGCGCGCAAACCTGCTATAAGCCGGCCGATGGTCGACACCCCCCAGACGACGCCGATAGCGTTCGCGCGCCCGTTCAGCCGGGATGCCCGCGTCATCGGCACGATCAGCGCCGCGCATTTCGTCAGCCATTACTATCTGCTGGTTCTCGCGCCGCTGTTTGCCTTCGTGCGCGCCGACTACGGCGTGAGCTACACCGAGCTCGGGATCGCGCTGGCTGCATTCAATTTCGTCTGCGGAGTCCTGCAGACGCCCACAGGATTTCTGGTGGACCGCTTCGGGGCGCGCAGGATGCTGGTCGCGGGCATGATAATCGGTGCGGCGGCGTTCGCGGTGGCGGGACTCGTGAATTCGTTTTGGATGCTGGTTGCCATGTTCGCCATCGCCGGCCTGGGCAACACGGTCTATCACCCGGCCGATTACGCCATCCTGTCGCAACAAGTGTCGTCCGAACGGATGGCTCGCGCCTTCTCGATCCACAGCTTCTCGGGCATGGTGGGTTCGGCGGTGGCCCCGGCCTCGGTCCTCTTCCTGCAAGGCGTGATCGGCTGGCGCGGCGTCTTTGTTTTTGCCGGCGTAATGGGTGCGATCGTTGCGTTGGTCGTCGCGCTTCAGCGCGACGAGCCGGTCACTCCGCGCGCACCGGCCAAGAGCAAGGAGTTGACGCGCTGGCAGCTTCTGCTCTTGCCCGTGATCCTGCTCAACTTCGCCTACTTCACCATCATGTCCTTCGCCAGCGCGGGCATCCAGAACTATACGGTGGTCGGCATCGAAGCTCTGTTCGACACGCCCTTCGCGGTCGGCAGCTCGGCGCTCACGGCTTATCTCACGCTGCTCGCCGTCGGCGTGCTGGCAGGCGGATCTTTCGTCGGCAAGCTAAAGTATCGCGTCCTGCCGCTGGTCCTCGGGCTAGCGATCGCCGGCGTCTGCATGACCGTGGTCGGACTTGCCGGCCTCGGCGCCGTTGCCCTGGTCTGTACGCTCGGCTTCGCCGGCTTCATGCTCGGTCTCGGGATGCCGGCGCGCGACATGGTTGCGCGCGAGGTCACGCCGCCGGGCGCGTACGGCACCGTGTTCGGCTTTCTCTCAACCGGCATGAACATCGCGTGGGCCGTCGCTCCCATCTTGTTCGGGCAACTCATGGACCGCGGGCATCCCCGCGCGGTGTTTCTGATCATTGCGGCCAGTTGCCTGATCGCCATACCGACCATCCTCTTCGGCAGCCGGCGGGCGCACTGAGCGACGCGTGTCAACCTATTCCCTCATCCGCTCAACGCCGTTAGGTTAGCCGGGAGGGACAGGACGGAGGGGAGCCATCGCATGAGCCGGATTTCCGGACTTCTCTTGGCCGCGCTGGTGTCATTGTGCAGCAATATCGATGCCGCACGGGCGCAGAACTATCCGACCAAGCCGATCCATCTGATAGCACCCTATGCGCCCGGCGGCATTGCCGACATCGCGGGGCGCCTCATCGGGCAGAAGCTCACGGAAGCCTGGGGCCAGCAGGCGGTGGTGGAAAACCGTCCAGGCGGCAACGGCTTCATCGGCGTCACCGCGGTCACACGCGCGGCGCCGGACGGTTACACGCTGCTCGTCGCGACCGCCGGTGACATCACGATCAATCCCGCGCTGTTCAAGGATATTCCCTACGACGTCGCGCGCGATCTCGTGCCCGTCACCATGCTGAGTGAGATTCCAACGGTCCTCGCCACGCATGGCGAGTCGCCCTACAAGTCGGTCGCCGACGTCCTGGCGGACGCCAAGGCACGACCCGGCAAGATCGCCATCGGCTCGCCGGGCAACGGCAGCCCCAATCAGCTCGCCTTCGAATGGATGGGTCTCGGTACCGGCACCAAATTCCAGCACATCCCGTACAAAGGCGGCGCGCCGGCGGCGACGGCGGTCGCGGCCGGCGACATTCCGCTAGGCGTGCTCGCGATTTCGTCGGTCTTTCCACATCTCAAGAGCGGTCGCATCCGCGTTCTCGCGGTCACGACCGCCAAGCGATCGAGCTTCAATCCGGAGTGGCCAACGTTGCAGGAGAGCGGCGTCCCGGATGTCGACATTTCCAATTGGACCGCGCTCCTCGCCCCGAAAGGCACTCCACAGCTGGTGATCGACAAGCTCCATGCGGAGGTCATCAGGATCCTCGCCATGCCGGACATCAAGGATCGCTTCGCGGGCGGCGGCGCAGTCGTCGTGCCGACGAGTCCGGCCGAGCTCTCGGCGCGCATCAAGCACGATGCCACGGCTTTCAAGACCATCGTCGAGAAGGCTCAGATCCAGGCGGATTGATGCCGGCGTCAGCCGGCGCGCAACAAGGCGGCGCATGGGCGGGCAATGCGATGCGTGGCCGGTGCGGATAAAGGCCGCGATCGTTCGTGCGGGAGCGTTGTAGTCGATGCGTATCCGGTCGCCGAAAGATTTCTGGTCTGGGCTGCTGTTCATCGCCGTTGCGGTCTTCTTCATCGTGCTGGCGACGCGCTATCGCTTCGGCACGCCGGAGCGGATAGGGCCGGCCTTCTTCCCCATCATGGTCGGCCTTCTGCTCGCCGCTCTGGGCGCAATCATCGCGGGGCGCTCACTCGTGCTCGACGGCCCGCCGATCGAGCATATGCATCTTCCGCCGCTGCTGGTGACGATCGCGGCAATCGTGCTGTTTGGCATTGCACTCGGCTGGCTTGGTCTTGTCGCCGCGATCGTCGTGCTCGTTATCGTCGGCAGCTACGCCGACCGTTCCGCGCGCTTGATCGAAAGCGCCGCTCTTGCCGCGGTGTTGGCTGTTTTCTCGGTCGCGGTGTTCGTCTGGGTGCTCGGCCTGCCACTCCCGGTCTGGCCTGACTGGTGAGGACGCGGCATGGACATCCTCTCCAATCTGATGTTCGGCCTCGGCGTCGCGCTCGGGTGGCAAAATATTCTCTACTGCTTTATCGGCTGCTTCCTCGGCACACTCGTCGGTGTGCTGCCAGGCATCGGACCGGTCGCCACCGTCGCGATGCTGCTTCCCTTCACGTTCGGGCTTGGGCCGGTGCCCGCGCTCATCATGCTCGCGGGCATCTATTACGGCGCCCAATACGGCGGCTCGACCACTGCGATCCTGGTCAACATCCCGGGCGAATCCTCCTCCGTGGTGACCACGCTCGACGGTCACCAGATGGCGCGCCAGGGTCGCGCCGGGCCCGCGCTCGGCATCGCGGCGATCGGGTCGTTCGCGGCCGGCTGCATCGCGACCGTTGTGATCGCCCTGTTCGCGCCGCCGCTTGCCGAGGTCGCGCTAAAATTCTCGCCGGCGGAATATTTCTCGCTCATGGTGTTCGGGCTCGTCGCCGCAATCGTGCTCGCCCGCGGCTCGCTCCTCAAGGCGCTCGCCATGGTCTGCGTCGGCCTGCTGCTCGGCATGATCGGCACCGACGTGAATTCCGGCGTCATCCGCTTCGCCTTTGGCCAGCCGGAGCTCGCCGACGGGCTCGGCTTCGTTGCCATCGCAATGGCCTTCTTCGGCATAGCCGACGTGGTGCTCAATCTTGAGCGGCCGGAGCAGACCGGCATCTATACCTCGCGCATCGGCAGCGTGCTTCCGACCATCGGCGATCTCAAGACGAGCTTCTGGTCGATCGTGCGCGGCACAGCCCTCGGCTCCATCCTCGGCATCCTGCCTGGCGGCGGCGCGCTGCTCGCCTCTTTCGCGGCCTACATGTTCGAGAAGAAGGTCGCCAAGCCTCCGCGCAATTTTGGCGAAGGCGACATCCGCGGCGTGGCCGCGCCCGAAAGCGCCAACAATGCGGGCGCGCAGACCTCCTTCATCCCGATGCTCACGCTCGGCATCCCTTCCAACCCGACCATGGCGCTGATGATCGGCGCGCTGATGATCCAGGGCATCGCGCCGGGACCGCAGGTGATGACCGAGCGTCCAGCCTTGTTCTGGGGCCTCATCGCCAGCATGTGGGTCGGCAATCTGATGCTGCTCGTGCTCAATCTTCCGCTGGTTGGCTTGTGGGTGTGGCTGTTGAAGGTGCCGTATCGCCTGCTCTTTCCGTCGATCTTCGCGTTCTGCTGCATCGGCGTCTACACGGTGGACAGCAAGATCTTCGATGTCTACGAGCTCGCCGCCCTGACCGGTGTGGGCTACCTGCTGATCAAACTCGATTGCGAGCCCGCCCCGCTCATCCTCGGCTTCGTGCTCGGACCGCTGATGGAGGAGAACCTGCGGCGCGCGCTGATGATCGCGCAGGGCGACGCCAGCGTTTTCTTCACGCGGCCGATCTCGGCTGCCTTCCTGATCGGCGCCGCTTTGCTGATGGTGGTCATCGCCGCGCCCGCACTGCGCGCGAAACGCGAGGAGGCGATGCAGGAGTGAGGCCAGTAACGCGCGATATCTCGGCGATCCAGCTCGAGCACGTCGAGGTGACGTTCGGTACGCGCCTCATCTTGTCCGATATCGACCTCTCGGTGAGGCACGGCGAATTCGTCTGCATCGTCGGCCCGTCCGGCTGCGGCAAGACCACGATGCTACGGCTGATCGCAGGTCTGCTGGACGCGCGGGACGGGCGGGTGATGATCGATGGGGTGGCGGTGCGCGGACCCTCGCCTCGCGTCGCCATGGTCTTCCCCGACTACGAACGCGCCTTGCTGCCGTGGCGCACCGTCTACGGCAATGTCAGCCTTGCCCTCGAAGCACGCGGCATCGAACCCGCTCAGCACGCGGAGCGCGTCAAGGCGCTGCTCGAAAAGGTCGGACTTGCTGATCGAGCCGGTGCGCATCCGGCGAAGCTTTCCGGTGATCAGCAGCAGCGGCTCCAGATTGCGCGCTGTCTTGCCCAGGACTCCGCCGTTCTTCTGATGGACGAGCCGTTCGGCGCGTTCGACGCCATGACCCGGCAGGCCTTGCAGAACGAGCTATTTGGCATCGTTGGTGGCGGCGTGACCGTATTGTTCGCCACCCACGATCTCGAAGAGGCGCTCTATCTGGGCGATCGAGTGATCGCGCTCCATGGCAATCCCGGACGCGTCGCGCGCAGCGTCGACGTGCCGTTGCCGCGCCCGCGCGACCAATTGTCGACGCGCGAGAATCCCGACTTCCTGCGGCTGCGACGCGAGCTGTTCACCGTCATGGAAGAGAGCCGCGCATGATCCAGTCGGGAGAGCCCACATGAGACGTTGGCGGGGCATCATCGTTCCGCTCGGGCTGGTCGTGGCGGCGGAATTGGCAGCGTCCACGATGCAGAAGAACGCCTTTGCGCCCTCGCGCATTCTCGTTGCCTGCCTGCGCGTGCTCGAGGACGGCTCGCTTGTGGTTGCCGCAGCGCAAACCCTGCTTGCCGCCGGCGCAGGCCTCCTCATTGGCGCCGGCGCCGGTCTCGCGGGCGGCTTCGTGCTGGGCCTCGCTTCTCGCCTCGCCGCGCTTTCCGGGCTGAGTATCGAGATGCTGCGCGCGATCCCGGCGATCGCCATCCTGCCGCTCTCCCTGCTGATCTTCGGCCCCGGCCATCGGGTCGAAATCGCGATCGTTGCCTTCGCATGCTTCTGGCCGATGTTGATCGGCACATCGCGCGCCCTCGCACGGGCCGATGACCGGCTCCTCGACGTCGCGCGCCTCATGCGGCTCGGCGTGCTCGCGACGTTCTCCGAGATCATGTTTCCACCTGCTGCATCCCGCGTCGTTGACGCGCTGCGGATCGCGACTGCGCTCGCGCTGACGACCGCCGTTGCGGTCGAGGTCGTCGTCAATCCTCTCGGATTCGGCCGCAGCCTCATGCTGGCGCAGGAGTCGCTGCGCCCAGACCGCATGTTTGCGATGCTGCTCTACCTTGGTCTGATCGCCGTCGTATTCGACTTGGTGTTGCGGCGGATTGGGCGAGCGCTCGCGGTGGATCGCAGCGGTGCGGAGGAAATCGGCTGATGTCGGGGACTGGCGCCCGGTTCACGCCGATTGGCCTCGCGGGCGCGCTTGCGCTTCTCGGCCTTTGGCAAGTCTGCGTGGCCATCGACTTCGTCTCGCCGCTGTACCTGCCGAGCCCGGCGGCGACGTGGACGGCGCTGCAACGCGGATTTATGAATGGTGATCTGCTGCCACAGCTCGCGTCCACCCTGCTCCGCATGCTGAAAGGCTGGGCCGCCGCCAGCGTCGTTGCGGTTGCGCTCGGCAGCTTGATCGGCGCGTCGGCGCGAGCGCGTGCTTATCTCCAACCGACGTTTCGAGTGCTGGGCGCCCTCCCCGCTTCCGCGGCGATCCCGGTCGCGATCGCGCTTTTCGGCCTCGGTCCCACGATGGCGGTCGCCGTGATTGCATTCGGGTCGCTATGGCCGACACTGCTCGCGACCATCGACGGCTTCGGCTCGGTGGAGCCGCGGCTCGTCGAGATTGCCCGAATGATGAGGCTGCGCCGCTTCGCGTTTATTGCAAAGATCGCGTGGCCCAATGCGGTGCCAGGCA
>WNEZ01005220.1_pt1 | contig 15714 bp, 12 predicted proteins | sample 5400521 | NCBI WGS metagenome assembly WNEZ01 (sample SAMN13153339, study PRJNA577476) | soil metagenome | isolation source: 120 cm saprolite under Douglas fir tree site 2 hole 1 replicate 1 | place: USA:California | collected 2015-04-18
CCCCGTAGGAGGGGACTGCAAGGCTACGATACGTTCGCCGGCAGCTGGGGATCAGCAGGTTTCAGGGCCATCGCCCCGTAGGAGGGGACTGCAAGGCTGTGTAATCTGAAGAAACATAATAAGTTGCCTCATGGTTTCAGGGCCATCGCCCCGTAGGAGGGGACTGCAAGTCGCTTCCCGCGGCCGTGGAGCAATCCACGGCCGCACTGTTTCAGGGCCATCGCCCCGTAGGAGGGGACTGCAAGTGACCTGCATCACTTCGTTCTGGTCCAGGAAATAGTGGTTTCAGGGCCATCGCCCCGTAGGAGGGGACTGCAAGAGGTGATACCTGCATCATGCACAACCTGGGTGAGACGTTTCAGGGCCATCGCCCCGTAGGAGGGGACTGCAAGATTGCCTCAGACGCCGGCCGGCTTGACTTACAGCAAGGGTTTCAGGGCCATCGCCCCGTAGGAGGGGACTGCAAGGGTAAACCGGGTAACTGGTGCTCTGACTGCAGCGAAGTTTCAGGGCCATCGCCCCGTAGGAGGGGACTGCAAGGCCGTCTTTCCCGCGGCGTGGGGCTCGCTGGGCGCGGGTTTCAGGGCCATCGCCCCGTAGGAGGGGACTGCAAGAGGTAGTGGCGGGCATGCTTGTAGGGCGTAACGAAGTGTTTCAGGGCCATCGCCCCGTAGGAGGGGACTGCAAGATGTTTGGCTTACCAGGCGAGTCTATGACGTCTTGAGGTTTCAGGGCCATCGCCCCGTAGGAGGGGACTGCAAGCGAGCGCGAAGCGGGAAAGCAACCGCCGTCCTTGGTTTCAGGGCCATCGCCCCGTAGGAGGGGACTGCAAGGCATAGGAGGCATCGTGGAGGGCGACGAGAAGGAGTGTTTCAGGGCCATCGCCCCGTAGGAGGGGACTGCAAGCCGAAGCCCCACCCGACACCACCACCACACCGGCCGTTTCAGGGCCATCGCCCCGTAGGAGGGGACTGCAAGAGTGCTAGCGGGTTACCTTGGTAACAAGGTAACATTGTTTCAGGGCCATCGCCCCGTAGGAGGGGACTGCAAGAACCGGCGTCCTCACACTTGTTGCCGGTAACCGTGGTGTTTCAGGGCCATCGCCCCGTAGGAGGGGACTGCAAGGTGCGCTGTCCGCCCGCTGCGGGCTTGCGCTGTCGCCGTTTCAGGGCCATCGCCCCGTAGGAGGGGACTGCAAGTGGCTGCCGTTGGGGTATACCGCGATCACCACACAGTTTCAGGGCCATCGCCCCGTAGGAGGGGACTGCAAGGCGGGCGGGCTACTCTTCAAACTATTGTTGTGCTACGTTTCAGGGCCATCGCCCCGTAGGAGGGGACTGCAAGCGCGGCAGGCTATGCGCCTCGTCATGAAAGAGGGGGTTTCAGGGCCATCGCCCCGTAGGAGGGGACTGCAAGATATGGTCACGAGATTGACATGCTGGATAATCTCGAGTTTCAGGGCCATCGCCCCGTAGGAGGGGACTGCAAGTTAATGTCATAGAGCCAGCCAGGGGTCGCAACAAAGCCGTTTCAGGGCCATCGCCCCGTAGGAGGGGACTGCAAGCGCAAGCCTCTGCACCTGGCCGCGCGATAACCACCGCCGGTTTCAGGGCCATCGCCCCGTAGGAGGGGACTGCAAGACCGTGCCTTGTCCTGCGCCGCGCCTTATCATAGGCGTTTCAGGGCCATCGCCCCGTAGGAGGGGACTGCAAGAACAACACCGACGAGTGGAACGACGCCTGTATCGCCAGTTTCAGGGCCATCGCCCCGTAGGAGGGGACTGCAAGTCTACGATTGCGCCACGGTTACCGAAAACGGATTCGTTTCAGGGCCATCGCCCCGTAGGAGGGGACTGCAAGGACCAATACAGTCAGGGGACTGCGCGATCGGGCCGTGGTTTCAGGGCCATCGCCCCGTAGGAGGGGACTGCAAGGTGGCTCCAGTTCTCGTTCCTGTTCTCGCGGCCGTGTTTCAGGGCCATCGCCCCGTAGGAGGGGACTGCAAGACCCAAGTTGTTCGAGCGCCCCGCGGTTACTGCATGTTTCAGGGCCATCGCCCCGTAGGAGGGGACTGCAAGAATGGACCAGATCTCCGGATCTGTCGGCAAGACTGGCGGTTTCAGGGCCATCGCCCCGTAGGAGGGGACTGCAAGTCGCGTAACCCAAAGCCGTGTACCGCGCCTGGCACGTTTCAGGGCCATCGCCCCGTAGGAGGGGACTGCAAGAATGGATCCAATTTCTCTCGTCGTTTTTCTCTCTCGGTTTCAGGGCCATCGCCCCGTAGGAGGGGACTGCAAGAGCGCTTCACTGCACATGTTACTTTTTACGTTCTGGTGTTTCAGGGCCATCGCCCCGTAGGAGGGGACTGCAAGGCGAGCGCGAGCAGCAGAAGCAGCGCACTCGTCAACGTTTCAGGGCCATCGCCCCGTAGGAGGGGACTGCAAGCTGGGCCTTGCGTGGGCGTCCACGCTTTGGCTTTGGTTTCAGGGCCATCGCCCCGTAGGAGGGGACTGCAAGTGTCCTGCTTGGCCTGGTCGCGGCTTTTGTGGCGGCGTTTCAGGGCCATCGCCCCGTAGGAGGGGACTGCAAGGTTCTCGCTTTCATCGCCACTCTCGCGCCCGGCTCTCGGTTTCAGGGCCATCGCCCCGTAGGAGGGGACTGCAAGAGCGAGGAGAGCAACTAATTGTCGGCAGCGCCGACACGTTTCAGGGCCATCGCCCCGTAGGAGGGGACTGCAAGACTAACAAAAAAGCGCTGCAGATCTGGAACATCTGCAGTTTCAGGGCCATCGCCCCGTAGGAGGGGACTGCAAGTGGTAGCGTGCCAGCCGCATGCTGGCGAAAGGAAAAGGTTTCAGGGCCATCGCCCCGTAGGAGGGGACTGCAAGTCGCACACTATTGCCAAAGACACAAACATACCCAGGTGTTTCAGGGCCATCGCCCCGTAGGAGGGGACTGCAAGTCCATTGAATTTCTCCTGTTTTAAATAGTCGTACATCGGTTTCAGGGCCATCGCCCCGTAGGAGGGGACTGCAAGGGCAAGGAAGGAAATCACAATGGCAAAGCAAGTCACGTTTCAGGGCCATCGCCCCGTAGGAGGGGACTGCAAGTTGCGAATCGCACACTCGATCGCCACTCGCTACGCTCGAGTTTCAGGGCCATCGCCCCGTAGGAGGGGACTGCAAGGGTCGAGTATCGTCGGCGGTGGTTGTCGCGTGCGCAGGTTTCAGGGCCATCGCCCCGTAGGAGGGGACTGCAAGGTTAGAATCCAGGGTGATGGGACCGTGTTGCGAGACGTTTCAGGGCCATCGCCCCGTAGGAGGGGACTGCAAGATTATCATGACCTCATGCGAGTAGCGCATCTGCTGGTTTCAGGGCCATCGCCCCGTAGGAGGGGACTGCAAGGATGCTAAGGTGTGGGAGATCTGCATAGATGATGAAGTTTCAGGGCCATCGCCCCGTAGGAGGGGACTGCAAGTGGCACGCGCGCGTGGTCTGGCCGTCTCGGTCTTCCGGTTTCAGGGCCATCGCCCCGTAGGAGGGGACTGCAAGTGGTCGATTTGAGGGCTCACTTGCTCTAACGAGTAGTTTCAGGGCCATCGCCCCGTAGGAGGGGACTGCAAGTTGGTGATCCGCTGGTCAACGGCACGTTCGTCTCGGGTTTCAGGGCCATCGCCCCGTAGGAGGGGACTGCAAGTGATGGATATCATGGATCTCACCGTGCAACGCGGCAGTTTCAGGGCCATCGCCCCGTAGGAGGGGACTGCAAGCCGCAATACCGATTTGCGTGATGCCCATTTCCGTAAGGTTTCAGGGCCATCGCCCCGTAGGAGGGGACTGCAAGACCGCAACGAACTCGGGGCACTCCTACAACACGCAGTGTTTCAGGGCCATCGCCCCGTAGGAGGGGACTGCAAGTGTCGCTGGTGCGTGCGCGGTGGCTGCGGGTTTCAGGGCCATCGCCCCGTAGGAGGGGACTGCAAGCGTCGGGGGCCGCATTGCCGCCGGAGACGGCAACCGTTGTTTCAGGGCCATCGCCCCGTAGGAGGGGACTGCAAGAGCTCGCGCCGCACTTCGTTGATGGTCACTGCACAGTTTCAGGGCCATCGCCCCGTAGGAGGGGACTGCAAGGTCTGGTACTGGGTCAGGTACGCGCCGCCAGCAGCGCGTTTCAGGGCCATCGCCCCGTAGGAGGGGACTGCAAGGTAGGAACCGAAACAGCAGCAGCATCGACTGCATCAAGTTTCAGGGCCATCGCCCCGTAGGAGGGGACTGCAAGAGAGACAACAACGCAGCCAGTGGGCAGAGCAGCCACGAAGTTTCAGGGCCATCGCCCTGTAGGAGGGGACTGCAAGTGTTTGACGCGATTTGATAACAAGGCACCGGAGTATGTTTCAGGGCCATCGCCTCGGATCGTCACCCATCATCGATTGCACAGCATTGCTTACTGTGCTATCATAATGTCTGCACTCAAGCAAGATGACCCATGGATGTCCGGCCCACAATTTTATGAAGGAAAAGAAAATGGAACAAGACGACGCATCCCTATACTTCAAACAAGTATGGTGAAGTTATTTTCCACCGTGAGGACGTTGGACAGGTACTCTACGTGATTAAAGAGGGTAAAGTCAATATCTGCCTGATTAGCCCCGAAGGTCAAGAAATCTCCCTCGTCGTCCTGGGTAAAGGCGATTGTTTCGGTGAGTTGGCCATCCTGGACGGGCTACCCCGCTCCGCCGACGCCATCGCACTCGAACGAGTGGAGTGCTATACCCTGCAGCGCAGCGACTTCCACAATGCCATCATGAAAAATCCCAAGATCGCCATTCAGGTACTGGAGGTCCTTTCAAGGCGTCTGCGTAAGACCGATGACAAGGTCGAGGACCTCGTCGTGCTCGACGTGTATGGCCGAGTAGCCAAGAAATTGCTGGACCTGGCACACGAGCACGGAGTCAAGGTCGAAAATGGCACTCGTATTGACATGCGCTTGACACAACAGGACCTTGCTTCCATGGTCGGAGCATCACGCGAAAGCGTCAACAAAGTACTCGGCTACTTTACCGACAAAGGCTACATCAGCGCTGATAAGCACAAAATTACCTTACATCGTATCAACGAGCTGAAGCAGCGCATCTACTAGAGACCTGGCGGAGGTGCTGTGCAGATTATTGCAGACAGAGTGGCGGCCAACCAGGGGATATACAGTCACTACGCCCGCCGAGCGAGCAAGTGGCCCATTGCAACGTAGTGGTGATCCACGTGCGCGATAAATCGGATTGCTGATATGCCCCCAGCATATCGGGCCCTTCGCTTCGCTCAAGGGTAAACTCCATCGCTACGCGTCTACCGGTCGCCAGGCTCGATTTGCCCCTGCCAGGCTCGGTCTTCTAGCATCGTAAGGAATACACAATCGTTGGAAGAAACACTCGCAACGCAAGATAATCAACCAAAACCGCAGCAGGAGTCCCTTCCCTCGACAACTCCCGGCACAACAACCACATTCCTCAAACATGGAACGGCAGGACGCATACGCGCCCTGGCCTCGGCCACGCGCCCCCAGCAATGGCCCAAAAACCTCGCCCTTTTTGTCGGCATCGTCTTCGCTCAACGACTCCTCTCCCCATTATCATTTGAACGTGCAGCAATTGCTTTCGCCGCATTCTGCCTGGCTTCTAGCGGCATCTACCTGCTCAACGACCTGCTCGACCTTGAGAATGATCGGCAGCATCCTGTGAAACGCAATCGACCTCTCGCCTCCGGCAGACTGCCAATCTCATGGGCAATCACCACCATAGGCATACTCGTGCTGGCGTGCGTTGGGTTAACGCTCTTGATCTTCACCATTCCAATCCACACCGGTCACCAACCCTCCATCATTGCCTCCTTCGGCGGTGGGAACCTCCTCTTTGCCCTGATCATCACCTCCTACCTACTCTTAATGGCGCTCTATAGTCTGCGTTTGAAGCATATCGTCCTGCTCGATGTTTTCATCATCGCGGGTGGCTTTGCCCTACGTATACTGGCCGGGGCTGTGGTTATTGCCGTCTCCATCTCACCCTGGCTCTATCTCGTGACTATCCTGCTGTCACTCTTCCTGGCACTCAGCAAGCGACGCCACGAATTAGTCATACTGCACGAGCAGGCCAGCAGCCACCGACAGATTCTCAAAGAGTACAGTGTACCCTTGCTTGACCAATTGATCACCATCGTCACTGCCGCCACCCTCATGGCGTACAGCCTCTACACCTTTCAAGGACCAACGGGAAACCATCGCCTCATGATCACTATTCCCTTCGTCCTCTACGGCATGTTCCGCTACCTCTACCTGGTCTACATGCACAAAGAAGGCGGCAGCCCTGAAGAAGTACTACTGCGTGACCGGCACATGCTTGGAACCGTTGTGTTGTGTACAGTTATTATCATCATAGTGCTCTATGTACTACCTCAGTAGGAGAGCTTGCGTTTGCTTACACGTAAACTACGTACTGGCATCGTATTTTCATTGGTATTTGCCTTTATCATCCTGGTCGCCGTCGCGCTCTATGCGGACATCCCACGCTTGATCGCCGTGCTGATTGGTTTCCGCTGGGAATACCTGCCACTCATCCTGGGGCTGACACTCTTCAACTACTTTTGGCGCTTCATCAAATGGCAGTACTATCTCAAGTGCCTCCAGATACGTATTTCCCGCACGAAAAGTCTGTTGATCTTCGTCTGCGGTCTTTCCATGGCCATTACCCCCGGTAAGGTTGGCGAATTATTGAAATCCTACCTTTTGAAACGTGAGACAAGAGCAGCAATTAGTCGTACCTCGCCCATCATCGTGGCAGAACGACTGACCGATGGCATAGCGATGCTCATCCTGGCGTCAACAGGCCTCGTGCTCTACCGCTTTGGCTGGGAAGTCTTGTTGCTGCTCTTGCTCCTTGGCGTAGCAGGCATCGCCTTCGTCCAAAACCGCTGCATTGTACTGGCATTACTCAGCTTTGGCGAACGGCTAGCAATTGTGTCACCCTTCGTTCACTTGATTCGTGCATTCTATGAGAGCGCCTACATATTATTACGCTGGCGACCCTTGCTCCTTGCCATTCTGATTGGCCTGGTTTCCTGGTCGGGCGAATGTGGAGCCTTGTATTTTGTTTTCACCGGGCTGGGAGTAGCACCCAGCCTGGCTTTACTCATCAAGGCGACCTTCATACTCGCCTTCTCGTCGCTGATCGGATCCGCTTCTGGCCTACCTGGTGGACTGGGAGCGGCAGAAGGGAGTGTGCTAGGACTTACCCGCCTGTTGGTATCACCTTCGGCTGCGTTAGGAGGAGCAGCTACACTCCTCATTCGTTTCTGTACACTCTGGTTTGGCCTGGCCCTGGGAGTCATCGCGCTGTTCGTCTTCCAATCGACGCAGTGCTCTCCCCTTTTCGGGCAACAAGACGATGGCGAGGAGGAGCAACAGCAGGACACCAATAGCATACAGCCAACGGAGAACCCTCAAGCATATGTGACCACAACAACGAACACTGGAGACATATCTGTATGAAAACGTTAATTATCATCCCCACCTACAACGAGTTGGAGAACCTTCGGCCACTGCTGGCAGAAATCTTCACCTATGCACCTGAATCCGATATATTAATCGTCGATGACAATTCACCGGACGGTACTGGTCAACTCGCTGACGAAATACACAACGAGAATCCACGCGTATCTGTTCTGCACCGCTCCGGAAAACTGGGACTTGGCACAGCCTACATTGCTGGCTTCACCTATGCTATTGAGCATAATTACGATGCAGCCTTCGAGATGGATGCTGATTTCTCACATGACCCCCGTTACCTTCCCGATTTCCTCAACGCCATCGAACATGCAGACCTGGTGATCGGCTCCCGCTATGTCAAAGGAGGAAGTACTCCTAACTGGTCGCTTCTACGCCGTTTTATTAGTGGTGGTGGCAATATTTTTGCTCGCTTCATGCTCGGTATTCCAATCCACGACTGCACGGCTGGATTTCGCTGTTACCGCAGTACCGTGCTGCGCAGCATCGACCTCGACACCATTCAGTCCCAGGGCTACGCCTTCCAAGTCGAACTGGCATTTAGAGTGACGCAGCAGGGCTTCCGCGTTGCGGAAATCCCCATAAGTTTTCCTGATCGGCGTGTCGGAAAATCGAAGATGTCGCGCAAGATTTTCATTGAAGGCTTCCTCTGGGTCCTACGCACACGCTTCAGCAAACAGCCCTTCAGGTATGCATCTCCTGCGCTACAAGATGATAGCCCGGCTCCTGAAGTAGGTGCTTTAGATGCTCAGGCAGGAAAACTTTCTTCCGTTGCAAAGAAATAAGCTCAAATCTGGCGGGAGCCACCTCGCCAGGCTAACTCAGCAAGACCTCCTACCTTCGGCGACGTTTTTTCTTACCCCGGGATGAACGTTGAGGCTCCGGCTCATCATCGGGGTCACGCATAGGATCGAGATGATACTTGCGGTACATAGCCTGGCGATGGCGGGCGCGACGTGCCACATCTCGCGGCGCAGCGTTGAACTGATCGGTAAGCTGACGTGAAGTATGCACCTCACCACCCTGCCGGGCAACTGCCCGCCGAACCTCGCCATCATCGCTATACATCTCTACTTCCCGGCCTGCCGCTCGCGCCTGGGCAGCCAGGCGAGCAATTACGCTGTCGGCAGTTTCACCATACCGGGAATAGATGATACGGACACGACGGTCGTGACTCACTTGCTCATAGGCATCACTGCCATCGAAAACGACGGTGACCTGGTGCGGTGTATGGCGATACTGATTGACGAGCTGGGAGACGAGCAACTGACGAGCAGCAGCAAGATTCTTCGCTTCTACAGCCTGAAACGAAGTGCTCTGCTTAATCACATTGTAGCCATCGACCAGGATATCGCGCCCCACATTGGCATCCTTCTCGCTTTTGGTCACCCCAATGAAAGATAGGCCTTTTCTTTGCGTATGTCAATATGCACGAGACGTGACGAAATTGGTTTCCTGAAGGCTTGACAGGAGGTAACTCCTCTGGTATGATCATAGTCGCACCGAGGCAAAGCGAAAAGCCTTTGATTGTGCACGAGGAGCCGTGGTGTAGTGGCCTAACATGTCTGCCTGTCACGCAGAAGATCGCGGGTTCGAATCCCGTCGGTTCCGTTCCAAGCATACCGCGTGACACATAACTAAGATGTTCCACTTCTTATGTGTCAGGCGCTCTGTCACGCTCCGCTCTCTCTTCAACGCTTTTCACGATCCTTCGTATGGTTTGATGTGACACTCCGAACTGCTTCCCCACTTCTCTGAGGGAGACCCCCTGCCGTACCAGACCAAGCGCCTCTTGCTGTTGCTCCGGCGTCAACCTGGGTTGCTGGTTGGACGCAATAACGCCCTTGCTCTTCACGAGTCTGCGCAATGCCTGAGAGGATATTCCTAGCTTTCTTGCTACCTGCTGCACCGACTCCCCCTCTCGCACCAATCCCAGCGCCTCTTCCTGCTGCCCTGCCGTCAGTGCTGCCTGCTTTGGTTCAAGGACGATTCCCCGACGCTTCAAGAGCCTGCGTATCGTCTCGTAGAACGTCCCCAGGTCTTGAGCGACTCGCCGAATTGACTCGCCTTGCTGCACACGCGTGAGTGCTCTTTCCTGCTCCAGTGCCGTCAAACTGGGTTTTTGTGGTGGGGGAAGATGTGACTGCTCTCGCACCTGCTTGGCCGGCAGATACTGGCGACGAGCCCACAGGATGCCCTCGCACTGCTGCCAACATCCAGTTCCTTCCAGCCCCAGTGCCAACACAGGCAGGACAGCTGGTCGAGGAACGAGGCCGACAATCGTCCCTCGCTCCAGGTCGTAGAGCAATCCTTCCAGCCTCAGCAGTGCCCACACCAGATCCCGCCGTTCCTGCGCCGTTGCCTCGTTCCAATACGCTGCCATCTCACTGAGCGTCTCTCCTGCTAAAATCGTCGCTCGCTGCACCTCCTCAGCATCAGGGAGAGCGGGAACAGGAAGCTCATACAACTCAGACCGGATTCGCTCCATCTGAGTGTCAAGGTCCTCTTCGGTGATATCCCCCTTGATAAAGGCAGAGATGATCCGCTTCTGCTCGGCTTCTAATGCCGCACGACGGGTCAACACACGCTCCGTCACATCATCCTTCTCGCCCTCTACAGAGCACTGCTGGGCAATGATTTGGCGCCATAACGGCGGCAGGGTGACGCTGCTGAGCATCTCCTCGAATTGCTTGATCACGGTCGAACTCTTCACCGAAAGATGGCCTCCGGCGGCACAGACCCGTTTGTGGACCAGGCTCGTATCTTGGTAGTACACTGCCCCCGCGCGACCCAGGGTCGTCACCCGCAATGGGCGCCTACATGCTGCGCAGACGATGATGCGGCTAAACTCATGGGGCTGTCGTTGGCCTTGCTGCCTGAGGCGGTGGTAGTGATGTGTCTTCACCGCCTCCATCTGCTGCCAGAGCTTGTAGGGCCATGCCGCTTGATGGTTGCCCTCGACTAACTCTCCTGAAGGCGTCTTGATGGTGCCATGGCCACATCCAGGGGCAAACTCGCGCGGGAACCAGGATCGTCGAATGGCTGCAATGGTCTCCTTGGTGAAGCGAGGAGCGCCAAAGCGGGATGGATGCGAGAGAGACTCCCTCAGTTCCTCTACAATGTCGGCATCGGTCCAGCCCTGGGCGACGAGTTCGCCAATACGCACCAGTGCAGGGAAAGTCAGAGGATCAGGGCGCACAGGCACGGGCGGAGGACGCCACGTCGAGGGTGCACCAGTGGGAGCTTTCGGGTAGTCGGGAGGCAGATAGCCAAAGGGAACCGGTCCACTGTGGTAGCCAGCGCGAGCACGTGCTTCTTTGCCCGCCTTCGTGCGCTCTGAGAGGTGGTCGAGGGAGGCTTCTGTCATCGGCAGAGAACTCCTGGACCTAGCTCATCTCCTGTTTGGGAGACAGGATCACGATGGAGGACATCGCAGGGAAAGGGCTGGTCTGCAAGGAAAAACGAGGAGGGGAGAAGATTGATCGGTATGCAGATCATGTGACGGTTCTTTCTACTACTCATGCGCCCACACGCATGGTCCTGAGAACACTCTACCATGAACGGAAGACAAAAGGAATGGCTCTTGTTCCAGATTTTTCTTCACACTTGTGAAGATGTTGCTTTATGGTTTGCCCGCGCGTGTACCGAACTCTAGCGAGCCCTGTGCCTGTATGTCAACTGCTTCCAACCCTCGATGAAGCTGTTGATCAAGCAACGCGACGGGAAACACGTGCACCGTGTCTACGTTGCAGCCAAGACCCCTGTGCTGGCTACATATGTTATCCGCCGAGCAAATGAAGAGTTTCCCTCACCAATTACTCGTTTGTTCATGACTGATACGCTCATTGGGCAAGGCTTGGGGGAGTAGGTTCTTGTCTTCCCAGGCAGAAACCCAGTAACTCTGATACCAACCTTTCTCCTCTTTCAAGGAAAACCAGAAGCAATTGCTTGCTGGGTCACAACAGAACGAGACGGGTGAATCTTGATGGATCTTACGCATTCCTCAGGCCGTCAGACCTTCCTCTCTAAAAAACTCAGGCACTTCTGCGATAGTCATGATGCAAGCCGCCCAGGACCGGGAAAGAGAGGACCTTGCCACAGACATGAGGTGGTGGTACTGATCTGGCTTCCTGCTCCGGAATCTGCTGCTTGATCCCTTGATGAGGCCTGGCTCGGTTGAAGTAGTGCATATACGCGTTGAGCACACGGCTCGTGCTGCTTCTCATGCAGGATGAGCAGATGATCGAGGCACTCTCACCGCACCCTGCCCAAGAAGCGCTCACAGATGGCATTGGCTCGGGGTGCCTGAACCGGCGTCTTAAGAATCTCGATGCGACTTGTGGTCGCCACACGAGTAAAGCACGATCCGAATTTGCCATCGTTATCCCGTATCAGGTACTTTGGCGCTTGTCCATAGGGGGTGGCTTCTCGCAGTTGTTGGGCGACCCAAAGATCGGTTGGAGAGCGTGTCACGCCCACTTGGATAACCTTGCGAGATTTCAGTTCGATAATGAAGAAGGCAAACAGCGAGCGGAAGAAGAGATCGGTGACCGGGAGAAAGTCGCAGGCCCAGATCTGCTCTGCATGAGTGTGTAAGAAGGTCTTCCAGGTCTGCCCACGTGGTCGTGGTGTGCTCATCTGTCGCAGATATTTCTGAATGGTGCGTTTGCAGACGCGTATCCCCAGCTTGAGCAATTCGCCACGGATCCGCTCTGCCCCCACAGTCGGGTGTCTCTGGCCAATTCCTTGATCAAGGCCACGGTCTATGCAGGTATCTTTGATGTACGAGTAGTTGCTCTGGATTTGTACTTCCAGAAGAGCCGCAAACCTTGGCGATGCCTCCGCAGTAACGTCGTCTTCCTGAACGAGTGATGTGGGCTTGCTTCCAGGTTCGCACCATTCTTGCCAGCAGCACCAGCAGGATCCGGTCCTCTCAGTGCATGTTGGTCGTTTCACCTGTCTGCCCAGGATAATGAGAGGCTTTCGCAGGAGTGCGTTTTCTGCTACGAGTTGGGACTTACTTCGAAAAAGATCGGTCAGCGTACCCAAGAGAAGAGCGGTGCTCGTCGGTTTGGTCCAGTCAACGAACCGGCGATGGAGCGACTGAAGGCAAAAGCTTATTCAACGTCTGATGAAGGTGAGAATCTCATGCACAGTAGACGTTCCCCTTTGTGAAGATGAGGAGTTGAATGCATCTTGCATTCTACCCGACATCTGGGGAATCTGCAAGATGCGAGAGACATGGGAAGCTGTTCTCAAAGGCCTCATCTGACAGACAGATACCGCAAGTAGCCAGCACACCATTTATGATACTTCGCATTATTGATCCGCACCTGTTGGGGTTCCTCAGTCAAGCATGAACCGATTTTCTTACAGAGGATAGGAGAGTGACATACCGCGGGCCTCTAGCACTGTCTTGAGCGTGCGTAATTCATCGGTCATAATGCCGTCTACGCCAATGTCTAGTAGGTGCTCCATTTCTTGCTGGTCGTTAATGGTCCATACGTCAACTGGGATGCCATGCCGATGGGCGGTCCTCACAAACGCCCACGTGACAATTTTTCTCTTTCTATATGTCGAGGGCACTTGCGCGCGGGTCTGCTTCGGAAAGTTTACTGGATCCCACGGAAGAAAACTCGTCAGATAGAGCTTCCGAATTTCCCTTTCTACGAGTGAAGTTTGCGTTCCTTTGGGTGCCCTCGCTCGCAGCTCGCGAATACTCCACTCGTCAAACGAAGCCAATGTCACGCGGGGGAATGCATCAAGCCGACGGAGTACGGCTAGTAAGGGCGCGACTGCTTCTTGCCGTTTGGCGTCAATGTTCCAATAGACCTCGCGGTTGAGAGACAGTGCTTCTGCCAACGTCGGGATATAAAAGCCGTCATGAGCTATGGCCTGGCGGTCGGCACGAGTGAGATCGGCGATACGTATGGCCCGTTCACCTATGTGCACATAAGCATCGACGCGTGTTTCAATTTCTTCCGAGCCGTCGATGGTCTGACCGTGGATCGCCAGCAGCTCGCCATGACGAGTGTAGTGAACATCGGTCTCAATCCTTCGGTACCCCAAATCTATCGCATCCTGGAATGCTTCAAGCGTGTTTTCGTGCGCAATTTCGTTGCCACCTCGGTGGGCTACTGCAAGTGGGAGGAAATGCTCAACCATATTTCCTAGATTAAACAATGTTCGGATTTTCGCCTTTCCATTTAGAAGAATATGTGCCAGAATTCATGACAGAGCTGCAGCAGGGGCATGCTCTGACAACGATGTCCTCTCCGATCGAGAAAGGAGAACGCTTCAGTGAGTCCAGCCAATTTCCAGCCCGTTCCTCACGTCCCAACATGGCAAGAGATCGAGCATGCCAGTCAGGTGATTCGCGATGCGGTTCATGTGACGCCCATGTTACATTCTCGCACTTTCGGTACCATGACGGGGGCCAACGTGTATCTCAAGTCTGAGAATCTGCAGCGAACAGGATCCTTCAAGGTGCGTGGAGCTACCTACAAGATTGCCCAACTCAGTGAGGAGGAACGCAGGCGCGGGGTGATTGCGACTTCCATGGGCAATCATGCTCAGGCCGTCGCTGTTGCCGCCCAGTCCTTTGCGGCCCCCGCCACCATCGTGATGCCTGAGCAGGCTCCTCTGGTCAAAGTGATGGCGACACAAGGATATGGTGCCAGAGTGGTTCTGCATGGTGCCACCTTTGAGGAAGCTTCCGCTCATGCGCGCGAGCTCCAGAGGACCACGGGGGCAACCTTCGTTCACGCCTTCGATGATCCCAGCATCATCGCTGGGCAAGGCACTCTCGGCCTGGAGATCCTCAGCCAGCTTCCTTCCGTTGATGCGCTTCTTGTTCCTATTGGTGGTGGAGGTCTGATCTCAGGCATCGCCATCGCCGCACGCGCACGCAAACCCGGCCTGACTATTATTGGGGTCCAGGCGCAGGGTGCGGCCAGTTGCCGTGCTTCGCTGGATGCTGGAGAGGTGCGAACACTGCCAACCATCAGCACGATTGCCGATGGAATCGCCTTGAAAAGCCCCGGGGAGCTGACATTCCCCATCATCAGGCACCTCGTCGATAGGGTCGTCACGGTGGAAGACGAAGAGACGATGAACGCAATTCTGTTGTTGCAGGAACGCTGTAAATTGCAGGTTGAGGGCGCGGGAGCGGTAGGCTTGGCAGCGCTGTTGCGCCCCGGACTGCTCAACCTGGCAGGCAAAGAGGTCGTGGTGCTCCTCTCGGGTGGGAATATCGACATGAACCTGCTTGGCGGCTTCATCGCCCATGGATTGCTGAGCCAGGGACGCATCGCCATCGTGCGTACAGCGATTGAAGATCGTCCAGGCGAGTTGAATCAACTCCTAACACACATTGCAGAGTTGAAGATCAACGTACGGGAGATGAATTATCTGCCCACAATGCAATCGCTGCCAGTGCAGCATGTGGAAGTGACTCTCACGCTGGAGACACGTGACCGTCAGCATGTGGAACAGTTGCTTGCAGCCCTCCACCAGCGGGGCTATGCACTCACAGAGATCCGGGGGCCGTTGACGGGACCGCGCGGAGGGGGTTCCTGATTCTCGATAACCCAGCATCATACGTTCGACCATTGAGCAATGGGAATTGTCCAGCGGGGGACATCTGGACCCAGAAGGTGTTTGTGGGAGCGACTCGGCCTGATAGGGCGGGTGCCTGTACAGGATGAGATCATTTCAAGCGGGAAAAGCTTGTGAGAGCGATGAATCCCAGGTGCGGGCGTTGACTCAGAGCCTATCGCTTCCATCCGAAGACATAGCAGCGAGATGCCGACAAATCAAACTGGCATTCCATTTGCTCCCGATTTCCAGTTGATAACAGAACCAAAACCTGTCCCACGGGTGGAGTTGCAGATAATCCGACGCCCGTCGGTTCTGTCACGACTATTTATATATAGTTATATAAATAGACTTTTTCTTCTACTCGAACGCAAGCCCTTGCCTTAAACTGACTCAGTCCCTTCTATCACTCTTTATTAGTATTCATTAACGCTTTGTGCTAGTTCCTAGACGGCGAGATCAGCCAATTTGAGCACAGGTCGTCCCAAAAGGGCGTTGACCATCATGCCCACACTATGAGCAGTGACCTTGGCAGCAATTCTGGTCATCATTCCCCAGGTACTTTTCG
>WNEZ01002797.1_pt1 | contig 15707 bp, 13 predicted proteins | sample 5400521 | NCBI WGS metagenome assembly WNEZ01 (sample SAMN13153339, study PRJNA577476) | soil metagenome | isolation source: 120 cm saprolite under Douglas fir tree site 2 hole 1 replicate 1 | place: USA:California | collected 2015-04-18
ACTGAGCGCTACGGTTTGGCAGCAGCGCGGCAGATATGCACCCACGACCAGACGGTGCCCGCCACCGCCATTCACGTCCAAGATGACCTGACCGCCGACGAACTCGCTCACGACGGCATTCAACTCTCCCCGGGCCAGCGGCTGACCCGCGCGCGCCGCGTCCGCTCAGGCGACGTCACCAAGACGCGAGCGTATCGTGAGGGCCGCGCCTCCATCCAGGACGAAGCTTCGCAACTAGTCGCTCTTCTTGTGGGTCGAGGCGAAAAGATTCTGGATTGCTGCGCCGCGCCGGGTAGCAAGACGCAACTCCTCGCTCGACGAAATCCCCAGGCCAAGGTTTTTGCCACCGACCTGCATCCTCATCGCGCGCGTTTGTTGCGTGAACTGACTGACTCGCCCAACATTCGGGTGCTCGCCGCTGATGCTCGCCTCTTGCCGTTCAATCCCGGATTTGATCGCATTTTGGCCGACGTTCCGTGCTCCGGCACCGGCACGCTCGCCCGCAATCCGGAAATCAAGTGGCGCCTCACCCTGGGAGATCTGTTTGATCTCCAATCGCGACAGGTTGCAATTCTGCGGTCGGTTCTCGCCCACCTCGCTTCCGGCGGACGCCTCGTGTATTCGACCTGCTCGCTCGAGCGAGAGGAGAACGAAGACGTGGTCGAAACTACTCTCGCGGAAGGGTGCGAGTTCAACCTAATCGATTGTCGCCCGCACCTGGAGCAGCTTCAGCGGTCCGGCGAGCTCGCCAGGATCGATCTCGATTCTTTGCTGAGCGGCGCCTACCTGAGAACTCTACCCGGCGTTCATCCCTGCGATGGCTTCTTCGCCGCAATCATCGAGCGAAATTAACTACCGCACCTCAAAATTCACCGCATTGCCCGCCAGAATCTTTTGTCCCGGCGCCGGACTCTGCGTCACGATCATGCTCGCTGCGCCGGGCTGGGGAGGGGGCCCTGTAGCGCCAGGGTCACACTGCCCAATGGCTGCCCCACGAAATTCGGCATCACATAGGCCGCCGGCTCCGCCCCACGACTTACCAACAGGCTGATCTTCGGCACCGACACGCCGCTGGCTTTCGCCGGAGGGCTCTGCGACACCACCTGGTCGGCCGGCGCATCCGGCAGATTCACTTGCGCCACCGACCCCAGATCGAGTCCCCGACGCCGGACGTTGAGTTCGGCCACCCGCTCGCTCTCGCCGGTCACGTCCGGAATCGCTACCCGCTGCGGCCCCAGGCTCTGTGCCACGCGGATCGCCCACCCGCGGCGCACTTTCACTCCGGCCAGTGGCACCTGCGACATGATTCTGCCCTCGGAAATGTCAGGACTGTAAAACTGTCGCTCCACCACCACCTCCAACCCGGAGACCGCGACCGCGCGTTCCGCTTCCAGCGGAGTCATGCCGACCAGTTTTGGGATGGTAACTTCGCGCCCGTGGATAGCGAACCGCATCGCCGTCAGCGCCGAAACCAGCGCCACCGTCAGCAGCACCAGCGCCAGCAACAGCATCTGGAAGAAGCGTCGCATTGTTGGGGATTATAACTTCCAGACTTCACAGCCTAACGCCATAGTCCTCTTGAGGCTCTGCGCCCTGTTCTTCCCACTCGTATCGGCATGCATGACAGGTCCACGCCTTGGTTTGCAGCGGGATTGGTACGCCAAAATACAAGGACCCGTACGACACTAGCTTGTTCAGTTCGCGATAATTGACATCGAGGGAGTGGCACTCCGGGCACTTCGGCTGTTCATACTTGCCAACGCCTTCAACTTCGATTGTTTCGGGAATCGGCTGGTTCAGGATTTCCGTAGCTGCCTCAACATCCTCCGGATGGACCGTCAATTTGATTCCACCCAGAAAATTGGAATAGAGCCAATAGATGCGGACCATGTTGTCGTCCACAAGGTAGGCTTCGATTCCCGCCGATTCCAGGCTGCCTTTGGCGAGAAGGGCTTCAGGCAGATCGCGAAACGTGCGCAATGTCACCGTTTCATTGAGTTCGTAGACATCGATGCCAGGAGACGCGGCAATCGCAATGCCGAGCGCTCTGCGGGAAATCTCCGCTTCCAGGGCCTGGTGCGCAATCTCACTCAATTCGTAGCCGGCCGCTGCAACTCTCTCCAATTCTCGGTCGCTCATCTCCGAGTAAACCCCGGCGACCCGCTCGCGCTCCTGTTCAGGCGTCGTCATTGCCCGACATGATACTCCGGATACGCGCTCTTACCGGTTTTGATTTGAAGTGGCCAAAGAAGCCCGCCGGGGCACCGGGTCAAAAGCGACCCGCCGGATCGTCTCTCTTCATTGACCCCCTTATTGGACCGACCGTACGACCAGTGGTCCTACGTGGCCGGATACCAAGTGCCCGGCATCATTGAGCAGTTCGTCTCAGAACGAAATTCCCGATTTCAACTGTTACCTTTCCGCAAAGCCATAGGGCAGAGCTCGCGATACAAACGGAGCCAATGCTCGCGGACAGCGCACCAGTGATAGGTGAACGACTGCTGATACGCGTTCTCGGCGAGGTGGCGGGCCAAGGTCGAATCCTGGAGGAGTCGAATCACACTGGCCGCAAGTTGGCGCCAGTCTTCTGTATTGCTGACCAGCGCGGTCTGCTCGTGTCGGACGATGTAAGGAATTCCACCGGCATCCGTGGTTACCACCGGGAGGCCTGAAGCGAACGCTTCCAGGATTGAGACCGGCATGTTATCGACGCGAGAGCCGTTGATGAGAATATCGGCCTTCTCATAGTAGCGGCCGATCTCTTCCCTCGGAACTCTGCCTGTCATTTCAATTCCGGACAGATTCAGTTCCGCGATGAGGCGACGGATTGCATTCTCCTGCGATCCTTCCCCCAATATCCAAAGTCGAGTTTCAGGAAACACCTTTTGGACTTCTGCAAAGGCTCTTATCACGAGGTCGATTCCATAGCATGATTCCAAGTTACGCGAGCAGAGCAGGAACGGGCGAAGGGGGTCGCGGGTGCGGTACGAAAACAATTTCAGATCAACAACGTTGGCTATCGCTTGCGCCTGGATGTAGAATTCGCGAAACACATCCACAAGATATGACGAGGGTACGACAACTTTATCCGCTTTACGCAAAATACTTCGCGGGATCCAGGAAGCACTCAAGTGCGACCTGGCAAGTCCGCTGCGATAGTTGACGAGAACTTTCTTTCCAAGAATGCGCGATACGCAGTAAGCAGGCACGGTCGAGATCAGGAATGACGAAAAAGATGCCGAGAAAACGTGTACGACATCGGCGTGTCGCAACCCAACCACGAGTTTAGCTAAATACAAAGGAAACCGTACCGCGGTACGCAGATAAGGGACGCGTTCCAGCCATCGAGGCAATTCCAGATTTGTAGCAGCGTACGAAATGTGCAAGGCGGGGTCGTCGCGCCACAATCGCAGGAGCAAGTCGGCCTGAACTTCCTGGCCCCCAACTAAGTGCTGTATGCGAGGTGCTACGATCACTACGCGCAGACGGTGCCCGCGATCTTCGGATCGGTCGCCCGTGAACTGCTGCCCCGGAGAGCCTGTTTCACTGGTTGTGGCCATTCAATCCCGCGCGCAGGTATCCGAATGTCTCGCGCATCGCCTGCTCGGTAGGTATGACCTGCTTCCACCCTAACTTCTTGATACTTTGATTGTCGAACCGATGCCCCTTCCACATCGCACTGCTTTCGTAAGGGGTCAGAAAAGCCGGGATCTGCCCACGCGTTTTCACGTGGTACTTTTCGACTATCCGAGACAACAGCATGGTTGCATGAAACGGAAGACGAATGGTACGAACGTTCTTCACCTGGCGCTTATAATCCCGCAAATACTTACTAACTATGGGTAAATCATCATCCACGACGTTATAGCTTCGGCCTGAGGTGTCCGAACTGAGCCCTGCTAAAACAACTGCCTCAGCACAATTGACGACGTGCGAAAGCGGCAACGAATTTCCGCCACCGAGCACCAACAGTACATTCCCGACAGGGATGCCAATCCGCGAAGGAAACCCGCGATTTGGGTTGCCCCTCCCGTAAAGTACGCCGGGACGAAGGACCACTAGATCCACTGTGCCCTTCTCTGCCTGTTCCCGAAAGAGCCGCTCTTGCCAGATCTTGGCATGGAAGTAGACGTTCCGTTTCTCGGGGTGCGGATCCAGTTCAGTGTTTTCCCCAATCACATGGCCTGCTTCCAGAAAGGACGTTCCATAAACTCCCAGCGAACTGACCAGCACAACTCGCCGCTTTCTGTCTTGCATCGCATTGAGAAGATGTTTGGACGCAACCACGGTGTTGGCAAAAATGGTGGCGGGCAAGCCTTTCATTCCGGCCGCCAAATGATAGACAGTTTCAATCCCTTCGACCGCACGGCGGGCGTCGTCCGACGAAGCCAGGTTGCCAACCAGGTAGTCAAGTTGCGCGTGAGGATAACGATTGCGGATCTCTTCCAGGCCCGAAATGTTGCTGTTGGGACGGACAAAACATCTGAGGTTGAAGTCGCCATGAGCGAGGAGCCTTTCGACGACAGCCCGCCCCAGGAATCCCGCGGCTCCGGTGATCAATATCCTCACGTTTTTCTCACTCCCCTTCGCTACGCAACTGATGCACGATTTCATCCGTCAGTGCCGCCACTCGCAGGATCTCGCGGTGGGAAATGGGAACCGGCAAATCGCGCGCTATGCAGTCATAAAACTCCGACAGCAGATAATTGAAGCCCTCGAAGAAATGATACTCGGATCGAGCAAACCGAAACACATTCCTACCGCCCTCGCGGAACTGCTGCCACCCTTGAGCAAAAGGGGACGCGAGACGACCCAGGACACCGGGCAGAACAGAGTCCCGGCCCAGCGTGATCGTGCCGCTTTCAAAATCCAAGTGCGCGGTATTCTTCGTTCCGTAAAAAGTCAAGAAATGCCGGATGGGGCGAGAGTGAGAAGAAAAGGTTGCATATGCCGATTTCTTCTCTCCGATTACCATAACTCGGAGTTCATCCGGCAAGTCGCGGTCCAGTCGGGTGGGAGGGTTAGCACTCTGCCATGCATACGCCTGAACAATAGGTCTTTCATCAGTCAGAAACTCTGTGATTTTGTTTAGAAGATGATCAAGCATGTTATGGAAAAGTTTTCCTGGGAGGCTATGCACCCAATGATTTTGGTCCGCACGAATCGTTCTGCCGAACGGCCCATTCAGGTCGTATCCGAGGAAACTCTCCAGATGGGTGGCTTCTCCCAGCACATCTTCCCGGACTAGGCGGCGAAGCATTCTTGCCACGGGATCAAAGTAGTAGGTGTATCCGACCGTTAGCTTTCTTGAATGACGTTCCGCATGCGCCATGAGTTGCACGGCTTCGCAGGAATTGAGTGCGAGCGGCTTTTCGATCACCAAATGGCAGCCAGCGTCGACGGCGGCCATCGCAAGGGAGAGGTGCGACTGGGGCGGAGTGGCGATGTGTACTGCATCGGGCCTCTCAATCGCGAGCAATTCGTTGAAGTCGCCGTAGGATTTTGCTATGCCATGGCGAGCGGCCGCCTGCTCGGCCATCAGCGGCTCAAGATCGCACACAGCAACGATTCGGGCTGCCTTGAGCCTCTGAATTCCTGCAATATGCTTGTCGGCCGCCTTCCCGCATCCTACCAACGCAACTTTTAGTGTCACATGAGTCCCTTTGCTCGTCCAGTGCGGCCAAAAGGGCACCGGGCCGATGGCTCGCTTAACGCTTCACGTGCAACTTATATGCAGTCGCGACTCTTCGCGGACTGAAGTATAAAGTTCCCACCAATGGCTGTCTATCCCGCCGGGGGGCGGGTGGTGTCTTAATTGAGGACAGTGTTAAGACAGTACCGGGGGGCGGCGCCATCGCCATAGAAATGCTCGGTACAGGGGTGCACTCTTGACTATGCGGTTTTGCATAACTGGGTGAACAACTCTGCGAATCAGGGGCGGGCTTTGTGACAATCCGACTGAGATCGGCGAGGGAAGGGAGGATACCTCCTAAGCAAACGGGAAGATTTGCCAGCGAGTCCTACTCATTCGAGTTCTTTGGAATCAGTGCAGAGTCCACTTCTTCCAACTGTGCGTGAGCCCGCAAGCGGTGCTGTACGAGAAACGCATAGTGCACGGCGGAGAGAATCGTGAAGACGAAGGTGGCCCGCAGAAATGTCTTGCGCGCGATATCAACCCACACCACCGGCATCACCAGCAATAACAGCGCGAAGAAGATCGCCGCGACCTGAGCGAGAGTGTTCGCTTTGCCGAAGATGCTGGGACGAAAATCTTTCAGGCCAGCAATCATGAAGAGTACTCCGCTGACCAGGAGAATCGAAATATCACGGCTGAATACCACCACCGTGAACTTCCACGGCACAAGCGCTCTGTGCTCAATGGAGAGCACGAGGAACATCGTGCTCATGAGCAGCTTGTCGGCGATGGGGTCGAGATACTGTCCGAGCTGCGTTTGCTGATGGAGCCTGCGAGCCAGCAGGCCGTCGAGCCCATCACTGATTCCCGCCAGCACGAACAGCACCAGCGCCCACACGTAATGGTGACCCACGACATTGATGACGATGAATGGCAGGAAAATCATCCGCAGCAGCGTGAGCTGGTTGGGCGCGGTCAGGATCTGCCGGAGATTCATTCCCGTTCTCCAACCAGGAATTCGGCGGTCAACAGCGCGGCGGGATCCTGGCCGGTCTGTTGCGCAAACCGCTGACTGAGCGACAGGATGCTGCTCTCGGGCAGGTCCAGTTCCATGCGCTCCACGCGATGCATGGGAAAAAACACGACACCGGATGTGAAAGCGTCGCCGGCCTTGATCGTCGAAACCAGATCGTCAAACGAAATCAGATCAACGCCGCGAATGCTCAACCCTTCGCTCGAGAGATCGAGGATTGCGCCCCAGAATTTCTCCCGCGGGCTGTTGAGCGTCACGATGACGATCGCGCCGGGGTGAAAGGGGCCGGTGGGGCGTGGTTCTGGAAGGCTCATGTGAACTTGATTGTCATATTTGGAACCGGCGAATTGCAAACGGGAGGCAAGCAGCACGTGACGGGTCGCTGGCGGGACCAGAGGACGGACGACGACCGCTGAATCTGATTGTGTGGACGATCCGATCGAGTTGCTTTTCCAATTTTACTGCATCCAATTTCCTGACCTCGCCGGGTTCGTGTTCGGTGTTGTCGGTGACAAAGAGAGCTGCAAGTTCAAAACAAGTACCTTCATGGAACGTGCGATACACCGGGCCGCCGATGGCGGTACCGCCAGCCGCGCCGCCGGTCTCGCCGAAGTAAAACCGAAGCCCGCCAATTCTTGTTTTCCGGACGGGGTATGAGCCGGTATCAATCGCGGCGCATTGCTGTTCCGTGCGCGCGGCGCGCAAGACGTTCACCGCCACGCCGGCTGCCTGGAGTCGTGTGCCTTTGTACGCGCCACCGCTGTACTCAAAGCAAGCGACAGTCTCTCGCTCGCAAATCGGAATCATGGAGTGTTGGGCCTCCTCATAACTCGGTGTGCCGGCGTAGACCTTGAAATCCGAGGGATACGAAAGACTAAATCCATAGTCCGGGCTGCGGTAAGTTTGCCAACCGAGGGGAATATCCTCTGCAAGGCCCAGTTCGCAGATCGACGTCAGCATCACGATGGGCAAGAGCACACTTCGGATCGTTGGCTTGCTGCCGCTAGCGTTCCACTTCATTCCGCACCGCCTTCAAGTCGATCCCAACCTGTTCCGCCTTCTTATAAAGGTGCGATCGTTCCAGTCCCAGCGCGCGAGCAGTGTTCGATATCTGATTGTTGTTACGCTTCAGTTCCGCCAGGATCGTTTGCTTTTCGAATGCTCGCACGCGGTCGGCGAGCGGACCTGTTCCTGCTGCAGAAGAGTCGAGGCTCGCCGCGGACATCGGTAGCGCGAGCGCCACGGTCTCGGCGGTGACTTCGTCGGACGTCGCCAGCAGCATCAGTCGCTCCACGGCGTTTCTCAACTCGCGGACGTTTCCAGGCCAGGCTTGGGCTTGAAGTGCGCCAATCGCGTCTGCTGTGAAGCGCATGGACTTCCAGCCATTGGCGCTGCTCACCTGCTGGGCGAAATGCTCGACGAGGGTAGGAACATCTTCCCGGCGCTCGCGCAGCGGCGGCAACCGCAGCGGGAAGACGAACACGCGATGAAAGAGGTCCTGCCGGAATTTTCCATCGCGGACAAGCTTTTCGAGATCATGGTGAGTAGCCACGATGACGCGCACGTCCACGGTGATCGAGCGGTCGCCGCCGATGCGTTCGACTTCGCCCTCTTCCAATACGCGCAGTAACTTGGCCTGCATGGCGAGTGGCATGTCTCCGATTTCGTCGAGGAAGATCGTGCCGTGCTGGGCCTGCTCGAATCTGCCCAGGTGGCGCGCGCCCGCTCCGGTGAACGAACCTTTTTCGTGTCCGAACAATTCGGATTCGATCAGTTCGGCCGGCACTGCGGCGCAGTTCAACGTCACAAAAGGCCCGCCTGCTCGCGGACTGCGCTCGTGCAGCGTACGCGCCACTAGTTCCTTGCCGGTGCCGGTCTCTCCCAGAATGCAGACGCGCGTTTCGCTGGCAGCTACTTTTTCTACCTGAGCCATTACTCGCTTCATGGTCTCGCCTTGCCACACGAGTTCGTGTTTGCCGAGACGGCGCTCGAGGTCGCGGTTTTCGCGTTCCAACCGGCCTAGCCTCAGGGCGTTCTCGACAGTGAGCAGAAGTTTGTCTGTCGAAATCGGTTTTTCCAGAAAGTCGAGGGCACCAAGCCGCGTGGCGCGCACCGCCATCTCGATGTGGGCTTGCCCGGACATCATCACAACCGGGGTGGGCACACCCTGCGCTTTCAACTCTTCGAGCAAGGTCAGGCCGTCTTTGCCGGGCATGACTACGTCGGAAAGGATCAGGTCGAAGGCTTGCGCTTTTGCTAGTTCCAGCGCGCGGGCGGCATTGTCACACACTGTCGCTTCGTGTCCTTCGAGGCGGAATGCCCGCGACAGGGAGGCCAAGGTGTTAGCCTCATCATCCACGATCAGCAGATGCGCTTTATTTGCCAACGCTGGAACCTCTGGGGCTGAAGCCCTATTCAAAACAGCCGGCAATCGCAGCCGCTGAAGCGCTGCGCCACCCAAAAGCCTACACCTTCAAAAGCAACACCAACATTTGTCTCATCATGCCTCACGCGGCAACTCTATGCGGAAGGTAGTTCCCTTCTCCTTCGTGCTCTCGACGGAAATCTTGCCACCGTGATCGCTCACCACCGACTGTACTATGGCGAGGCCCAGACCGGTGCCATGCTGCTTGGTCGTGTAATAAGGAGTAAACAGACGTGCGCATTCTTCCTGCGTCAGGCCCGAACCGGTGTCAGAAACCGATAATTCGACGCGATTACCGAACGACTTCGTCTGAACAATGATCTCACCGCCCTGCGGCAGGGCATCAATCGCGTTGGTGATGAGATTCGAGAGCGCGCGGTGCAGCAATTCAGGATCGGCCGAGATGACGGGTAACTCCGATTCGAGTTCGGTGCGGGCGCTAATCTGATTCTTCTCCTTCAATTGTGCCTGGAACACTCGCAGCACGGAGCGCACCACTTCGTTGGGCTGTGTGGGCTTGCGGTGGGGTTGCGGCATCCTGGCGAATTCGCTGAAGCGGCCGATGATCGTCTTCAGATTGTTGACCTCAGCCAGAAGTGTGGATGTTCCCTCGCGAAATACTTCCTCAAACATCTCGGGCGCTCTCTCTTTTGCGCGGATCAGATTCTCGACCGTCACTTGCAACGGAAACAACGGATTCTTCAATTCATGCGCCAGACGCCGCGCCAGTTCGCGCCAGGCGGCCACACGTTCGGCCTGCAATGTGCGCTCGCTTTGCTGCAAGAGATCCTCTGTCATGCGATTGAACGCAGACGCCAGTTCGCCGAGTTCATCGCTTGATTCGACATAGACTTTGGCGTAGAGATCCCCCGCGGCGACGCGGCGAGCAGCTTCGGCCAGCGAAACGACTGGTCGAGTGATGCGGGCCGCGAACCACAGACTGGCCAGGACCGCGACCAGAATTCCCGCGCCTCCCACCAGCATCGTCGCCGAGACGATCTGCCTCTGCAATTCGACCAGCGGACGCCGCGAACTGCCCACCAGGAGCACGCCCATTAGTTGCTGATTGGGTCCGGTGAGCGGCATCGCGTGAAAGCTTTCGGCGTCGGCGGAATCGGCGGTCCAGCGAATTACACTCCGAGCTTCCTGCCCGGAACGACGCACCTGTTCGACGAGAGGCGCAATCTTATCGGCGCCGGCTGCTGCTCCGTTCAAATCGAGCAATGACTTTGGATTCCAGTTGGCGTCAAGATTTTGATAGAGCAACACGCGTGTCCCCGCCGGGATATCGAGCGTCGAGAGAAAGCCCTGATCGAGGCGTTCCCCTCCTATCACATAGAGTGGCTGCTCGCCGACGCCCGCCGCGCGCACTCCGAAAAGGCCCAGCGTCGAACCGTTCGGCAGCTCTTCGCGTTTGAGAAAAACGCCCGCCGACCCAATCGTCGATGGGATCGCCGGCTCGGGGTATCCAAATTTTGCTTGCCACTGCGCGGACGAGAGAATCGTACCCTGGTGGTCCACCAGTTCGAGGAAGTCTAGATGCTGCTGGCCGGCCAGGTTGCGAGCTTCGCTGACGTAACCGCCGGAGTCCGTTGCGCCGCGATTGACCTCGAGCGCGATGCGCTGCATGGATTCGCTGGCGGCTGCGGCTTCCACCTTGCGGACGACTTCGTCCCCGCGACGCTGGAATTCTGATCGGAATTGCGCCGCCACGGCGTCGGCGCGGGCATCATTTGCGCGCTCGAACGAGCGCTGCATCGTGCTCCAGACCGATGCGGAAATCACCACCACGCACAGAAAGACGGTCAGCGCAAAAATCAACAGCAGCTTCTGGCGGAAACTCATCGCGAGTCCGCCTCCAGCCAAACGTCGGAGAGGTTCCAGTTCCCTGTCGGGCCGGGTTGCCATTTGCGCACGCGGGCGCCGGCGGCGCTCGCCACCGGGAGGTGAAAGAGCGGAATGACGGTGTGTCCGTCGAGCAGAGTGCGTTCTGCCTGGTACAGATCGTCCACCGAACTGCCATGAATTAACGGTTGCTGCAATCCGAGCTCACGCGCAGCTTCGCGCAGCGAGGTCGCTGGATCGGAACTGGGAAGCACGATGCGAATCAGACTGACATCCGCGATACCCGACAGCAACACTTGCAACGTAATGCCAATCTCACGAGCATTCAGTGCTATGCGTTCGGCGATCAACTGCGCCTGCGGATCTCGTGGGTCATAGCTGAGAGTGAGCGCTGGTTGCCGGGAGTCCGTGAGAACAACTTTCGCGCGCTGCAGGTTTGCCTGGGCCGGAAAGACTCTGCTGTAGCCGGTCATCCAGTTGGGCAGGATGCTGGCGGTGGGTTCTCCGGCGCCTTTTAGCAGCACGGACTGGATGGGCTTACGATCAATGGCGAATGAGAGGGCTTCTCGAACGCGAACATCTTGCGCTTTCGAGTTTGCGGGAAATACCAGCGCCATCAGCTCAACGGACAGAGACGTGCGGACACGTTGAGTGCCATTCGCCGCAGTCGCTTGCGGCGACACCTCGATCAAGTCGGTCTTGCCGAGTTCCAGAGCAATCGCCTGATCTCGCTGCGACCTTCCAAGTTCGACCTCGACCGCATCCACGAACGGCCGGCCGGCCCAACTCTCTTCGTTGGCCGCTAGCTTCAAAAGCTTTCCAGACTGAAAGTCGGTGACGCGGAATGCGCCCGTGCCCACCGGCAATGCGTTGGCGGTGCGTTTCAGAATTGTGTTTCGAGGCAGAGCAAGTTCTGCGAGCAACGACGACATCGGAGAGTCGCTCTCTATGGTGAGCGAATCTCCCGCGCCGCGGACGGTCCAGTCGGAATGGCGCTCGCCGAGAATCTGCGCGATGGCTGCGGCGGACGCCGCACTGCCATCGTGAAATTTCACGCCGCGCCGTAGCGTGAACTGCCAGCGTTTGCCGTTCAGGTCGCTCTGCCATGTCAGGGCCAAGGCGGGCTGAGCGTGCCCAGCACCATCGATTTCTACGAGGTTGTCGGCGAGCATCGCCAGGATGCGGGCCGCATCCCAATAGTCGACTGGCGTGCCGTCGGCCAGGAGTTCCAGACTATTAGGCGCGGACTGCAACATGACGCGCAGAGTCCCGCCGTAGCGCGGACGAGTCGCTCCCAGCGCCACGTCCAGCAGACTAGCTGCCGCAAGAAATAGAAATGCGATACGCCTCATACCAACCGGTGTCTTGCCTCTTCACAATCGCGATCGCGCCATTGCCGCTGCCGTCCGTCCAGAGCACCATGATAGGCCCGTCGAATTCCGCCGGCGAACTGACGGCGACCGGATCGCGATCGGGAATTTCGAAGGCACGCACGCTGTCCTGCTCAGGGTCTCCATTTTCGGAAACCAGCAACTGCATGCCGGTTCCACAACTGGAGTGGACGGCCGCCAGCTGGCTGCCCCACTTCGCCCCGCGGATCACCTGATCGGTCATACCGTCGAGCATATGGATTGATCCATCCACGGCGGCCAGCGTCCACAGCGTGTAGCCGGACCGCGGAAGAGCCGCCGCCGAATAGAACGAAGGCCCGTTGGAAACTTTTCCGATACCGGGAGAGAGGGCGCCAGTAAAGAAGTTGCGCGCCGGAGCGAAGAACGCGCGCACGCCGCCGTCATCCGTGGTCAGGGGCCAGGGATCGTCGCTGTCGTTGCAGGCGAGTGTGAGCGGCGGGGTCGCGCTTGACCGGCAGACTGTTCCCGGCAGATGGACGTCGAAAAGATGATCGCGCCGCAGCAGCAGGCGTCCCCGGAGATCGCGGGGGAAGGTGCGCGAATGCGTGATTGTAAGCGAGGCTTCCTGCTCCCAGCGCCCGCCTTGCTGACGATAGACGGCGACCTGGCTGGCATCGAGCAGCAGCAGGCGCGGCCCGCCGCTCATCTCGACTAAGGCTGCATCAAGGATGGGCTGCTGTTGCGTAAAGAGGAAACTCTTTCGCAAAAGCAGAGGCATCGCCGAGGCTGGCACTGCGCCAGCTTGCGCGCGGGGCGCAGAAACCAGCACAACTCCCCGCTCGTCGGAGCCGATCACGATTTCGGCCGACCACACGTATTCCCGGATGCTCTCGGAGAGCGTGACCTGCACCGATCCCATCGACTCGTCGGCATTGGCGGTGCGCACGCCTTCGGTACGCAACTGGGCTTCGAGCGCGCTGCGTAGTTCACGCACTGACTTGTCATCGAGGGACGATCGATTCGTGATGTCGAGAGCGATCGCACCCGGACCGGTAACGGACGCGATCCTGTGCGCCAGTTGTCGAGCGGCATCGCCCAATATCGATGCGGACACTAAAGAAGGAATGAAAGCGGTTGCAAGGAAAAACGATGCCAGCCAACCCATCCGCAAACCGCCTGACCAGCGTCTGTGCATGTGTGGAATGGGGTGATTATAGCGCGTGGCTTGTGAGGCTTTGCTTCATGGCTGGTAGCTCTCGGTTGTCAGTTGTCAGTCCGGTCTCGAATGCTGCAAAAAGTAGCGCCGTTCGCTCCCGGCGGTTGTCCTTCGGCAAGCTTAGGGACGACTCGGTGTGTGTGGGGCGGGACGCCCCCACGACAGCCGCTGAGGCGGAGGCGCTACAAATAAACGGATGTCAGACGCTGGTTATTTCTTCGCCCCCGCCGGTTCCTTCTCTCCAACGCGTTCACTGACCTTGAACGACAGCTTACGCGCCTTCTTGTCGGCATCCACGATCACGTGATCGCCGTGCAGCACCTCGCCGTCGAGGATCTTCAGTGCCAGCGGATCCTGCACCAGCTTCTGGATCGCGCGCTTCAACGGACGCGCTCCGAAATTCGGATCGTATCCCTCCGTGAAGAGCAGTTCTTTGGCAGCATCGGTCAGCTCCAGCGAAATGTTGCGCTCCGCCAACAGCCGCCGCAGGTCTTCCAGCCGCAGATCGACGATCTTGACCAGTTGCTCCTTGCCGAGCGGACGGAAAATAATGATGTCGTCCACACGGTTCAGGAATTCCGGCTTGAAGTGCCCGTGGAGCGCGTTCATCACCAGTTCGCTGGCGCGCTCGAATGCCTCGGGAGACATCACGCCCTCCGCTTGCAGGAACGCCGACCCCAGGTTCGAGGTCATGATAATCACCGTGTTCTTGAAGTCCACCGTGCGTCCCTTGCCGTCGGTCAGCCGGCCATCGTCCATGATCTGCAGCAGCACGTTGAACACGTCAGGATGCGCTTTTTCGATTTCGTCGAACAGCACCACCGCATACGGACGCCGCCGTACCTGCTCGGTCAACTGCCCGCCCTCTTCGTATCCGACATATCCCGGAGGCGCGCCGATCAGCCGCGACACGGCATGCTTCTCCATGTATTCCGACATGTCGATGCGCAACAGCGCGTGCTCGTCGTCAAACAGGAACTCAGCCAGCGAGCGCGCCAGTTCGGTCTTACCGACGCCGGTAGGACCGAGAAAAATGAACGATCCGATCGGACGCTTGGGATCGCTCAACCCCGCACGCGACCGCCGGATTGCGTTCGCTACGCGCTCCAGCGCCACATCCTGGCCGACCACCCGCTGCCGCAGGCGGTCCTCCATGCTGATCAGCTTCTTGACTTCGCCCTCGAGCATCTTCGAGACCGGAATACCAGTCCACTTGGAGACAATGCGCGCGATGTCTTCTTCGTCTACCTCTTCTTTCAGCATGCGGCTGGACTTGCCTTCCATCTGCGCCGTGAGTTTCTTTAGTTCCTCTTCGGCTTGCCGGATCAGCCCGTAACGGATTTGCGCGACGCGCTCCAGATTTCCCTTGCGCTCTTCGGCGGCCTCGTCGGTCTTGAGCTGCTCAAGTTTCTCTTTCAACTCGCGGATGCGACCAATCAGGTCTTTCTCCTGTTTCCATTTCGCTTTGAGTGCGTTCGACTGCTCGCGGATTCCGGCCAGTTCTTTCTCTACGACCGCCAGCCGCTCCTTCGAATTTGGGTCGTCTTCTCTTTTCAATGCCTGCTTCTCGATTTCGAGTTGCGTAGCTTGCCGCTCCAACTGATCGATCACAGTCGGCATGGAGTCGATCTCGATGCGCAACGAAGCTGCCGCTTCATCGACCAGGTCGATAGCTTTGTCCGGCAGAAAACGGTCGGAAATGTAGCGGTGGGAAAGCGCCGCCGCCGCCACGATGGCCGAATCCTTGATGCGAACGCCATGATGCACTTCGTACTTTTCCTTGAGCCCGCGCAGGATGGCAATCGTATCTTCGACCGTCGGCTCGCCCACGAATACCTGCTGGAATCGCCGCTCCAGCGCAGCATCTTTCTCGATGTACTTGCGGTATTCGTTCAGCGTAGTGGCGCCGATGGCGCGCAGATCGCCCCGAGCCAGCGCCGGTTTCAGCATGTTCGAAGCATCCATCGCGCCTTCGGACGCTCCCGCCCCGACCAGCGTGTGCAACTCGTCGATGAACAGGATGGTCTGTCCCTGCGAGTCTTCAATCTCTTTCAGCACGGCTTTCAGCCGGTCTTCAAATTCGCCACGATACTTCGCGCCCGCGAGCATGGCGCCAAGATCAAGCCCCACGACGCGCTTGTTCTTCAACGCTTCGGGCACATCGCCCGATACAATTCTCTGCGCCAGTCCTTCGACGATGG
>WNEZ01002526.1_pt1 | contig 15701 bp, 9 predicted proteins | sample 5400521 | NCBI WGS metagenome assembly WNEZ01 (sample SAMN13153339, study PRJNA577476) | soil metagenome | isolation source: 120 cm saprolite under Douglas fir tree site 2 hole 1 replicate 1 | place: USA:California | collected 2015-04-18
TCCCGGTCGGCGCGTTCGAACATCTCGATCACATGATTTCGGATGCGGATCGCGTCCAGTAAACTCTTGAAATTGAAGGCTAGCTTCTCCACATTTCCCATTCCAAAATAATTGGAGACCGATCCCAGCGCCAGCACCAGGTGGTCATAAGCCAGTTCGCGTTCGCGCTCGCCGCCATCCTCGATATTCATGCCTGCGCCGCCCAACCGCACAACGCGTCTTTCCAAATCGATGCCGCTCACCCTACCGCGCAAAAATTCGGTGCGGTGCAGCGAAGTTCGCAGGGGCGTGCTGATATGGCTTGGCTCCAGGCTGCTTCCGGCCACTTCCGCAAGCATCGGGGTGAACAGCAGCGCATTCGTTTCGCTGACTAGAGTAATGCTCACATCGGGGTTTGCTCGCAACTCTTGCTCCAGGCACTCCGCGGTTTTCATCCCTGCAAATCCACCACCTAAAATCAAAATGCGCCTCTTCTCCGTGTTCGCTGTTTGAGCCAACTGTGGTTCCGGCCCAAACCTTTTTTGTGTGAGAGCGCTGAGCGCCCGCTGCGCCACTCCGAGGATTCCGCCGTACAGCAGCCATCCCAGCAACGCCGTGAAGTGCGCGCGCATGCCCTGCGCCGACCAGTCCGGCCGTTGCCCCGCCAACATGGGAAAACCAATCACGCTGAACAGCCCCCACAGCGGAACTCCCAGCGCCGCCATGGTCATCAGCGCATCCACATATGTGCCAGCTTCCGTTACGGCCGCCAGTCCATATCCGGCACCCAGCAGAATCCCCAGCACCATAGCCCAGCCCGCGTGGCCCAACGTTGGCAAGAGAGCGAGGCTTGCCACTGCTCCTGCCATCGCGCCGATCAAACTTCGCCTCAGGTATCGGTTCATTGTCGGCCTTCCTTGTCTCTTGTAAGTCTTCCCTCAGCCAGCCTTGAGAGTCCGCGCCTCTCGATAAGTTACGCTCTTCAGCCCATTATTTCCTCCCTTTTGGACCCCTTGCCGGCATCCTTATTTCTTTACTTCCTTGCTTCCTTGCTTCTATTCTTCCTCCATGTTCGGCAAACCCCGCCAACTCGACTCCGAAGCGCTGCTCTACGACGCGGCCATCAAAATCCTCATGCGCCGCGCCCACTCCGTCCATGAAATGAACAAGGCCCTGGGGCGCCGCTGCGAGGACAAGCAACTCGTCAAGTCCGTGGTAGACCGCCTCAAACGCGAAAATCTCATCGATGACGCCCGCTACGCCCGCCAGTTCACCCGCTTCCGCACCCAGACTCGCAAGCAGGGCCAGTTCCGCATCGCCCGCGATCTGCGCGCCCGCGGCGTCCCGGACCGCCACATCGAAACGGCCATGAAAGAATCCGCCGAGGAATCCGACGCGGCCGCACTCGTTCGCCAGCGCATCGAACGCAAACTCCGCCTCTTCCGCGGCGAAATCGATCAGCGCAAACTCGCTTCACTCTATCGCTCGCTGCTGGCCGCCGGCTTCCCGGGCGACATTGTCCGCCGCGAACTCCATCGCCTCACCCACGAAGAAGTCCCCGAAGTCGAGCCGACCGACGAAGCCGAATAGCCCGCGGACCGCCCATTAAAAAATGTGCACACTGGTACTCCCGTACTATTCCTGTCGCCGGGGCTGTTTTCCATCATCGAGTCTCAGCCCACGCCCGTGGAGGATGAGGAGAATGAGAATGAATCGCAAGTTTTTCGTCTTTGCGGCCACGCTCGCGCTGGCCGGCGTCACAGCGGCAAAAGAGCACGACGACTACCAGAAGGGCACGCTGCTGCGCATGGATTCCAGTTCCTGCGGCATGCAGGAAAAAGGCTCGAAGACCGTCGCCGGCGAGCTTCTCGGCACCGACGGCCAGCACAAAAAGACCCAGGAATTGCTCTGCCAGGAATACGTTCTGCAGGGCGACAAAGTCGTCTACCACATCCGTCCGAAGGACGATAAGCACCCCACGCTCCTGCCCATCGGAGAAACCGCGCAGTTCCGTCTGCACAAAGACAAGATGATCCTGCGCGTTCCCGAAGCCGACTCCAAGGAGCGCGAATACATCGTCGTCTCCATGGCCCCGCGCCAGGATATCTCTTCGACCACCGCCAGCAAAAATTAAGCGGCACCTCTCGCTACGAACCGTCTCTCAGGGCTGCCGTCGGACTCCGAAAAAATAAAACGGCCGGGAGGAAAGAAAACCTCTCGGCCGTTTACGTATTGGTGTCGGCGAATCTACCGGTCACCCACCGCGCCGGCCAAGGCGCGCATCGGGCGAACGCTGTCGCGGTCGCAGGTATTGGCCAGACAGCCCAAGTGCCAGTTATCTTCGATGGTTGCCAACATCGAGTAGTGGTTGAAAGCGTCATTCGAGCTCCGAGCAAAGCGGAGCGCGTTGGAAATGACCAGTGTCAGGACGTGTCCGCCGCCGGGATTTGCGTTGCAGCAACCGCTGGTGTCTCCGAAACCTTCCGGGCCAGTTCCTGTGAAATCGCTCTCATCCCAGGTAATGAAGATTGCGGAATTGCCAGTCCACGCCTTGGAGGACATGATGGCGTTCACCGTACTCAGAAGGAAAGAATCGCCTGCGGAGATCAACGGTTGGACCTGCGAGAAATCGCAAGGATCAGCAGGAGTCGCGCCACGCCCGTGCATGTCATGGCACTGGTCAGGACTGATCCACACGTAATCGGCAACGGTGTTGTTGCCAAGGTCGGTGGCCAGTTGGCTGAAATCGACTATGTTGCCGACGCGCGCCGGGTTGCTCTGCACGTCCTGGTAGCTGATGAACGGGTTGTGCTTTCGCTCATAAAGCTGGTTGCCGCAAGCATGAGCAAGCGGCGTGGCGCACAACGAATAGGACTGCATGTACGCCTTCCAGGATTTTCCGTGAGATTCCAGTTGGTCGACGATGTTGGGGACATCAATCGTGGTGTCACTGTCGTTTGCCACGCCATTTGTGGATCCCGATGTGGCGGCGATGTAATTCGGTTGGCTGGGATGCGCAACGCCGAAATAGTTGGTGGCCACGCCCGTCGTCGCGGCCACGAAATTAATAAATGGCGCGTTTGGATTGCCAATAAGCGAATCGTAGCCGGTGTTTTCCATCATGATCACAAACACATGGTCGAAGCCTTCGTGGGCACGGTCGGCGGCGCGGGCGGCAAGGCCCAACGGCGTAACCGGGAAAACCAAGGTGGCGATCACCGCGCCTAAGAAAGCCGATCGAATGGTGCGCCCGAATGCGGTGCGGAAAATTTGAATCTGCAAGATAATCCTCCTCGTCAAGAAATGCGGATGGGTTAACAGCACGCACTTCGCAGACCGTTTGTGGTCCCCTGTGGAAGAGCGTGAGTGGAGCCGATTTTAGCTTTTCATGAAACGAAGTCAAGCGCTTCGGTAAAGAGGGGCGCGGGGGCCCAGATTTCCACAGTTAGGGAACTATCAGTACGCCTCAGCGCGAAGCTAACCTCGATATCAATCTCGCAACTTGCCGACAAGAATCCGACGGTTCAGCACCCTGCCAGAGCAGCCACGGCAGATACCGCCGGATCTTTGTTCGCGAATTGCCGCTTCTGCTTCGCCTCTGCCATAATCAATTGTTCGATTCACCGCGAAACCTGAGGCTGACGTGACGGGCACCGCCACCAAAAAAATGACCGGCAACGAAATCCGCGAAAAGTTCCTGCAATTTTTCGAGAGCAAGGGCCACCGCCGCGTGCGCAGTTCCTCGCTCGTGCCTCACGGCGACCCCACGCTGCTTTTCACCAACGCGGGGATGAACCAGTTCAAGGACGTTTTCCTCGGCCTCGAAAAACGCGAATACACCCGCGCGACCACTTCGCAGAAATGTGTGCGCGCCGGTGGCAAACACAACGACCTCGAGAACGTCGGCTTCACCAAGCGCCATCACACCTTTTTCGAAATGCTCGGAAATTTTTCCTTCGGCGATTATTTCAAGAAAGAAGCGATTGCTTACGCCTGGGAACTGATTACTTCCCCCGAGTGGTTCAGCATTCCCAAAGAAAAACTTTACGTCACCATATTCGGCGGCGCGGAAGTTGCTCCCGGCACGACACTCGGCGTTGATGAGGAAGCAAAACGCTTCTGGCTCGGACAAAACGTCGCGACGGAGCGCGTCTTCGCCATTCCCGGTCTGAAAGATAATTTCTGGGCAATGGGAGACACCGGCCCCTGCGGCCCGTGCAGCGAGATTCATTACGACATGGGGCCGGCGGCGTCGGAGCAGGGCCACGCCGATTGCCAATTCCCCTGCGATTGCGGCCGCTACGTCGAAATCTGGAACCTCGTCTTCATGCAGTTCAATCGCGATTCCAGCGGCACGCTTACTCCGCTGCCCAAGCCCTGCGTGGACACCGGCATGGGCCTTGAGCGAGTCGCCGCAGTGCTGCAGGACAAGATCAGTAATTTTGATACGGATCTTTTTCAACCCCTGATCGAAGATGCCGCGGTGGTTGCTGGCGTGAAATACGGCGACGATCCCAAGGGGGATTCTTCGCTTAGGGTCATCTCCGATCATGCTCGCGCTGCAACCTTTTTGATCACGGATGGAGTTTATCCCTCGAACGAAGGGCGAGGTTACGTCCTGCGGAAGATCGTCCGCCGCGCAATCCGACATGGCAAGTTGCTCGGCATTGAAGAACCCTTCCTACGCGGACTCGCGTCTACTGTTCGGGAGCGCATGGTGGGAGCTTACCCCGAATTGGAACAGAGCTTGTGGTCAGTGCAAAAGGCTCTCTTCAGCGAAGAGGAGCGATTCGGAAGGATACTCTCCGAAGGCTGGAAACGAATGGAAGAGCAGTTTGCAAGGCTAGTGGCACCCTACGGCGCTGAGGTAAAGCAAATCGAATCCTACCCTCCGAACGAAGCTGTCAAATCCTTCATTGCGTTGTCCCATAGCGAAAAGGAGTCTGGGGTCCGTAGAATGACCGAAATTTTAAGGCTCGTCGGAAAATCAATTGCGTTTCCCGGAGCTGAAGCCTTCAAGCTTTCAGACACTTTTGGTATTCCAAGGGATTTTATCGAAGAATCTTGCCGCGACATGGGTTTCACTTTCGACTCTGATGGTTATGATCTGGCGCTCAGAGACCAGCGCTCTCGGTCCCGCGCTTCATGGAAAGGCACACACAAAGAGGCGGCGAATCCGGCTTACTCAAGAATTGCGGAGACCTTTAAGACCGAGCCGAGTTTCTACCACGGCACATGCGCCAAGGACTGCCGCATCGAAGCGATCCTCACCAAATCCGGCTCCGTCAGCGAACTAAAGCCCGGCGAGAGCGGCGAAGTGGTTCTCGATCGCACGGTGATTTACGCCGAATCCGGCGGCCAGGTCGCGGACACCGGCGGCTTCTACGACTCCTCCGAATCGCAGCAACTCGCGGAAGTCAGCGGCGCGTTCTATCCCGTCGCCGGCCTCGTCGCGCACCGCGTTACGGCAAAAGAAACTCTGCGCGTCGGCGATCGCGTCACCGTGCTTGCCGATGCCGAGCGCCGCGCTCGCGTGATGCGCAATCACACCGGCACGCATCTGGTCCACGCAGCGCTGCGCAACATTCTTGGCACGCACGTCAAGCAGGCCGGCTCGCTGAACGCGCCCGAGCGCCTGCGCTTCGACTTCTCCCACTTCGCGCCCGTTGGCCCCGAGGAGCTGCGCGACATCGAGCAGCAGGTGAACGACGAAATCCGCCTGAACACCCAGATGGAAACCGGCGTAATGTCCCTCGAAGAAGCGCTGCACTCCGGCGCGCTGGCCTTCTTCGGCGACAAATACCCGGAGCACAACGTCCGCGTGGTCACCATCCCCGATCCGCGCTCGCCCCGCGGCTTCTACTCGAAGGAACTCTGCGGCGGCACGCACGTCACCCGCGTCGGCGACATCGGGGTCCTGAAACTTGTCGGCGAAGAATCGGTCGCCGCCGGCGTTCGCCGTATTGAAGCGGTCACCGGCATCGGCGCGCTCGAACATTACCAGCACCAGGCGCAGACCCTGCGCGAGCTGGCCAGCCGTCTGAACATCGGCGAAGATGGCCTCCTCGCCTCTGTGGAAAAGCTGTCACAAACCGCCAAGCAACTGGAAAAAGAATTGGAAGCCCAGAAGCGCAAAGGCGCCCTGAACCAGTTGGACGAGCTTTTCGCCCAGGCGCAAACCATCAAAGGCGTCAAAGTGGTGATAGGCGAAGTCGCCAACGTTGACCGCGAGGGCCTCCGCCAACTCGTAGATTCCCTGCGCCAGAAGCTAGGCAGCGGGGTGGTAGCCCTCGGCATGCCCGAGGACGGCAAAGTGGCCTTGATTGCCGGGGTGACCAAGGACCTCACCGCTAAAGTCCATGCTGGCAAGCTGATACAAACACTCGCCAAGCTGGTCGGGGGCTCCGGCGGGGGCCGCCCGGACTTGGCCGAGGCTGGCGGAAAAGACACAACTGCCCTAAAAAGTGCCTTGCAGACTATCCCCTCCTACCTGGAACCCTTGCTATAATCCCTCCCAGCGCCGGAAGCCTGCCTAGCCAGTGGTGTGTTTCACGCCATAGCAGGGACCAGAGCTTCGTAATTGCAATTCGAGCTGCTGGGTTTTCCACAGCGGCCCGGGCGTTAAACAGGTTTTGACCTTATGCCTTCCCCGAGGCGGAAGTACCGCAATCAACGACAATCCATCCGAAGCGCCGCCTTTGTGTTTTCTGCCGTTCTGATTGTTTTGCTGGCTAACTCCAGCATTGCCAGTGCGCAGATTTCCAAGGTGACCAACACGGATGGCCGGCAGCTTTTCATCAACACGGAGCCTCCGGTCGTTACCCGATTGATGCCCAGTAAACCCCGGGCGACGATCTATCTGCCGGAAGAGGTTTCCTTTCTGGGGACCAACCGCCCGGCGATGAATATTGACCGGGATGGCGTGGAAAAGTTGGTGCGGGAAGCGGCGGATCGCCATCGGGTAGACCCGGCGCTGGTTCGCGCGGTGATTGAGACAGAGTCGAACTGGAATCCGGCGGCGCGTTCGCGAAAAGGCGCGCTGGGCTTGATGCAACTGATTCCGACGACGGCGCAAAGATTTGGCGTAAATGATGCCTACAACCCGCAACAGAATGTGGACGCGGGTGTTCGATATTTGAAGGTGTTGCTGGAGAGGTACAACGGCAACCTGGATTTGGCCCTGGCGGCTTACAATGCTGGGGAGGGAGCGGTGGATCGGGCACATGGAATTCCGTCCTACAGGGAAACACGCAATTACGTGCAAAAGGTGCAGAACGCGTATTTCCGTCCGGGTTCGGGACGCCAGGAAAATGCCTTCACCAAACCCACTTCCATTCACCGCGAAGTGGACGCCAACGGGCGCATCGTCTTCACCAACGAACAATAAAGATTCTGCAGTCGGCTTCGGGGAAAGCAAGGCGCGGATGAGTTGGGGGACAAAAATTTTCCACAAGAGCTTCGCCAGCGCTTCGCTGTGTTTTGCCCTTTTCTTTTTCGCGGCAATTCCCTCTTCGCACGCGGCCTCCGCGGCCAGCAATAGCGTCAGGCGCGAAGCCGCCGGAACGCAATTCGCCAAGGCTGAGCAGTTGCGCGCCGCGCTCAACGCCAAGGCGCCGGATAAACGCACCCTTGCCGATTACAAAAAAGTTCTCGGTAGCTATCAGCGCGTCTACTTGATTACTCCGCACGCGATGGAAGTTCCCGATGCGCTGCTCGCCGTCGCGGAATTGAACACCGAAATGGGCGACCACTTCGGGCAGAGTTATTACCAGGCTGCAGTCGACTCCTACGGCTTTCTGATTCGCGAATATCCCACCAGCAAGTATGTGACGGATGCCATGCTGCGCGTGGCCAAGCTGCAGAAGGACCAGTTGGGCGACGCCGCCAGCGCGACAAAAAGCTACCGCGACTTTCAAAAGAAATTCCCCCATTCGTCGCACAAGCGCGAAGTGCAAGAAGCGCTTGCGGAATTGGCGATGGAGAAAAACGCCGAAGTAGGAGGCGCGCAATCGAAGAGTTCCCTGCCTGGCGGCTTGACCGAAGCACCCGCGGCGGTCGGGCGAAAAGTATCGAGTGGTGGAGAGGCCTCCCATTCCGTCGAAGCGCCTCGCATCCAGAAAATTCGCGCGAGCGTCACGCCGGACAGCACCGAGATCGTGATCGACCTCGAAGACAGCGTGCAGTATTCCTCCGGGCGCATCGCCAACCCCGACCGCATTTATTTTGACCTGCACAGCGCGCGGCTGACGCCCAGCGTCGCGCACGAGAATCTGCGCGCCACCGGTGATCTGCTCACAAAAATTCGCGTGGCGCAAAATCAAAATGGCGTCGTGCGCGTGGTTCTTGATGTGAGCAACGTAAAGGACTACTCCGCTTCGCTGATGAAGAATCCGGCGCGGCTGATTATCGAGTTGTACGGCGCAAACGCTTCTTCAGGTGCGGTCCAGACTGCGCAAACAAATCGCCCTCCGGTGAAGCCTTCGGTCGACGCAATTCCCGCCGATTCCGGCCATGAGAATCGCAACTCTACCGACGCCGCCAAGCCCGGTCCAACCCTGGTTGCTAATGCCGCGCCTCCCGAGGCTTCGGCCCCGGCGCCCGCCGCAACTCCAAAAAGCGACACGTCCTCTTCGCGCACCGCGCGCCCGAAATCCGGAAAACTCCCCACGGCATCGAAGCCGGAGCTGGTGCAGCCCGCTTCCTCCCCGCAGCCCACGCGTGACGGACAATCCACGCTCACGCGCGCGCTCGGCTTGAAAATCGGCCGCATCGTCATTGACGCCGGCCACGGCGGCCATGACACCGGCACCATCGGCCCCACCGGATTGATGGAAAAAGACCTTTGCCTCGACGTGGCGCTGCGCCTCGGCAAAATCATCCAGCAGAAACTTCCCGGCGCTGACATCGTCTACACCCGCTCCGACGACACCTTCATCCCTCTCGAAGAACGCACCCACATCGCCAACGAAGCCAAGGCCGACCTTTTTATTTCCATTCACGCGAACTCCAGCCCGGACCACGCGGCTCGCGGCGTTGAAACTTATTACCTCAATTTGAAAGGTTCGGCGGAAGCTATGGAAGTCGCCGCACGCGAAAACAGCGCCTCGCTCGAAAATATTCATGAGCTTCAGGACATGGTGAAGAAAATCGCGCGCACCGAAAAAATCGACGAATCCAAGGAGCTTGCCGGAGATATCCAGGATTCCTTGTCCAAGCGCATCCAGCGAACCGCCAAGCCAGTGAGAAACCGAGGCGTGCGCCAGGCACCTTTCGTGGTATTGATCGGTGCCGATATGCCGTCCATTCTCACGGAGATTTCCTTCCTCAGTAACTCGGCGGACGAACAGCTTTTGAAGAAGCCGGAGCACCGCCAGCGCGTCGCCGAGGGCCTCTACCAGGGCGTTGCCGATTACCTGAAGAGCCTAAACAGCGTGAACGTCAACTCCTCCGGCAAGGCACCGCGCCCTCCGGTCCTCGCGGCAGTTGAACAATCCAGGAACTAGAAGTAGGCTGTTGGCATCTAATAGATAGGCCCTCATGCGGAGACTTGCCATTCCCTTGCTCTTGCTGCTGTGTTGCGGCGCTCTTGCGTTGTCGGCAGAGGCTCCGCTGTTACCCGACCAATTCGGTGCCTGGCAAGCCTCTGGAGCCACGAAGCTACTGCGGGCTCATGATTTGGGCAGCGATCTTGCTTCCGGAACCACCGGCGCACGCATCTTGCAGGAGACCGGCTTCTCGCGTGCCGAAGAGCGCAGCTATCGTAGTAGCGCTGGCGAAGTGACACTGCGCCTGTTCCAAATGCACGATCCCAGCAGCGCCTTTGAGCTGTACACTTTCCTCCTCGCGCCGGGAAGCAAGACGCTAGGTTTGGCAGAAGACTCTTCGGTCACCGACCGCGACTCGCGCTTTCTCATTGGCAATTTGGTCGTTGTGGCCAGCTATTCGGCCAACGTGAAACCAGAAGCTGTGACCGGCATTCTCGCCGCGCTGAAATCGAAAGCCGACCCTACGCCCTTCCCTCCCCTGAAAAATTATCTTCCTACGCGCTGGCGAAATCCCGGCTCGCAAAGATACGCCCTCGGCCCGGAGGCGTTTCGTGCTGCCCTGAATACCCACGGGCAGGCCGCGTTTGCCGATTTGGCGAACGAAATTGCCGAGAAGAGCGACATCGAAGCCATCCTCGCCAAATTCAACTCCGAACGCGAGTCCGGCGAGCTTGTTCTGCTTCTCTATCCCACGCCGCAGGTCGCCGAGCAGCACCTGCATCACCTGGAAGATACTTTCGCCGCGCAGGTGAAGGCCGGTGGCCTCTCCATCGAGCGCAAGGCCTCCATGCTTTCGCTTGTTCTGACTCCTACTTCGCGCGAATACGCCAACGCGCTTCGTCAGGAAGTGAGCTACGAAACCACTATCACCTGGAATGAGCCGCATCAGACCTACTCTGACCCGCCCATCGCCCTAATCCTCGTCAAGATCATTTTGTACACCGGAGCCATTCTCGGCGCCTCCGTGGCTCTGGGTCTCGCCTTCGGCGGTTTCCGCGTGCTGATCAAACACCTTTTCCCCGGCAAAGTCTTCGACCGCCCCGGGGACATCGAAGTCATCCAAATGGGCCTCTCCGGCAAGAAAATCGACGCCTCCGACATGTATTGACGTGCCCCTTCTTGTCCTTCGGCGAGCGCTGGCACCCCCCCGGCCTCTTAGATAGCCCGTCCTTCCGCGTGACAAATTTCCTTCCCAGTCGTCTAAAGCAGAGCAACGCACTGCTTTCCCGGACGGTGCGCGTTGTCGTACCATGGTGTGTCCGAGAATACCCATGCGCCCATACAGTTCTGCCCTGCAAACCGTGAAGAGCGGCCGGCCCTCGCTCGTCGCCTGCCTCGCAGCATGCTGCCTGGCCGCGATATTCGTCTCCGGCTGCAGTCAGAAGGCCCCGGCGGCAGATCCTGCCGCTGGAGGAGGAGACCCGCCCGCGCTGTCAGTCCAGGTGGTCGTGGCCAAAAACGATACCCTGGTCGAGACCTCCGAATTCTTGTCGATCTTGAAGTCGCGCCATTCCGCGGCCATCAATCCACAAGTCGAAGGGCAAATCACGCGCATCTTCGTGAAGTCCGGCGACCACGTAAAAGCGGGCACCCCCCTCCTTCAGATTGACCCTTTGAAACAGGAAGCGGTGGTCAGCAGCCAGGACGCCGTCCGCGCCGCGCAACAGGCCAACATGCGCCTCGCAAAAGTGAATCTCGACCGCGCGCAGAAACTGCTCGAAGCCGGCGTAGTCAGCAAACTCGATTTTGACAACGCGCAGACCAGCTACGACACGGCCGTCTCGCAACTGAAATCCCTGGAAGACCAGTTGCAGCAGCAACGAGTCGAGCTGCGCTACTACCGCGTCAGCGCGCCCATGGACGGAATCGTCGGCGACATCCCAGTCCGCACCGGCGATCGCGTTGCGGTAACCACTCTTCTAACCACCGTGGACGAGCCCGGCGCGCTCGAAGCGTACCTCTACATTCCCGCCGACCGCGCGAAGGACCTGCGCCTCGGCCAGCCCGTCAAACTTTTGGACGAAACGGGAGCGGTCCGTTCGCAAACCCAGGTAACCTTCATCTCTCCTCAAGTCGATCCCGAAACGCAAACGGTTCTCGCCAAAGCCGCCGTCGGCAATGCCAAGGCCAGCCTCCGCGTGGCGCAGCAGGTGCGCTCGCAAATCACCTGGGGCAACCGCCAGGGTCCGGTCATTCCCGTGCTCGCGGTGCAGCGCATCAACGGCCAGTTTTTCGCGTTCGTGGCCGTGAAGGAAGCCAAAGGCACCGTGGCGCGGCAGCGGCTGCTGAAGCTCGGCGAAATCTTCGACAATAATTACGCCGTTCTCGACGGCATCAAGCCGGGCGACCACATCATCATTTCCGGCACGCAATTTCTGCAGGATGGCGCAGCCGTCGCGGAGCAGTTGCAGCAGGATGCAGCCGCCCCCGCGGCGGAAACAAAATCGCCGAAGAAACCAAAATAGACGCGGCCTCGACTCGCGAAATATTTTGTTAGTGAGCAGTATCTTCGTTCAGGAAGGCAGACTACTCGCTTGTTCGTCGATTTCTTCATCAATCGCCCGGTGTTTGCCAGCGTGTGCGCGCTGCTGATTGTTCTTGGCGGCGCCATCGCCATTCCCTCGTTGCCGATTGCGCAGTTCCCGCAGCTCGCGCCTCCGCAAGTCGTGGTCAGCAGCGGGTATATCGGCGCCAACGCGCAAGCCGTGGAATCCGCGGTCACCATTCCCCTCGAGCAAGCCATTAACGGCAGCCCGGGGATGAAGTACATCACCTCCACCAGCGGCAACGACGGCAGCAGCCAGATCACCGTGACCTTTGACGTTACGCGCGACGTCGACCTCGCCTCCGTGGATGTGCAGAACCGCGTTAATCAGGCTCTCGGCCGCATGCCCAACGCCGTAAAAAACACCGGCATCATTATCACCAAGCAGGCCTCCGGTTTCGTACTCGGCGCGGGCGTTTATTCCGAAGACGGCAAGTACGACAGCCTGTTTTTGAGCAACTATCTCGACATCTATGTGAAGGACGCCCTGAAACGCGTGAAGGGCGTCGGCGATGCCTTCATCTTCGGCGAGCGCAAGTACGCCATGCGCTTGTGGCTGGATCCGTCGCGCATGGCCCAGCGCGGGCTCACAGCCACCACGATTCTAAGCGCGTTGCAGGAACAGAACATTCAAGTTACCGCCGGACAAGTTGGACAGCCACCCTCCAACACCGCGCAGGCCTACCAGATCAGCGTGCGCGCCATCGGCCGCCTCACGGAGCCGACGGAATTCGAGAACATCATCCTGAAAACTGGCACGGACGGCACGCTCGTCCGCGTAAAGGACATCGGCCGCGCGGAGCTTGGCGCTGAGGACTACGGCTCGATCCTGCGGTTCAACGGCCACGAAGGCGTCGGGCTCGGCGTCACGCAGTTGCCCGGCGCAAACGCTCTCGACGTGGATCGCGCGGTCAAGGCGGAACTTCTGCGCCTCTCCAAAAATTTTCCTCCAGGCCTGAAGTATGCCGTGGCTTTTGACACCACCACGGTCATCGGCGAGTCCATCCGCGACGTCCTCATCACTCTGTTTCAGGCCATCGTTCTGGTTGTTCTGGTGATTTACATTTTCCTGCAGGATTGGCGCAGCACCTTCATTCCGGCAATCACCATCCCGGTCTCTCTCATTGGCACGTTTATTTTCGTCAAGATTCTCGGGTTCTCCGTCAACACCCTCACGATGTTCGGAATTACCCTAGCCACGGGACTCGTGGTGGACGACGCCATCGTGGTCATCGAAAACGTGGAGCGCCACATCGTCGAAGGCATCACCGAACCGCACAATGCCGCCAGCGTTGCCATGAAGGAAGTCGCCGGCGCGGTAATCGCCACTTCACTCGTACTCGTCGCCGTGTTCGTTCCCGTCGCGCTTTTCCCCGGAACCACCGGCATTCTGTTCCGCCAGTTCGCACTCACCATCGCCTTCTCTGTGTCCATCTCCGCGTTCAACGCCCTTACGCTCACGCCCGCGCTTTCCGCGATTTTTCTCGGCCACCACCGCGAACGCGCGCAAGGCAGCTTCTTTCGGCTATTCAACAAGGCCTTTCAAGCCGGCAGCGATTTCTACCGCCGCGTCGTGCAATTTGTCGTCGAGTGGAAGTTCGCTTCTTTTCTCGTCTTCGCCGGCGCGCTAGCCGCTGTGTACGCCCTCTACGTGAACATTCCGCAAGGCTTCATTCCCGAGGACGACCAAGGCTACTTGATCATCGTCGTGCAGACCCCGCAGGGCGCTTCGCTGCAATACACCGCCGAAGTCTGCGATCAGGTGGAAAAGGTCGTCGCTAAGGTACCCGAAATCGACGGCGCGTTCACCATCGTGGGCTTCAGCTTCGGCGGCAGCGCCCCCAACAAGGCCATGATTTTTCTGAACCTGGCGGATTTCCGCACCCGCAAGGGACGCGAACATTCCGGCGCGGCTGTGGTCGAAAAACTTCGCGGCCCGCTCTTTGGCATTTCCGGCGGCCTGGTAATTCCGTTCAATCCACCAGCCGTGGAAGGCCTCGGCCAATTCGGAGGCTTCACCTTTCAGCTCGAGGATTTGGGGCGCAACTCGCTGCAGACTCTCGCGAATACCGCCAACCAACTGGTGGCCAGCGGCAATCAGAGCGGCAAGGTTACCGGGCTCTTCAGCAGCTTCACCGCCAACGATCCGCAAATCCTCGTAAAGATCGACCGCGAAAAAACCAAGAGCCTGCAGGTTCCGCTCAGCCAGGTTACCGATGCCCTGGAAGTTTTCATGGGCTCGGTCTACGTCAACGATTTCGATTTCAACAACCGCTCCTATCGCGTGTACCTGCAGGCCGATCAAAAATTCCGCTCCGAAGCGAAAAATATGCGCTCTTACTATTTGCGCTCGGACACTGGAAAAATGATCCCGCTGGACAACGTTGTGAGCGTCGAGCAGACCGCCAATCCCCAGGTCATCTCTCATTACAATTTGTTTCGCTCCGCGGAAATTGATGGCTCCGCCGCCGCGGGCTTAAGCACCGGCGAAGGGCTGGACGCGATGGAACAGGTGGCGAAAAGGAATATGCCCCAGGGCATGACCTTCGAATGGAGCGGGCTGTCTCTCGAAGAAAAAGAATCCGGTGGGAAGGCCGCGGTGCTCTTCGGCCTGGGCTTGATTTTCGTTTATCTCACGCTCGCGGCGCAGTATGAGAGCTACGTGCTTCCCTCCATCGTGCTTCTGGGAGTGCCTGTTGCGTTGCTCGGCGCGCTTGCGGCCGTCAAACTTCGCGGCCTGTCCAACGATGTTTACTGCCAGATCGGATTGGTCATGCTCATCGGCCTGGCCAGCAAGAACGCCATCCTCATCGTGGAATTCGCTGAGCACTTGCAACTGGAAGGTTATTCTGTGGTGGAAGCGGCGGTCGAAGCCGCTCGCATTCGTTTGCGGCCCATTCTGATGACTTCTCTCGCTTTCATCCTCGGCGTCGTGCCTCTGGTACTCGCCAAAGGCGCGGGGGCGGCGGGCCGCGTTTCCGTCGGCACCACGGTGTTTGGCGGCATGATCGCCGCCACCACCTTGAACTTGCTCTTCATCCCGCTGCTCTACGTTCTCGTGCGCACCTTTATCCCCCGCAAGCCAGAAAAAGAACTTCCCGCTGCTTAGACATATCTACAGGTGTGCTCGTAGGGGTCCAGCATTGCGAGCACAACTTTCAATTTGTTGCCTCCCGATGTGATTGAAACGCGGTTGAGCGGCATGATGATGCCGCATCCCCTCTAACCTACTGCGCCTTGCGCGTCCGAAAAAATTCGCCCAAGCCCGCTTCTACTTCCTTCACGCTTAGTTGCACATTCTTATCCATCGCCGCCGCAACGGCGCTCACACCGGTGCCCTGGCTCGGCTCATCATGATTGTACGTATGCGACCAAACAATCTTGCCTGTTTTCAACTCGCGCAGCTCGGCATCGAAATTAATGCGGGCGACAATTTCTGTCCCGGAAATCTCCTTGAAGTCGTACAGATGCCCGGTGAGGATGAAGTCTCCGCTGGAATCGCTGCGCAGTGCAGTCACGCTGTTGAACCGCCCCGAGGTGCGCAAGCCGCGCACCATGGCATCCTGCAACATGTCTATAGGAGGCGCCGACCAGCGTTCGTAGGTGTATGTGCCCATTTGCGGCGTCGCTCC
>WNEZ01006726.1_pt1 | contig 15690 bp, 18 predicted proteins | sample 5400521 | NCBI WGS metagenome assembly WNEZ01 (sample SAMN13153339, study PRJNA577476) | soil metagenome | isolation source: 120 cm saprolite under Douglas fir tree site 2 hole 1 replicate 1 | place: USA:California | collected 2015-04-18
TGTTCAGGTTCATGATTTCCCCTCATCTTGTCGAACCAGTAAATGGCGGAAGACGGTGTCGGAAATCTTCAAGACGCGCTCGACCTCAGTGACTTTCGCCTGGTCGAGGTCGAACTCCGCGACGACGTAATGCCCTTCCCGGTTGTCCTTGACGGTGTACGCGAGCCGACGCTTGCCCCACGGGGTAACTTTCTTGATCTGGCCCCCATTCGTCTGGATCAGCTGGCCGACCTTCTCGATCTCCTGCTGGACCGCCTGATCGTCAAGGTCCGGCTTGACGATGTACATGAGCTCGTACGCTGACAAACGCTATCTCCTTTCCTATGGGATTTGCTCCGGCTATGGCCTCGCGGCGGCAGCGGAGCAGGAAGGCGCTCGTAAGTCTACCAAAGATTGGGTCGCCCCAAACGCTCACGTTGTCCGATAAGTTTTCTTACGATTTTGACGGCGGTTTGACCCGAGACGGCCAACTGGCCATCGCTCCCAGAACCACGCCCGGACTGATCAGTGTCACCGCGACGAAGGCGACGCTGATCCACCAGGCCATGTGCCAGAGCGCTGCCGTGACACCGATGACGGTCAGCAAGACACTCACCGACAAAATCGAGTAGGAATAAATGAGTACGGTCTTCGTTCGTTGCTTGACGACGGACTCGGCTGCATCAGGCGCTTGGATCGGACTGACGCCAAAGCCCGCCTCCTGAAATGCCTGGACGGCAACGTCCTCCAGCCGTGCGTTCTTGATATCCTCGAGCACCTTCAGCAAGAAGAATCCCGCGGCATTCGGAGGCAGAGCGAGCGCAAAAGCGGCCGTTGCGACCAGGGCCGCGAGATCGGCCGGCCCCACGGTCAGGAGGGCCGCCAGGATAAGCAGGTCGAAGGCGATCAAAGCGCCGAAGATCCAACTGCCTAAATCCAGCAGCCAGGGAGTGATCCGCTCAACGAGAGTTCCGAACCCTTTGATCGTCTGGTTGAATGTCTCGTCCGGGGTTGCTGGCACCGTCATGGACTCGGATTGGAGACTTGGTGGTCGGCGGGGGACTCGAACCCTCGACCTCTTGGATGTGAACCAAGCGCTCTAACCAGCTGAGCTAGCCGACCGGTGCGGCAATTGTAAATCTATCGTCGCGCGGCTTTGGCGAGTGCCCGAGTCACGGCCTCGGCGGCCTCCATCGGCAGGTACTGGATCGCTTCTTTCACCACCCGGTCGGCCTCCTCGGGCGGCAACTTCCGGCGGACGACTTCGAGCTGTTGATCGACCAGGTCCGCCATGACCTGCGACATCTCCTGCCGGCGGCGGCGACGGAAGAGCTCCTGCTGCGCCGGGTAGCCGTTGCCAAATGTGACCGGAAACCCGAGTCGCTGTAGCTCGGCCAGATCCCGGAAGACCGTCCGGGGACTGACCTTGAGGGTCGCCGCCAGGTCGACCGCACGGATCCCCGGCCGGGCGGTCGCCATGGACAGGATCACGAGGAGGCGATGCAAGCGCGCCGCCTTATTCACGTTGCTGAACGTAACACTGCGTTCATGGGTCTGCAATTCAACGTTTCTATTCACGGTGGAACGGGTAGAAGCTAGGCGCGAGGCGGCCCGCCCGAAGGTGTCCGCCTGAGTTCGATCCAGTGGTAAGGTGAAACATTCCATGGCCAAAGAGACCAAAGACGGAAAGGCGAAAGCCACCAAGGAGCCTCAGGCCGAGGTCCCTTCGGAAGTGGCTTCCGAGAACGGCGCCGGCGGCGCTTCCAAGGCGCGGACCGCGATCGATGACGTGATCGCCGCCATCGAGGCGGCGCGCGACAAGGTCATGGCCGACGAGGTCAAGGCGCTCACCAAGCTCGGAATCCCACGTGCGATGGCGTATCAGATGGTCGCTGCCCGTTTCCACCAGAACGTCGTCACCGACGGCGAAGGCGGCGGGCCCGAGTTCGAAAACAGTCACTGGAACGATCGGTAAGCCCAAGCAGCCTCCACTCCTGACGGTCGCCCAGGCGCGCGACCGGATCCTCGCCCGCATCACCGTCCTCGACGCCCAGGACACTCCCCTGATGGAGGCCCGTGGGCGCGTGCTCGCCGACGACGTGCGCTCGGATCGCGACGTCCCACCATTCACGAACTCCGCCATGGACGGCTATGCCGTGCAGGCGGGTGACACGAGGCCCGCGTCGGCCGCGGAGCCGGTCAGCCTGGAGGTCCTCGGCGAGATCCGCGCCGGCGTTGCACCCCCGACCTCAGTACGCCCCTCCACGGCTCTGCGGATCATGACCGGCGCGGTGATGCCGGACGGTGCGGACGCCGTCGTGCGCGTCGAGGACACCGCGGAAGACGACGGCCGCGTCGAAATCCGCGTTGCGGTGCAGCCGGGTACGAGTATCCGTCACGCCGGCAGCGACATCCGCCGCGGCGACCTTGTGGCCGAACGGGGCCGGATCGTCACCCCGGGGTTGATCGGCGTGCTGGCATCGACCGGACGCATCAGCGTCCGAACCGTTCGGCGACCGCGTGTCGCGCTACTGACCACCGGTGACGAGTTGCGCGACGCCGGGGAGCCGCTCGGGCCCGGGCAGATCACCAACACCAACCGCTACACCCTGCGGGCGGCCCTCGAAGAGGCCGGTGCCGAAGTCGTCGATGCCGGGGTGGCGCGCGACGTCCGCGAAGAACTCGTCACCCGGCTCCAGTCAGCGGCAAGCACTGACCTGATCGTCAGCACGGGTGGCGTGTCGATGGGCGCCTACGACCTGGTCCGCGCCCTATTGGAAGAGCAAGGGGCCGTCGACTTCTGGCAGGTTGCGCTCCGGCCCGGGAAGCCCCTTATGGTGGGAACCGTCGAGGGCCGGCCACTGATCGGATTGCCGGGCAACCCCGTTTCGTCCCTCGTCGGCGTCGAGCTGTTCGTGCGTCCCGCCGTCCTGAAGATGCAAGGGCGCACCGATCTCGAGCGGCCACGAATCGCCGCGATCACCGATGTGGCGCTATCCAACCCGCCGCACCTGGAACAGTACTTCCGAGGCATCGCACGCCGCGACGGCGATCGGATCCGCGTCCGGCTGACCGGCGACCAGGGCTCGCATGTGCTGCGCTCGATGGCCGATGCCAATTGCCTGATCGTCGTCCCGCTGGGAACCAGCGAGGTGGCGGCGGGAACGCCCGTGGAGATCATTCCGCTCGCACCGATCGACTAAGCCCCACCTTCGATTTACACTCTCTCTTGGAGAAGCGGTGGCCAGAGTCGACCCGGGAAAAATCCGTAACGTCGCCCTGCTCGGGCACAGCCATGATGGCAAGACCAGCCTGGCCGAGGCGATGCTCTACGCGGGCGGGGCCGTCGAGCGGCTGGGACGCCCGGACGCGGGCAACACCACGTTCGACTTCGAGCCCGAAGAGATCAAGCGCAAGATCTCGATCGGCACCGCGATTGCGCACCTGACCTGGCACGACCACAAGGTCAACCTGCTCGACACGCCCGGGTTCCAGGACTTTACGGGCGATGTCTGCGGCGCGCTGCGCGCGGCCGAGGGTGCCCTGCTGGTGGTCGGGGCGAGCACCGGAGTCGTCGTCGGCACCGAGCTTGCCTGGCAGCAAGTGCGAAGCCGTGACCTCCCCACCCTGATCGTCGTCAACAAGATGGACAAGGAGAACGCCGACTACTGGAAGGTGGTCGATGGCTTCAAGGAGTTTTCTCCGCGTCCGGTGTCGATCCAGGCCCCGGTCGGCCACGAGGCCGGGTTCAAGGGTGTGGTCGACCTGCTGACCCGCAAGGCCTATGAGTTCGATCAGCAGGGACGCTCCAAGGAGGTTCCCTTACCGACCGACCTGGCCGCCGAGGTCGAGTCCCGGCGGTCGCCGCTGGTGGAGGCCGCCGCCGAGACGGACGACGCGCTGCTGGAGAAGTACCTCGAGAGCGGCGAGTTGAGTGATGCCGAGGTCACGGGAGCGCTCGCCAAGGGCGTGGCGGCCGGGGCGATCGTCCCGGTCGTCTGTACCGCCGCGGGCAAATCGATCGGCATTGGCACCTTGCTCGATGCGATCGTGGCGCTCCTGCCTTCGCCCAGGCAGGCGGCGCCCGTGGTGGCCGTGAATCCGCGCACCGAGCAAGCCGAGACCTTGACGCGCGAGCCGGCGGGGCCGTTAGGCGCGATCGTCTTCAAGACGACCGCCGACCCCTTTGTCGGCCGCATCAGCTATGTCAAGGTCGTGTCCGGCGTCCTGACATCGAGCACCCCGCTTTTGAATGCGGCGAAGGACCAACCGGAGCGCGCCGGCACGATCGGCTATCCGAAAGGCAAGACGCTGGAACCCGCCACCGAGGTGGTAGCCGGCGACATCGCGGGCATCAGCAAGCTGTCGGTCACCGCGACCGGTGACACGCTCGCCAGCCGCGACCATCCCTTGCGTCTCCCGCCAATCGAGTACCCAGAGCAGACGTACAGCGCCGCCGTCGGCGCCAAGAACAAGGCTGACGAGGAAAAGGTCAACGCGGCGCTGGTCAAGCTGGTCGACGAAGACCCGACCCTGACTCTCGAGCACGAGCCGATCACAAAGGAGTCGATCGTGCACGGCATGGGCGATATCCATCTCGATGTCGTGCTCGAGAAGATGAAGCGCAAGTACGGGGTGGAGGGCACACTCGCGGTGCCGCGGGTGCCGTACCAGGAAACGATCACCAGTAGCGCCAAGGCGGAGAAGAAGTACAAGAAGCAGTCCGGCGGAGCCGGCCTCTACGGCCACTGCGTGATCGATATTGCACCGGTCCCGCGGGGTACCGGATTCGTCTGGGAAGACAAGATCTTCGGCGGCTCCATCCCGCAGAACTTCCGGCCGTCGGTCGAGAGGGGTGTGCGGGAAACGATGGAGCAGGGGGTGCTGAGCGGCAACCCACTGGTGGATATCAAGGTCCGCCTGCTGGATGGATCAACGCACCAGGTGGACGGCAAGGACATCGCCTTCAAGCTGGCCGGCGCGATGGCGATGCGCCAGGCCGTGATGGATGCCAAGCCGGTGCTGCTCGAGCCGATCATGGACGTTGAGGTGCTGGTTCCCGAGCGCAACATGGGCGACGTCATCAGCGACCTCAACGGCAAACGCGGCAAGATCGCCGGGATGGAGCCATCCGGCGATCACATCGAAAAAGTGAAAGCGCAGGTCCCCCTCTCGTCGATGTACCGGTTCCCCATCGACTTGCGATCGATCACCCAGGGGCGGGGGAAGTACACGATGAAGTTTTCACACTACGAAGAGGTGCCCGCGCACGCGGCGCAGGTGGTGATCGCCGCCTATCAGAAGTCGAAGGGCGGCGAGGATGAAGAGGACTAGATCAACGACGGCTCGGGGCGGCCCAGAGCGGCACACCGGCCCACGCCAGCCCGAGTAGCGTTTTCGCGTCCAGCAGCTCGCCGCTCTCGCGCAGCACCTGCAGGTCGTGCCAATCGAAGGGATTGACCTTGAACGACTCATCAAGCTCGGGATGGGATTCCGTCGGCGAGAGGTCCTCGGCGAGGAAGAACGTCATTCGCTCATCGCAATACCCCGGCATCAGGTAGGCCGTGCCGAGCATGGTCCACCGTTCAGCCTTGTAGCCGGCTTCCTCGGCGAGCTCCCGTCGCGCCGCCGTGGGGATATCCTCGCCTGGCTTGTCGAGCGTGCCTGCCGGAATCTCCCACAACTCGCGACCGGCCACGTAGCGAAACTGGCGAACCAGAACGATGCGTCCGTCCGCCGCTCGTGGGACGATGCCGACCGAGCCAGGATGCCGCACGATTTCCCTGGTGGTCAGCTGCCCGCTCGGCAATCGCACCCGGTCGCGGTAGACCTTGAAGAGCTTACCCGCGTAAACTTCCTGGCTTTCGACCCGTTCCTCCATACCGGGAGGTCCAGGAGCTGAAGTTGATTCCGACCCACATCTGGCGCCGTATCGTCCACTTGCTCGGCCAATTGGATGGCGGTTACACCGAAAAGCTCGGTATCGACCGCTCGCTCGACCGGACTGCGGCAGTCTTGTTCGAGGCGCAGGAGGCGCTGATGCTGGCTGCGCAAAGCCGCTGGCGCGGCCGGCCCAGCAACGTGCTCCCTCTCTTCCGCCGCCCATAGCCGCAACCGCTACCCGCCCTCCCCGGAATCGCCCGTTCCAGCACCTACGAACATATGTTTGCTTTTCTGGAAAGTTTGTGCTAGCCTCCTCACATGGGCGAGATGGCAACGCTGGTCGAAGGCACCCCGGGGAGCCGGCCGGTGGCCGACGTGACGACCGTACCGCTCCTTCGCCGAGTGGTCGAGAGCCTGGCGACGATGCGCCCGGGGCGCTACACGGTCTATCTCGGCCGGCCTGACCCGGCAGCAGTCCGAGCCGAATGGGATCAGGAAGTCGCGCTGCTGCGGAGCGCGCGGCGCGCGGTGGTGACTACGCCGGACACGACGCCCCTCCCCCAGGAAGCCGACCGTCGCGATCCCGGCTTCGGCTGGCTGGCCCACGTCTGGTTCAGCGCCGTCATGGGAGACGACACGGCGATGGCCGTGGTCTGCCGGCCCGACGCCGCCCATCCCGAAGAAGCCTGGCTGCTCACCGATCCGACCGCGGTGCGCCGATTCGTCGCCGCCGTCGAGGGTGAGCTGGCTCGACCCGACCCGCAGCTGCTCGCGGTGTAAGACCTCCGTAGAATTGGGGCCCGTGACGCCCCCCAATAAGCCCTGGCCGGTGCTCGTCGCCGGCACCATCACCCGCGACGACGTTCGCACGCCGATGGGCGTCAACATGGACGGGCTCGGTGGATCAGCCACCTACTTCACGCTGGCGGCGCGCCTGTTTGCTCCCGTGTCCGTCGTGGGGACGGCAGGCCCCGACTTCATGCATGCGTTCCAGGCCGCGATGAAAGGAACCGGTGCTGACCTCCGGAGCACCGTGACATCCGAGCTCCCCACCTATCGATGGTTTGCCGAGCACGACTACGAGACCGGCACCACCCGCAACGAGCGCTCCGACCAAGGAGCGTACCGTGGCTTCACCCCGGTCCTCACCGCCGATCAGCGCAGGGCCCGGATCGTCTTCCTCGGCAGCATGGAGCCACGTCATCAGATGCGGGTGCTGGAGCAGCTCGACGATCCGTGGCTCGTCGCGGGCGACACGATGAAGCTGTACATTCGCGAACAGCCCGAGGCGCTCGAACCGGTCCTCCGGCGGCTTGACTACCTGTTCCTGAACGCCTCGGAGGCGATGGCGTTGGCGAGCGTCGGAACCATCGAAGCAGCGTCAGAGCAGCTGCGCCATCGCTTCACGTTGCGCGGGCTCGTCATCAAGGAAGGACCGAAGGGCGCCACGCTCTACCGTCACGGCGAGGACATTCACCTTCCCGCCCTGCCGGTCGATCCGCCGATTGACCCGACCGGCGCCGGCGACGCCGTGGCCGCCGGGTTCCTCGGATGCCTCGCCGAGCAGCAGGTGGAGACGGATGACTCGGTGCGCCTGGCGCTCGGGTACGCGATGGTGATGGCGTCGTTTACCATCCAGCATTTCAGCGTGCGTGGCCTGCAGCCGATCACGCGTGAGTACGTCGAGGCCCGGATGGCGTCGATGGCCTGGCTTCCCTCCAGTACGAGGGGATGAGCTGGCGGGCCGGGGGCCTGACCATCGAGATCCTGCAGGGCGACCTGACGCAGCAGGATGTCGACGCCATCGTCAACGCGGCCAATAACGACCTGGAGCTGGGCGGCGGCGTTGCCGGCGCCATCGCCCGTGCCGGTGGTCCGACGATCCAGGCCGAGTGTCGGGCGATAGGCCCCATCGCGGTCGGCGATGCCGCCATCACCGGCGGGGGGAAGTTGACGGCGCGCTTTGTCATCCACGCGGCCAGCATGCGGTTGGGCGGCCGGACCAACGCGGAGAGCCTGCGCAATTCGACACGCCGCAGTCTCGAGATCGCGAATCTGCGCGGACTACGGTCGATCGCGTTCCCCGCCGTCGGCACCGGCATCGCCCGCTTTCCCATGGAGGAGTGCGCCCCAATCATGCTCGAAGAGGTCGTAGCGCATGCCCGGAGTGGCACGTCCCTGAACGAGATCCGCTTCGTGCTCTTCGGCGCGGATGCGGAAGCCGCGTTCCGTCGGGAGGCGGAGCGTCAGCTACGCGCGGAAGAGACCCGGGAAGAAGATCGAGGCAAGAAACGCCAGCGTCACGAGTGACAGAAAGACGAAGACGATCCCACTGAAGACGTTGAAGAGCGGCGTATTCGCGTAACGCCCCATGGTGCGTTTGTCATTCGCCAGCAACATCAAGATCGGTAAGAGCAGCGGCAGCATCAGCCCGTTCACGATGTTCGGAACGTTTGTGATCAGGGCGAGCGGCGCACCCGGGAACATCGCGATGGCGGCCCCCAACACGATCATCGTGGTGTAAATGGTCAAGAAAGCCGGCGCCTCGGCGAACGACTTATCGATGCCTCGCTCCAGGCCAAACGCCTCTGTGATCGCGTACGTGGTCGAGAGGGGAAGCACGGACGCCGCCATCAGTGACGCATTGAGCAGCCCGATCGCGAAGAGTTGCTCCGCGTATTGACCTGCCAGCGGCTTCAGGGCCAGTGCGATCTTGGCGAACGCCGAAGGATCCGACGGGTCGACGTGCACGTGGTGGACAAAAACCGTGGCGCCCGTGGCCACGATGATGAAGAAGGCCACCACATTCAACGCAAGGATCCCGGTATATGTATCGATGCGTTCGAGGCGGAGCTCGCTCGGATGTAGGCCTTTATCGGCCACGTTGGACTGTTGAAAGAAGGCCATCCAGGGCGTGATCGTGGTTCCGATAATTGTGAGGAAGATCAAGAGGTAAGGCGCCGTCAAATGAAACGTCGGCACGACGGTGTGGTGGATCACGTCGCTCCATTTGGGATGAGCCAGGATTGCCGACACGATGTATGAGACAAACACAAGGCTGAGGATTAGCAACAGCCGTTCGACCATCCGAAACGAGCCGCGGAGCACCAGGAACCAGACGAACAAAGCCGCGACTGGAATCGCAATGTAGCGGGCGACGTCGCCGAAGAGGAGTTGCGAGGCGCCGGCGATGCCGGCAAACTCCGCCACCGTCGTCGCGGAGTTGGCGACGAAAAGGAGCACCATGACCCAGGCTGTTGGCGCTACCCCAAACCGTTCGCGAATCATGTCGGACAGCCCCTTGCCGGTCACCGTCCCCATCCGCGCCACCATTTCCTGGATGGCGGCGAGGCAAATGGCGGTAACGATCAACAGCCAGAGCAGGTCGTAGCCAAACTGCGAGCCGGCGAGCGCATAGCCGGTGATTCCGGTGGCGTCGTTGTCGACCGTGCCGGTGATAATCCCGGGCCCGACCACCGAGAGCAGGACGAGGAACCGAACCCGCCGGCTTCGAAGGGCTCCGAGCGACCGCTGCAGCGCCTTTGGCTGCGCCAACGTCTTGTTAGAAGATCCGCCGGCGGCGTCCGCCGGCCCTTGCCGGCATGACCCGCTCCATGACGTCATCGACCGTCACGATGCCGTGGATCCGGTTGTGCTCGTCGACTACCGGCACCGCCAGGAGGTTGTACTTCGAGGTCACCTCGGCCACCTCGCGCGGCCCGGCGTCCAGGCGAACGGAAATCACGTTCTTGATCATGAAGTCGCGGATCTTGGTCTCGGGCTTGGCGACGATCAAATCACGTAAGGAGAGCACGCCCAGCAGGTGCTCCTCCTCGTCGATTACGTAAACGTAGTAGACGCTCTCGGCATCCGGCTCGAGCTCGCGCAAGCGTTCGATCGCCTCGGCGGCGGTTAGGGTATGCAGCACGGCGACGTACTCGGTCGTCATCAGGCCACCAGCAGTGTCCTCACGATAGGCGAGCAGCTCCTCGACGTCGCCCGCCTCGTCTTCCTCCATTTTCTGCAGTAACTGTTGAGCCCGCTCGCGTGGCATGTCGGCGAGCAAGTCCGCGACCTCGTCGGGGGCCATCGCCTCCAGGATGTCCGACGCGCGCTCGACGTCCAGACGTTCCAGGATGGAGGCCTGCATCTGCGGCTCGTCGATCTCTTCCAGGGTATCCGCGGCTTTCTCATCATCGAGGGCGGCGAAGACGGCGTTGCGATCGTCCGGGCTGAGCTCGTTGACGATATCCGCGATGTCGGCCGGGTGCAGCTTGGCGAGCTTGGTGTGGGCGATCCGCAGCTTGACCGAGCTGACGTCGGTCTTGACCGGATCGACCGCCTCCCAGGAGATCAGCTTCTGCGGCCAGTCCAGCCCGAGGGCGGCGGTAACCCGGCGCCCCAGCCCCTCGAGGCCGACGCGCCGCGCCAGCCCCCGGCTGCCGATATCGACCCCAATGACGAGCATCGACCCTTCGACCTGGGAGAGCTGCAGGTCATTCACCCGCACCACCCGCCGGCCGTCCATGTCGACGATCTGTTTGTCAAGAATCTGCCGCGCAAGCCAGAGCTCGGTATCAGCACGGTTGTGCGGCTGCAAACTGGCGGCATCCACTTTCAAGCTGAGCTCTTTGTTGTCCCAGCTGCGAACCACCGACCAGTCGACGGAGCGCACCTTGCGGCTGTGCTTCAGGATGACGCCGGTGACCTTGGGGAAGGGCTCGGTCATCACCACCACGAGGTCACGAACTCGCCCGACGCGATGCTGTCGTACGTCGACAACCTCAGCGTTGAGGAAATCGCTGAGGAAGATCAAACGCTAGCCTCGGAACTGCTTGAAGAGCAAGGACGCGTTGTGGCCGCCGAAGCCGAACGAGTTCGACAGCGCCAGCTTGATGTCGAGCTCGCGCGCGCCCTCCGGGATGTAGTCGAGGTCACATTGCGGGTCCGGATGCTCCAGGTTGATGGTGGGCGGCGCCACGCCCTCCTCGACGGCCTTCACGGCGATCACCGCCTCAACCGAACCCGCGGCGCCGAGCAGATGCCCCAGCATCGATTTGGTCGAGCTGATCGGGATCCGGTACGCGGCATCGCCAAAAATGTCTTTGAAAGCCAGCGTTTCCGCAACGTCGCCCAGCTGGGTCGCGGTCCCGTGGGCATTGATGTAGCTCACGTCTTCGGGCGCAACCCGCGCCTTGGCGAGGGTTCGTTTCATCGCCTGGGCGGCACCGGCGCCGACCGGATCGGGCGCCGTGATGTGGCCGGCATCAGCGGTCGCGCCGTAGCCGACGATCTCGGCGATGATCGGCGCACCCCGCTTACGCGCTGACTCGAGCTCCTCGAGGATCAGGATCCCGGCCCCTTCCCCCATGACGAAGCCATCGCGCTCCAGATCGAAGGGACGGCTTGCGCGGCTGGGTTCGATGTCGCGTGTCGATACGGCACGCGAGGCGCAGAACGCGGCCAGCGCCAGTGGCGTGACACAAGCCTCACTACCGCCCGCGATCATGGCCGTGGCGTCGCCGCGCCTGATCGTTTCGAAGGCCTCGCCAATCGCGTGAGCCCCGGAACTGCAGGCCGAAACCGTGCAGAAGTTCGGGCCGCGGGCGCCCACGGCGATCGAAATCTGGCCGGCTCCCATGTCCGCGATCATCATCGGCACCGTGAAGGGACTGATGCGAGACGGTCCCCGCTCCTTGAGGATGGTATGCGCCTCTTCGATCATCTCCAGGCCGCCGATCGCGCTCCCCACGATGACACCAACCCGGTCCCGGTTCGCCTCGGTGACCTGGAGCCCGGAGCCTTCGAGTGCCTCACGGGTGGCGACCATGGCGAACTGGACGAATCGCGACATCCGGCGCGCCTCCTTGCGGTCGAGGCGAGCCTCGGGCTTGAAATCCACCACCTCGCTCGCCACCTTGCTCGGCATGCCCGTTGGATCGAACGTCTGCACGCGGCGCACCCCCGATCGACCGGCCTTGACGGCCTCCCACGTTTCACGCGTGGTGTGCCCCAGCGAGGTGATGGCGCCGGTGCCGGTGACGACGACTCGCGTTCCATTTACCATTCGGCGATCCCTCCACCGCCCCAGCGAAGGCAGGCGGCCGCCCAGGTCGGGCCGCTGCCACAGGCGAGCAGGAGCGCGGTCATTCCGTTTTGCAGCCGTCCCGATTGAACCGCGTCGTGCAGCGCGGTCAGCGGCGCGGCGGCCCGCAACGATCCATAGCGCACCGGGTCCAGAAGCATCCGGCTCGATGAGACCCCGGCCTGCTTGCTCCAGGCCTGCATGATCTCGGGCGCCGACTGCTCGCCGATCACCAGGTCGATCTCCGACATGGCGAGGTTCGCTTTCTGCAAGCATTCGGTCGCCGCCTCAGTCAGCCCCCGCAACAGCGTGCGATTGTGGGCGTCCCCGTTCGCGTCGGCCCGTGCCGCGCCACCCGCCGTCGTCGACAGCACCCCGCCTTCATCACCCGCCCGGGTGAGGACCACGGCCGCGGCACCGCGAGCATGAACCCGACCGCCCTGTCCGGGCAGGTCGACCAGTTGGTTATCCGACTCGGCCCCGATCAGCAAGACGCCCCGGGCGCCAGAGGCTGTGTAGCGGATCCCGACATTGAGCGCGGCCAGCAAGCTGGTCTCCGCCGCGTACAGGTCAAAGCTGCCCACCATCGGCAGCTTCAGTTCCGTCTGCACCAGGCAGGCGGTGGTGGGCCAGAGTACGTCAGGTGTGCTGGTGCCGACGATGATCATCTCGATGTCGGACGAGTTCACGCCGGCCGCCCGCAACGCCGCGCGCGCCGCCCCGGCCGCCAGCGATGGCGTGCTCAGGCCCTGGTCGGCCTTCACCCGGTAGGAGACACCCGTCAGATCCGAACCGGTGACGCGCCGCGCCAGCGGGGCATCAGCCGCCGGGCGATAGATTCCCAGGCCGGCGATCGCCCCGAGGGCTAATCCACGGCGTGCCTGCGCAAGCGAAGGCATGGAGGCGGAAGTCACGCCTCATTTTAAGTCCGTCTTTTGCGCATGGTTACGTTTGGCGCTATCGGGGCCCGTAACCAAGCGCCGCCTTCGGGGATACATCTCCTGCGGGCCAGCCCAGGTATTCGCGCTCCCGGTCGCGGTTCGCTATTGTATAGACCGAATTTGGGCACGTAACCGTGCCTGCAAATCCAATACCTGTAGGAGGGAAGGATGGCCGAAGCGAATTTCGACAAGTTCCGCGGCATCATCGCAGAGCAGCTTGGCGTCGACATCGAGAAGGTGACCCCGGAAGCGTCCTTCACCGATGACCTGCAGGCCGACTCCCTCGACCTGGTCGAGCTGATCATGGCGTTCGAGGAAGAGTACGGGATGGAGATCTCCGACGAGGATGCCCAGAAGCTTCGCACCGTCGGCGAGGCATGGAATTACGTCAAGGGGAAGGTGTCCGTCGCCTGACGCAAAACCTCCCGACCGCCGTCCCGTATGGTGCCCGCCCGGTAGCGTTCGTTTTCCCGGGGCAGGGTTCGCAATACGTCGGGATGGGCAAAGCCCTGTTCGACGTCTCCGAGACGGCGCGCCACGTCTTCCGGCGGGCCGACGAGATCCTTGGCTTCGGGCTGACCCGCATGTGCTTCGAGGGACCTGAACAGGAGCTCAACGACACGATCAACGCCCAGCCCGCGATCCTCACCGTGAGCATCGCCTGCCTCAATGTGCTGCGCGAGCGGTGGCAGGCACTGGGTCAAGTGGTCGCCCCGCAGTACGTCGCCGGCCATAGCCTCGGCGAATTCACGGCGCTGGTGGCGGCGGACGTCATCGACTTCGACAGTGCGCTGGTGCTCGTCCGTGAGCGTGGTCGGTTGATGAAGGAGAATGGCACTGAACGGCCGGGCGGAATGCTCGCGGTGCTGGGCCTCGATCGAGAGGCGATCGAGGGCGTCGTCACCGAAGCGGGCGCCCTCGGGATCATCACAGTGGCCAACGCCAACTCCCCCGGACAGATCGTGCTCTCCGGCGAGAGCGCGGCGCTCGATCGCGCCACGGAGCTCGCCCGCGCTCGGGGTGCGACGCGGGTGGTCCGCTTGCCGATCAGCATCGCGTCGCACTCACCGCTGATGGCACGGGCTGCGGCCCAATTCGGCGAGATCGTCGCCCGGCTTCCGCTCCGTCAGCCAAGGATCCCTGTCGTCGCCAATATCACCGGCCAGATCCTGACTAGCGCCGATGACATCCGCAAGGAGCTGGCCGACCATATCCTGAAGCCGGTCCAGTGGACGGCCTCGGTGGTGGAGATGGTCGCCCGCGGCAGCGCGGAATTTCTCGAGATCGGGCCCGGCCAGGTGCTCTCCGGGTTGATCCGGCGCATCAGTCAGGACTCCCACGTCGTCACCCTCAACGACCGCGAGGTCGCGCGAGTCCTCACCCCCTCGCCGTCGGCATGAAACGCGTCGTGGTGACCGGGATAGGGGCCGTGACGCCTGTCGGTCTCGATGCGCCCAGCACCTGGGCCGCCATGCTGGAAGGCCAGTCCGGCGTCGGGAAGATCACCCTCTTCGATGCCAGCGAGTTTCCTGTGCAGATCGCGGGTGAGGTGAAGGGCTTCGACGCGACCGGCCGGATCGAACCCAAGGAGCTCCGGCGGATGGACCGCTATGCCCAGCTTGGCCTCGTCGCCGCCCAGGAGGCCTTCGCCGATGCCGGGATGACGAAGAACGGCCTGCTCGACGATGTCGGCGTGATCTTCGGCAGTGCCGCGGGTGGGCTAGGCGTCTTCCTCGAACAGCAACGCATCCTCCAGGAGCGCGGGCTCAAGCGGGTCAGCCCGACCTTCATTCAGAACATGCTCACGGACACGGCTTCCGGGCATATCGCGATCGCGCTCGGCCTGCGTGGCCCGAACATGGCAGTGGTCTCCGCTTGCGCTACCGGTAGCGGCGCCGTTGGGGAGGCGTTCGAGACGATCCGCCGGGGGGACGCCGACGCGATCATGACCGGCGGAGCCGAGGCCGTCCTCGTTCCCGTCGTATACGCCGGCTTCTGTGCGATGCGGGCGCTGGCCCAGCACGAGGATCCGACGCAGGCGTCACGCCCGTTCGACAAGGAGCGCAATGGCTTCGTCATCTCGGAGGGCGCCGGCGCCCTGCTGCTCGAGGAGCTGGAACACGCCCGCCGGCGCGGCGCGCGCATCTACGCGGAGGTGATCGGGTACGGCTCGAGCAACGATGCCTTCGACATGGCCGCGCCGGCGGAGGGTGAAGGCGCCGTCCTGACCATGCAGCGGGCTCTGCGCAAGGCCGAGATCGAGCCGGAGCGGGTCGACTACATCAATGCGCACGGCACCGGGACGCCCATGAACGACAAATTCGAGACCGACGCCATCCATCGCGTCTTCGGGAAGCACGCCGACAAGCTCGCGGTCAGCAGCACGAAGTCAATGACCGGCCATATGATGGGCGCCTCGGGCGCGGTCGAGGCGGTCGTGCTGGCGCTGACCATTCGCGACCAGGTGATCGCGCCGACGATCAACCTGCAGACGCCCGATCCCGAGTGTGACCTCGACTACGTGCCGATGCAGGCGCGCCGAGCCGATATCGGGGTTGCGCTGTCGAACTCCTTCGGGCTTGGCGGTCACAACGCGAGCGTGATCTTCGCCCGCTACGCCGCCCGGAGCTGACCGGGGCGTATTTTCGCGATTTTTCTGAATACGAATCGAATTCAGGGTTGTGCTATCATCAGGCCGATTTTGGGGGCGCCTCGGGGCGTTCCGTAGCCAGCAAAGGAGAGTGTTATGGCCGTTACCGGTTATTGCCTGAAGTGCAAGAAGAAGGTCGACATCAAGGACCC
>WNEZ01004375.1_pt1 | contig 15687 bp, 10 predicted proteins | sample 5400521 | NCBI WGS metagenome assembly WNEZ01 (sample SAMN13153339, study PRJNA577476) | soil metagenome | isolation source: 120 cm saprolite under Douglas fir tree site 2 hole 1 replicate 1 | place: USA:California | collected 2015-04-18
CGCTGCAACCTGGAAGCATAGAGAAGCAGCACAAAAACCCCACAGCACGCCAGCAAAGCAAACACCTGCAACCAAATAAATGGGGGGAGCTGCGGTGCCTGCGGTGGCGATACGATCAGGGAGTTCGCTGTCGTGGCCACTGTCACAACATAGGAGACCGGTGTTGCGCCGGCGAGTTGCACGCTGGGAGCGGCGCAGGTGGCAGCCGCTGGCGCCCCTGCGCAGGCGAAGGAAGCGCTGCCAGCAAAGCCGGGGCCAGGCGTCAATAGCAGATTGAATGTTGCGGTTTGCCCGGCCGTGACGGTAACAGAAGTCGAGCCTGGAGCAGCCGGGGAAATTGTGAGGGCAGCAGTGACGGTGGCGCCGAGGCTAATCGTCTGAGGAGAGTTGGGAGCATCGTCAGTAATGGTAATGAACGCAGCGCGCGCGCCGGTTGCCATCGGCGAGAGCGATACGCCGATGGTGCACGTGGCGCCGACTGCGTAGGACGGGGCGGTGCAGTTGTTCGTCAGGCTAAAATCGCTCGCGTTTGTTCCGCCAGTGGTGACGGAAGTGATGTGCAGCGGCCCCGTGCCGGAGCTTGTGAGCGTAGTGACCTGAGCGGCGACGGCCGAACCTTGCGTGACCGTGCCGAAGGAGATACCGCTCGGCGTGAGTTTTGCAGCCGGCGTTCCGGGAGGCGGCGCTGCTCCCGTGCCGGTCAATTGCACCGATTGAGGAGAGTCCGGTGCGTCGTCGCTGATGGTGATGTTGGCGGTACGCTGGCCGGCGCCCAGAGGCGAAAACGTCACGGTAATGCTGCAGGTGGAAGCGACGGGATACGCGCCGGAGCACGCATTGGTCACTTGAAAATCGGCAGGATTCGCGCCACCAGGGAGCACCGAGGAAATGTGCAGTGTTGCGGCGCCCGAGCTGGTCACGATGACTCTCTGCGCCGGGCTGGTGCTTCCTTGCGTGGTACTCGCGAAGGTCAAGCTGCCCGGCGTCAGGGTCACCGCTGGGAGCGGAGAGGCGCCGGCGCCGGTGAGGGGAATTGATTGCGGGCTGCCGGGCGCGTTGTCTGCAGCGGCCAGGCTCGCCTGGCGTGGTCCCGCGGCGGTAGGAGAGAAAACTACGCTGATGGTGCAAGTGGCGTTCGGCGCGAGAACCGTGGGAAATGAGCAATTCGGCGTGGCTACAAAATCGGAAGCATTGGCGCCAGCGACTGTGATTGAAGTGAGGCCGAGCGCCTGCCCGCCGGTGTTGGTCAGCGTGACGAGCTTGGAATTGCTGGATTGCCCCACCGTTACGGGGCCGAAATCTTCCGACGAGGGGAAAAGCGCCGCCACCGGTCCGCTGGCCGCTTGCACCGGTGTGCCGGAAATGGTGAGCGCTCCTTGCGCGGCGGTGCCTCCGAAGGGCGAACCCGAAATTTCCGAGAGGTTGCCGCTCTGAGGATCGACGAGAAACCCGTGAACGCCGTCGTTCTGTAGCGAATAGATGTAGGGGCCCAAAGGATCCGCGGCGGCGCTGTCAGGGCTGAAGCTCAAAACAGCTAGAGTGGCCGGAGGAACGGCCAGCGCGCCGGTTGCCTGGTTGATTGCGTAGACCACCGGCGCGGAGCCTTGCTGCACATAGAGAAATTTGCCGCTGCTATCCGCCAGCATGGCCGCGGGAATTTCGTTTCCGGAGCTCACGCTGGAGATTCCAGTCAGTGCGGTACCGTCCGCAGGCGAGATGAGCGCGCTGTCAATCGTTCCCAGAATTGCGCCCCAGCCATCGAAGAAGAAACGCCCCTGCGGATCGATGGCGATGCTTCGCCCCGCGGAAATGGCGTTGCCGGCGGTGCCGACAAGCCCGAGCACGCCGGTTACGGGATCGATGGAATAGACGCTGGTGCCTGCATCCTGCACGCCGGTTGAGGGATTCAAGCCCAGTCCCACGTAAAGATGAAGACCCTTGGGATCCGTGATCATGCCGATGGGCGCGGAGGCGATGTCCGTGGTCGGTTGCCCGGACAAAGGGACGAGTTGCCGATTGGCGGCGTCGATCAAATACTCGTTGATGGCGCCGTGGTCGACGAAATTGCCGAAGCGATAACCCACATACAGGAACTGGCCGGATTTTTCCGCTGCCAGGCGTACCGGAGAAGTCGCAGCCATGTTGGGGTTTTCGGTCGGGCCGGTGGAAAAAGGGGAGCCTGGCACCTGCGTCAGGCTTCCGGTGCTCTGATCGATCTGGAACATGGAAATGTTGCTGGTGCTGGTATTGATCACGAACAGAAAGCGCCCCAGGGCGTCGATGGCCATCGCGCCGCCTTGCAGGCTGTCGGCAAACGGCGAACCGGCGACTGCGGAGAGAGCGCCGGTTTGTCCGTTCTTCGCGTAGGCGGCCACTTGCGATGTGGTCGTAGTGATAGGGACGGAGCCGAAGACATGTTGCTGTTGAGGAGTTTGGGCGGCGGCGGTGGCGGCAAGAGCCGCCTGCAGAAGTACGATCCGCAAAATTCTGGGTGTATTCGACACTAGGAACGACGGGGAAGAAAGGGGCGCTCGTTGGGCCATAACTCTTCCTTGGCCGAACAAAGAAAACGGCGGCGAATCTGTTCCGAGAGGGAACTGCTGGCAAGATACGGCGGGATTTTTCGGTAGTCAAGCCATTTAGTTAACTTAAGAGCAAAATCTTTGGAGGCGAAAATTCCCAATTTGGGAATTTTCGCGGGTGCTGCGCGCGATTGACGGGCAGGCTGGCGTTCAGCTCGCTTTCCAGATGGCGTGCGCGGTGAACAGGCCGTCCACGAAGCCGATCTGGTAGCAGACGAAGAGGCCGAAAGCCAGGCTCAAGATTCCGGAGCCCGTGACCAGGCTGCGATTCAGCCAGGCGAAACGGTACCCTGCGAAAGAGAAGGGAAGCGCGATGATGCTGGTGATCAGCATCATGCCGGCGATGGTGCCGGCGCCAAAAACTAGCAGGTACAGCACGGCCCACTTCGGGTCGCGAATCGCGCTCAAGACCAGCAGCGCCGCCGCCGCGGAACCCGCGAGGCCATGCACGATGCCGACAAAGAGAGGGCGCAGGGCTTGGTACAGGCCGAGGCCCGCGAACGATCGCTCCAGCAATCGCGGCGGCGCAAGGCTTTCGGCATGATGCTCGGTCGCGGGAGCATGCGAATGCCAGTGGAAGTGCAGCCTCGCGTCGTGCTGGTGAAGATGGGCGTGCTCCCCGGTGACTGGAGGATGCGCGGGAGAGAACTTTTCACTTACCCATTTCATCGCGCCGGTCAGATTCAGTACGCCCAGCAGGATTAGCATTAAGCCGACGCAGAACTCCATAGTGAGCCCCACGCGAGTGGGAATTGCCAGCCCAAATAGAATGATGGCCGTGCCGACGGCAAGAATCGTCAGTGTGTGGCCCACGCCCCACAAGACGCCGATGAATGCGGCTTTGGCGATGGAACGTTCGCGGCTGACGATGGTGGAGACGGCAATGACGTGGTCCGGGTCCGTGGCATGCCGCATACCCAGAAAGAAACCGATAGCGAGTATAGCTAATCCGCTTGTCATGAGTCGAGCGCCGAAGGGAGCTGCTACCCTTGCAGCATACCGGAGAAAGAGTATGGACGAGCGGATTATTCCCCGTTGCGCAGGATGCGCATGAGTTCCGCCGCCGCATGCGGAAGGCGAGCGCCACGGCGAGAGACCAGGTAGACGTGGCGAGGCAAACTTAGCTGCCGCACCTTCACTTCCTTCATCCAGCCACGCTCGATCTCCCACTGCGCGCACATGCGCGGGACAATGGCTACGCCCATACCCATCTGCACGAAGCGCTTGATGCTTTCGATGGTGGGCATTTCGATGGGCATGTTGAGCGTGGTGCGATGCCTGGCGAAAAGTTCGATGACACGGCGGCGGAACGGAGATTCGACGATGTGCCCGATGAACGTTTCGTTGCCGAGATCTTCGACGTTCACCTCGCGGCGTCTGGCCAGCGGGTGTTTCAGCGGCACGACCAGCGTCAACTCATCCTTGCGGATTTCCGTAGCTTGCAACTGCGTGTCGCGCGGCACATACGAGATGGCGCCAACATCGAGCCGGTAATTCAGCACTTCGTGGGGAATATCGCGAGAGAACATGCGGTGCACGCGCACCTGCACGCCAGGGTGCATCTCGCGGAATTGCGAAAGCGCGGGGAGCAACGCGTGGATGGAGCTTTCGTTCACGCCCAGGGACAGCTCGCCGCGTTTGAGCCCTTCGAGCTCGCTAAGGCCCTTTTTTACTTCATCGCGCAGGTTCAGCAGGCGTTCGGCGTAATCCTTCAGCAGCACGCCGGCGTCCGTGAGGCGCACGGGCCGCGAGCCGCGCACGAACAGCGGCTGGCCGAGGGAGTCCTCCAGTTTGCGGATACCCAGGCTGATGGCCGGCTGCGTGCGATACAGTCGTTCGGCGGCGCGCGAGAAGCTGCCCTCTTTGGCCACCATCAGGAATACCTGCAATTCGCCGAGGTCCACGCCGCCTCCTTGCGCGATAAGTATAAGGCAGTATTATCAAAAGTAGAATAAAGATAAATTTGACCAACGGTCCCGGCTCTGTTTATCTATCTAGGGGACTCTATGGACTCCGTACGCATTTTTGACACTACGCTGCGCGACGGCGAGCAGTCGCCGGGGTTTTCCATGAATACGGCGGAAAAAATCCGCATGGCGCGGCAGTTGGCCAAGCTCGGTGTGGACGTGATCGAGGCGGGTTTCCCGATCGCTTCGCGCGGAGACCTCGACGCCGTGCGCCTGGTCGCCCAGGAGGTCCGGGACGTTCCGATTGCGGCGCTGGCGCGCGCCAAAAAAGAAGATGTCACCGCAGCGATTGAGGCGTTGGAACCCGCCGCCGCCCCGCGGCTGCACGTTTTTTTGGCCACTTCGGATTTGCACCTTCGCGTGAAGCTAAATATGTCGCGCGAGCAGGCGCTTGAAGCCATCGCGTCGATGATCCGTTTCGGCAGGCAACGCGTCGGTGAAGTGGAATTTTCCGCCGAAGATGCCGGCCGCACCGACATCCAGTTCTTGTGCCAGGTTTGCCGGGTAGCGGTCGATTCCGGCGCCACCGTACTGAACCTGCCGGACACGGTCGGTTACGCCATTCCGGAAGAATATGGCGCTATGTTCCGTCAGGTGCGCGAATACTTGGGCGATCCTCAAGGCGTCACGCTCAGCGCGCATTGCCATGATGACCTTGGCATGGCCGTGGCCAATTCGCTGGCCGCGGTGCGCGCCGGCGTTCGCCAGATCGAATGCACCATCAACGGCATCGGGGAACGCGCCGGCAACGCGGCGCTGGAAGAAGTGGTGGTCGCTCTGGCCGTGCGCAAAGAGAGTTTCGGCGTCACCACGGGAATTCGTCTCGAGGAACTTTTCCCCAGTAGCCGCATGCTTTCGGAAATCACCGGAGCAGCCGTGGCGCCCAATAAGGCGGTGGTCGGCGCCAACGCCTTTGCGCACGAAGCCGGCATTCACCAGGACGGCATCATCAAGAACCCGCTGACCTACGAAATCATTTCCCCCCAATCGGTGGGAGTCCCGTCACGGTCCCTGGTGCTTGGCAAGCATTCCGGGCGCAACGCACTACGCTTAAGCCTCCGCGATCTTGGCTACGAGCCGAGCGCTGCGGAACTCGCGGAGGTCTACCGCAGGGTTACTGCTCTCGCGGACCAGCAAAAAGATGTCCGCCAACGCGACTTGGTTGCCATCGCGCATCAAGTGATTCGCCGCGGCGCAGTGCCCGTCGCGGCGGAAGCAGCATCGCCGACGGGCTGAGCTTTCCGAAAGCCCAGGTCTTAACGCGGCCGTATTGGCAAGTTCACTGCAATTTCTTCGCAAGGCCGCGCGCCGCACTACGATTTTCTCAAACGGGGTTGTGCCATGAAGAAGACCATTGTTTTTCTCGCCGGAGACGGCATCGGCCCGGAAGTGGCTCGGGCCGCGGTTACCGTGCTTCGCGAGGCCGCGCATGAGTTCCATCATCAGTTTGAGTTTGCGGAATTTCCGATTGGCGGCGCCGCGATTGACGCAGCGGGAATTCCGCTTCCAAACCCCACGCTCGACGCCTGCCGCAAAGCCGACGCGGTTTTTCTCGGCGCTGTGGGCGGACCGAAGTGGGATTCGCTTCCGGTCGGCAAGCGGCCGGAAAGCGGATTGTTGGCGTTGCGCCAGGGTATGGGTCTTTATGTAAATGTGCGCCCGGTGAAACTACTGGAGCCGCTGCGCGGTATTTCGCCGTTGAAAGCCGACCGTCTTGGCGATCTGGACCTGGAAATCGTGCGCGAGCTTGCCGGCGGCATGTATTTCGGCGAGCGCGGCAACGTCGTCGAAAACGGCGTGGAGCGAGCGTTTGACACGGAATCGTACTCGACCTCGGAGATCGAGCGCATTGCGACGTTTGCCTTTGCGCGCGCCGAGAGCCGCTCGCGGCGTGTTTGTTCGGTGGACAAAGCCAACGTGCTGGCGAGTTCACAGCTTTGGCGCCGCACAGTCGCGGCCATGAGCGCCGCGTATCCGGGAATCCGGCTCGAGCACATGTACGTCGATAACGCCGCAATGCAACTTACGCTGCGGCCATCGCAGTTCGATGTGATCCTCACGACCAATATGTTTGGCGACATTTTGAGCGATGCCGCCGCGGCTTTGGCGGGATCGATCGGGGTAATTCCGTCGGCCAGCTTTGGTTCTAGCGCGCCGTTGTTCGAGCCCATTCACGGCTCGGCGCCGTCGCTGGCGGGCACGGACACGGCAAATCCTATTGGCTCGATTCTCAGCGTCGCTATGATGCTGCGCGACGCCTTCGGGCTGTCGCTGGAAGCCGACTGGGTGGAGCAATCGCTCCTGCGCGTCCTGAGCGGCGGCTACCGCACTCCCGATATCGCCGAACCCGGCGCGCGCACCCTATCCGGCTCGGCCTTCACGGAAATGCTCCGCGAAGAGATGCAGCGCACCCTCGAGCACGCCGAGCGCTACGGCTGGGGCGTCTAGCCATCCGGCGTGCCTTTTTTCCAGTCACGTCTCGGTAACACGGGCATCTTTGCCGGACCTTCCCATGCCTTGCGGGAACCCGCTGAGGGTGCTACTTTTTCACTTCCCATATAGGTGACCGCTCACCTACGTCGGGGACGATTGGCCGAGGTGTGGAGGCGGAGCGGTAAGGGCCTTTGCCTCCAAGTCGTTCATTCAGGTGCCCACATCATTCGTCCGGAACATCGGGCGTCCGGAATATTCGGGATCGCCGGGCTGCGTGTGCTTGCCCGATAATAGTTTGCTGGTATGACGGAAAGCCTAGCCAAATTGAAGGACACGCCGATACAGGGTGCGTCGCGGAGCGTGACCTACTGGCGCGTGGAAGGCTCGCTGCTCGAAGTGGGCGCCATGCGGCTGGTCGGCTTTTTCACCTGGAACGCGCAGAGCTTCTCGGAGCGCTGGGCCCGGCGTTTGGGCATGGCGGCAATGGCCCTCTCGCGGCCTTTCGCCTATGCCGCGAGCCGCACCTTCGCCACCCGGCTTCTGCACACGCTGCTGCGCGGCGTCAGCCAGGACCGCCTCGACTTGCTGGGGGAAGAGTATTTTCAGTACGTGCTCAAGCCGCAATTGCGCCGCGAAGCCGTCGAAAAACTCCTTGGGGTCCTGGGCGCCGGCGAAGAAGTTGTGCTGGTCAGTCAGTTCCTCGACAACGTGTTGCGCCCGCTTGCCAACCACTTCGGCATTTCTTCGTTTGTCTCCAATCGCCTGGAATTTCGCGACGGCCACGCCACGGGGCGGCTGCTCTCTCCGGTCGTGCGCCCGCGTGGACCGCTGGCGTGGATTGCCAGCGGCTCGTCGGACGGCCGCTTGCCCCGCGAGAAGTTGCTGTCCCGGCTTGGCTGGAAGGACTCCGATCTGGTTGCAGCCACGCAGACGGCGGCGCGCCCGCCATCTCCGGCCGGACGTGCGGTGGCCGCGCATGGCGATGTTCCCCGCATCGAGCGTCTTGCCGTTCGCGAAACGCTGGCGAACCGCCACATTTTGCTGGTGGGCGTCACCGGCTTCATTGGCAAAGTGTGGCTGGTCGATTTGCTTGAAAACGTCTCGAGCATCGGCAAAATCACGCTGCTCATCCGTCGCAATCGCACCACTTCCGCGCAACGCCGCTTTGAAAAAATCATCGAGGAGTCGCCGGCGTTCGACACGCTGCAAGAGCGGCACGGCCGGCGGCTCGGCGCGTTCTTAGGGGAAAAAGTGGAAGTGGTGGAAGGCGACGTCAGCCAGCGCGGGCTGGGGCTGGACGAAGCCACGCAAGCGCGGCTGGCGAAATCGCTGGACCTGATTGTCAACAGCGCGGGATTGACCGATTTCAATCCGGATCTGCGCGAAGCGCTGGCCTCCAATGTCGATTCTGCCGTGCATTTGCTCGATTTTCTGCGTACATGCAGTCATGCAGGCTTGATGCACCTTTCCACGTGTTACGTGGTGGGTATGCGCGATGGCCGCGTCGGCGAGGCCTTGCAGGACAATTACACTCCCGCGCAGGATTCCAACTTCGATGCGCAACGCGAGGTCGATTCACTGCGTGAGATGATTGGGCGCATTGAAGCGCGTTCGGAAAGCCCGGAGCTGACTCGCGCGCTGCGCCGGCAGGCCCTGGGGCGGGCGGGAGACCCATCCGCAGTCCCAGCGGAGGAGCTAGATGGCGTGCTGAAGCGCAATCGCGTGCGCTGGGCTCGCAATCGCCTGCTCCGTGTCGGCATGCGCCGCGCGCATCATCTTGGCTGGCCGAACACCTACACGTTTACAAAAAGTTTAGGTGAGTCGATTCTTTCGCGCCACGGACAGGATTTGCCGATCGCTATCGTGCGGCCGTCGATCGTGGAAAGTTCGATGCGCTCTCCCTTCATGGGATGGAATGAAGGCATCAACACCTCGGGACCGCTCTCTTATTTGCTGGGCACAAATTTCCGGCAGCTTCCCACGAATGAACGCAAGTGCCTGGACGTGATCCCCGTGGACATGGTCTGCCGGGGCATGACGCTGATCGCCGCCGCTATCGTGGCGCGGCGCAACGCGCGCATATATCAGCTGGCAACCTCCGCGATCAATCCCGTGAACATGGGACGCAGCATCGAGCTCACCGGGCTGGCCCACCGTAAGCATTACCGAACGCAGCAGGGCATCGAGCACTGGCTCAAAGTGAAGTTCGAGACCATTCCGGTGTCCAAACAGCGCTATGAGCGATTGTCCATCCCCATGCAGAAGGCCGTTATCTCCCGCATCAACCGCATTGCGGTAATCCTGCGCATGAAGAAAGCGCCGCTCGCCAGGCAAGAGCGTGATTTGTTGCGCGCTGAGAAACTCATCGAACTGTACGAGCCGTTCATCCTGCACAACGAGCATGTTTTCGAGTCTGAAAATGCGCGCCTGCTTTCCGCCGCGCTTTCTCCGGAGGAGCGCGCTCTTTTCGCGTTCGATCCGGAATCCATCGACTGGTGGGACTACTGGATCAATGTTCACATTCCCGCGCTGCGCCGTTGGTGCTATCCGCTCATGGAGGGGCGTCCGCTGGAAGCGCGCGCGCCTCGCGAACTCGATTGGTCCGCGCAAGCCGCCTGCGCTGGCGCCAGTCCTAACTCCACGTCGCCGTCCGATCCTTTATGGCGATCTTCGTAACCGGTTCGACCGGATATCTCGGCAGTTACGTCGTCGCCGGGCTGCTGCGGGACTATCGCGACTCCCTGAATCTGCTAGTGCGCGCAAATTCCCGGCAGGAAGCGCACGAACGCCTCTGGCACTCCCTGCAGCTTCATTTCGATTTCCCGGCGTTCTTCGATCATATCAGTTCACGCATGCGCGTTTTCCGCGGCGACCTTACCTCCCAGCGCTTCGGCCTGTCCGAGGACGACTATCACGCTCTGGTCGACACCACCGATTCCATCATTCACTGCGCCGCTTCGCTGAACCGCAAGTCTGAAAGGCAGTGCCTCAATGTGAACCTGCGCGGCTCGCTGGAAGTAATTCAGCTCGCGCGCCGCGCGCAGGACCGCGCAGGGCTGCGGCGCTATTCCCACGTGTCTACCGTTGCCGTTGCCGGTCATCGCCGGAACGAAGTGGTGGCCGAAGATGCCTCCATCGACTGGGCGCGCTCGGACTACGACCCCTATGCGCGCACCAAGAAATTTTGCGAGCACATGGTCGCGCAACTTCTCCCCGACGTGCCGCGCACCATCTTTCGCCCCGCCATCGTCATGGGCGACAGTTGTCATGCGGAAACCTCGCAGTTCGATATGGTACAGGCGTTCGATCTGCTCGCGCGCTTGCCTGTTCTTCCCCTGCGTCCTCACGATAAGATCGACATTGTGCCGGCGGACTACGTCGGCAGAGCCATCGTGACCATTCATCAGAAAGAAAAAGCGGCGCACGGCATCTATCATCTTTCCGCGGGCGTGGGCTCACAAACGTATCGAGAGTTGACCGACAGCCTCGCGGAAGCGGGCGGCTGGCGGCGCCCTGTTTACGCGCCTTCGTTCGGTCGGCCGTTTTCCGCCACGGTGAATTGGCTGGCGAATCGCGGAGGCGCGGTCGGCCATGGCGCGTCGCTGATGAAAGTTTTTTGGCCCTACCTCGACTGGAACACAGTCTTCGAGAATTCGCGCGTGGTCACCGAACTCGGCGAAGCGCCCGCGAAGTTTTCCAGCTACGCATATCCTTTGCTCAAATTCAGCCGCGAAAATAAGTTTCGCTATCCGGCAAAACCGTGGTCTTCCTCCGCCGGCGCCGCCGCATCGAAAACAGTCGCGGGGAGCGCCCGCGCATGACCGATTTTCTCCTCGTCGCGTGGGTCAGCGCGCTGATCGAAATCCGGCGCGTCGGCTGGATGTTTGGACTCGGCCATCGCTGGGAATCCGGCGAAAAACTGCGGCTGCTCTTCGCCGGCTACAACGGCACGCGCAACACCGGCTCCGATGTTCGCGTGCAGGAAATGCTGCGCCAGGTGCGCCACGTCCTCGGCGCCGGCAATGTCGACTTCAGTGTGATGACCCAGGACTTCAACCGCAGCCGCGGCTATTTCGCGGGCACGCGCCAGGTTTATCTCCCCGACGTCTTCCCGCCATTTTTGTTCCACGAAGTGCGCCGGAATCACGGCGTCATCGCTTGCGAAGGTTCGATGTTCAAGAGCAAATTCGCCAATGCGCTGACCACTATGATGATCGGCTCGCTCGGCCTGGCTTCCGTGGAAAACAAATTGTCGCTTGCCTACGGCGGAGAAGCCGGCCACATGGATCCCCTAATCCAAGATATGTGCGCTCGCTACGTGCACGACTCCTTGGTCATCACGCGCAATGTGGAGTCGCAAGATTTGTTGCGCAAACTCGGCATCTCCACCGAGCTCGGCACGGACACCGCCTGGACATTCGAGCCGCATCCCCCGGAATACGCGCGCAAAACGCTGCGCGAAGCGGGCTGGGACGAAAAAACTTCCATCCTCGTGCTCTGCCCGATCCATCCCTTCGTTTGGCCGGTGAAAGCATCCATTGCGAAATACATCGCGCGCGTCACTGCCGGCGCTTACAAAGAAAGCCAATACCGCACCGTTTATTTTCATCAGTCCGGCGCCGATGTGGACGCGAAATACCGCCGCTACGTCTCGGCCTTCGGCAAAGCCGCGGCGGCCTTTGGCGAACGCCATCGCGTCTTCCCGATTCTTGTAGCCATGGAGCGGCTGGATGCGCACGCTTGCCGCTCGATGCAGGAGTTTTTGCCCGGCGCGCCGGTATTCACTTCCGATGACTACGATATGTTCCAGCTCGTGTCCATCTTGCGGGCCGGCACCTACATGGTTTCTTCGCGCTATCACGGCATCGTCACCTGCATGCCAAGCCTGGTTGCTTCGGCCGGCGTCACCATGGACGAGCGCATCCGCAACCTCATGCGTGAACGCGGCCACGAGCATCTTTTCCTCACCGTCGACGACGCCGAGCTGGAGCCGAAGCTTTTGCAAATGATGGAAGCGCTCGTGCGCGAAGCGGATTCTGTCCGCGCAGGCATCGGCCGCACCGTCATCCGCAATCTCAAAGTCATGGCGCGCATGGGCATCATTCTCGAAGACACCGTCCGCCGCATTTATCCGGAGTTTCCGCTGCGCTCCGGCGTGCTTTCCTGGGAAGAGTATCTGCCGCCACTTAGCAAAACCTTGCGCGACCTGGCGGAGCGCTACGACACCAGCACGATCGCGCAACATTCCGTGGCCGGATCCGCGTCGCGATGAGCAAGCTGGATGTTCGGTTGGCGCTTTCAACTTCTGAGGCTCATGCCCAACTTCCTCGAAACTATGTCTGCTCAACTGCAGCGTAGTGCCGGACGCGTGGTTCTGCGCGAAATTCACGGCGAGCAGTTCGTCAGCGTTACCGGCAGGGAATTGCTCGATCAGGTCCGCCAGGTGCGGGCCTATCTTCGCCGCAGCGATCTGCGCCCGGGCGATCGCTGCGCTCTCCTCGCGCCCAACTCGATTCGCTGGGCCGCACTTGATTTGGCGCTGATGGCCGAAGCACTCATCGTGGTCCCGCTTTATGCCCGGCAGTCGCCGGCGGAGCTCGCCGCCATGATGAAAGACTCCGAGCCGAAGCTGCTTTTTGTGAGCGACGCCGCGCTCGCGGATGCCGCAATGCAAGCATGGACCGGCGATTCCTCCAGCGCACCACGCCGCGTGCTCTTCGACGAAGTCTTGCAGCAGCCCACGCCGCCGCAATCGATTCCCGACGCTCCTGGTTCGCGCGGCGATGCCGACATCGTCACCATCATCTACACCTCCGGCACCTCCGGCGAACCCAAGGGCGTGTGCCTCACCATTGCCAACGTCACCCACATGCTTTCCTGCACCACCGAGCGCCTCGACCAGCTCATGGGCCAAACGCGCCAGCCCGATCGAGTCTTCCATTGGGCGCCCTTCAACTTCGCAGCTTCGTGGATTCTCTTGCTCTCCTGCCTCTCGCGCGAGAGCTTCCTCACGCTCTCCACCGACCTCGCCAAGCTCCCCGACGAGATTCGCCTCTCCGCTCCTCACTATTTCCTCAATGTGCCCACGCTCCTTGAGCGCGTCCGTCGCGCTGTCGAAGACGCTCTCTCCAAGCGCGCCGCTCCGATTCGCTCTCTTTATGCAAAGTCGCGCGAAGCCTGGGAGCGCCAAAATTCAAGCCGCACTCGAGTCTCCGATGCACTTTGGCTCGCGCTCGGCCGCAAACTCATCTTCGGCAAGATCAAAGCCCGCTTCGGCCCGCACCTTCGTGCGCTTATCTGCGGCTCGGCTCCGCTCGCGCCCGACACGCAGCAATTTTTCCTGATGCTTGGCATCCCCGTCTTGCAAGTTTACGGGCTCACGGAAACCACCGCCATCTGCACACTGGACGACCCGCGCGTCCAGGTCGAGCCCAGTTATGTGGGCCAGGCGATTCGCGGCATCGAGATGAAAACCGCCGACAACGAAGAAATCGTCGTCCGCGGCCCGCACATTTTTGCCGGCTACTGGAATCGCCCAGAGGAAACCGCGAGCGTGCTCCGCGACGGCTGGTTTCACACCGGCGATCAAGGCGAAGTGAACCTGCGCGGAAATTGGCGCATCATAGGCCGCATCAAGAATCTGATCATTCTCAACTCAGGCCACAACATTCCGCCCGAGCCTATCGAAGACAAAATCGCGCAACATCTTCCCGCCGCGCAGCACGTCGTTGTCGTCGGCAACGGCCGCGGCTATCTTTGCGCGCTCGTCGCCGGCACGGTCGAGCCGCAGGCTGTGCAGTCCGCGCTCGACACCGTCAACTCCAGCCTTCCGCACTATCGCCAAATCCGCAATTTCGCCTTGATTCGCGATTCTTTTACCGCGGAGAGCGGCCTCCTCACTGCGATGGGCAAGCTCCGCCGCGACGCTATCAACGCGCGCTTCGCCTCCGAGATTAACTCCATGTACGATAGAAAGCTGTCATGAAGCGCTTCGAGGGAAAAACGTTGCGGTGGCACTGGGGCGACGGCATCGTCGAGCTAACGCTGGACCACGAGCCCGCCAACGAAATTGGCACTGAAACTCTGGCCGACCTGGAAAAATTTGCCGCCGCAATTCCAACGCTTGCGCCGGAAACCGCCGCGTGCACCATCTCCAGCGCCCGCAAACAAGGTTTCTCTGCCGGCGCCGATCTCCGCCAACTCTATCGCGGCGCGGAACCGCTCTCCGAAAGGGAACGCCTCGCAGGCGTCCGCCAATTCCTCGAGCGCATCCACGTCGTGCTCAACGCCGTCGATGCCGCACCGTTTGTCACCATCGCCGCCGTTCACGGCGTCTGCTTCGGCGGCGGCTTCGAGCTGGCGCTCGCCTGCGACATCATCATCGCCGACAAAATGGCACGCTTCGCATTTCCGGAACTGCGTCTGGGCCTCATTCCCGGTTTCGGCGGCATCCCGCGCCTCAAGCGCGACCTCGGCAACGCGTTCGTGCGCGATCTGCTTCTCACCGGCCGCAGCATAAACGCTGCGCGTGCGCAAGCCGTTGGTCTCGTCTCGCAACTCGCCGCCGAGGGCGAAGCCCTCAAAATCGCCCGCTCCACCGCAGCGCAAATCGCCAAGTTCGACGCCGTGGCCTGCGCCGCCGCCAAAAAATTCATCAAGCCCATCCCCCACGATGAACTACGCCGCGAAATCGACCTCTTCTGCGAGCTCTTCACCCGCCCCGCTGTAATGGCCGCCCTGAAAAAATTCGTGGAATCCACCGACGCCATGCCTTATCTGCCCTAACACATCCAGCACAACTTCTGTTTCCATATTTAACGGTGAGCGTTAAACTAAGCGTGTGATCAGGAGCTTCCGCGACTCACGGACGCACCTGTTGTAGTTGACAGGAAAATCGAGGAAGCTTCCTCCGAGCGTGCTTCGCGCAGCTCTGAGAAAGCTTCTCTTGTTAAACTCGGCACGGAGATTGGACGACCTTCGTATTCCGCCCGGTAACCGCCTGGAAGCTTTGAAGGCAGATCGGGAAGGTCAGTTCAGCATTAGAATCAATGACCGGTATAGGATTTGTTTCAATTGGCGGGATGGGGACGCCTTCGACGTCGAAATCGCCGACTACCATTAATCTGTAGTCGCGAAGGAATATCCGCTCATGTCAGAAAAGAGAGATGCAGCGCCCACGTGGAAGATTCATCCGGGCGAAATTCTTCGTGAAGAATTTCTCAAACCGATGCACCTCTCCGCCAATGAGCTTGCTCGGCGCCTTCACGTTCCCGCTCCGCGCATCAACGACATTGTCTTGGAGCGGCGGGGCATCACCGCCGATACGGCTGTCAGATTGGCTCGGTTCTTCGGAATGTCCGAGGAATTTTGGATGAATTTGCAGCTGCAATACGAAGTTCGCGCTGCCCGCCAGCGCTTACGTCGTACGATCCGTAAAATTCAGCCGCGTCGTGCAAAACAAGCCGCGTAATCGCTTGAAATTAATGGAGCGCGCCACGCCGTAGTCATCCGCTCAAGTTGCTGGGGCCCGCTTCAGCGCGCCCCAGCCCTGCCCGTGCCCAAGAAAACCTAGCCGTTCGGCGGATGTACACGCCCCTGCACCTGCGGCATCTTCTTCATGGAGGCAACAAATGTCAGCCGAACTCATCGAACTTTCCAACGCCCTCGCGCAAGCCACCGAGCGCGCCGCAGCCAACGTTGTCGCC
>WNEZ01008854.1_pt1 | contig 15679 bp, 14 predicted proteins | sample 5400521 | NCBI WGS metagenome assembly WNEZ01 (sample SAMN13153339, study PRJNA577476) | soil metagenome | isolation source: 120 cm saprolite under Douglas fir tree site 2 hole 1 replicate 1 | place: USA:California | collected 2015-04-18
CGACGCGCGGCGGATCGGCTTCACGATCCGTTAACCGGACCATCGCATCTTCCAGCCATGGTCTCCCGCGCGCGACTCAAATCCTTCCTGACCGGGCTTGCCCTCTACACGATGGCCGCGGCGCTGGTTGGATATTTTGGCGTCAACGCCTATACCGGCAAGTATGGGTTGAACGCGCGGCTGGAACTCGACCAGGAGATTGTCGCGCTGACCAGCGAGCTCGCGCGGTTGAAGCGTGAGCGGGCCGATGGCGAGCATCGGATCTCGCTGCTTCGCCCCGACCGGCTCGATCCGGACATGCTGGACGAGCGCGCGCGCTATCAGCTCGACTATGCCAACCCGCACGACCTGGTTCGGATGACCACGCCGAACTAGCTCGTTTGTTAGGCACGACCGTCGGGTGCGGCCAAGCGTTGCCTGGCCAAACAGTGTTTCGATTCCAAAAAACTTCCGAATCGATCTCTAAAGTTTCGTGACGCATTGCAGTGCGGGATGACAAAGCTTTCGGCACGACAAGAAATCCTTACAGGCATCCTTTCAAGCAATCCTTCCACGCCGGATTGAGTTGGGATAGAGAGGGCTAACTCTCTCTGATCCGGAATTGCCATGGCCGCACCCAAGAAAAGCGTCGCGAAGGAAGCCGAGCACGACAAGGCAAACGGCTCGCCGCCGGAGTTCACCAGGGAACAGGAACTGGCCGCGTTGCGCGACATGCTGTTGATCCGGCGCTTCGAGGAAAAAGCCGGCCAGCTCTATGGCATGGGTGCGATCGGCGGTTTCTGCCATCTCTATATCGGCCAGGAAGCCGTCGTCGTCGGCATGCAGATGGCCCTGAAAAAGGGCGATCAGGTCATAACCGGCTACCGGGACCATGGACATATGCTGGCCTGCGGCATGGAGGCCAAGGGCGTGATGGCCGAGCTGACCGGCCGGCATGGCGGCTATTCCAAGGGCAAGGGCGGCTCCATGCACATGTTCAGCAAGCAGGAGAACTTCTTTGGCGGTCACGGCATCGTGGGCGCCCAGGTATCGCTCGGCACCGGGCTTGCCTTCGCCAACCGCTATCGCGGTAACGACTTTGTCAGCGTGACCTATTTCGGCGACGGTGCGTCGAACCAGGGGCAGGTCTATGAAAGCTTCAACATGGCCGAGCTGTGGAAGCTGCCGGTGGTCTACGTCATCGAGAACAACCGTTATGCCATGGGCACCTCGGTGACGCGCTCCTCCGCGCAGACCGATTTCTCCAAGCGCGGCATCTCCTTCAACATTCCCGGCGAGCAGGTCGACGGGATGGACGTGCGCGCCGTCAAGGCCGCCGGCGACAAGGCGATCGCCTGGTGCCGCGAAGGCAACGGGCCCTATATCCTGGAGATGCAGACCTATCGCTACCGCGGCCATTCGATGTCCGACCCCGCGAAATATCGCACCCGCGAGGAGGTCGACAAGATTCGCCACGACCAGGACCCGATCGAGCAGGTTCGCAGCCGCCTGCTGGAGGCCAAGGTCGACGAGCAGGAGTTGAAGGCGATCGACGCGCGGGTGCGCGAGATCGTCAATGCGGCAGCGGATTTCGCCCAGCACGACACGGAGCCCGAGGCGTCCGAACTTTACACCGACGTTTACCGCTAAAGCGCGAAAGCCGATTTCGGAGCCCCTATGCCCATTCAAGTGCTGATGCCCGCGCTGTCGCCCACCATGGAAAAGGGTAACCTCGCCAAATGGCTGAAGAAGGAAGGCGAGTCGATCAGATCCGGTGATGTCATCGCTGAGATCGAAACCGACAAGGCGACGATGGAAGTCGAGGCGACCGACGAAGGCACGCTCGGCCAGATCCTGATCCCCGAAGGTACCGCCGACGTCGCGGTCAACACGCCGATCGCGACCATTTTGGCGGACGGCGAGAGCGCCGCCGATCTTTTCAAAGCGGCGGCGGCAGCACCAGCCCCCGCACCGAAAGCTGCCGAAGCCGCCCCGAACGTCGCCCATGAGGTGGCCGACTCGCGTTCGCCGGTCGGCGAAGGCAAGCCGACGATCTCCGCTCCGCCGACAGCGCCGTCCGCGCCGCGAATTGTCGCCGAGCCCGATCCCGAGGTGCCCCAGGGGACGGAGATGGTCACCATGACCATCCGCGAGGCGCTGCGCGATGCCATGGCCGAGGAGATGCGGCGCGACCCCGACGTCTTCATCATGGGCGAGGAAGTCGCGGAATATCAGGGCGCCTACAAGGTCTCTCAGGGGCTGTTGCAGGAGTTCGGTGCCCGGCGCGTGATCGATACGCCGATTACCGAGCATGGCTTTGCCGGCATCGGCGTCGGCGCCGCGATGTCGGGCCTCAAGCCGATCGTCGAGTTCATGACATTCAACTTCGCCATGCAGGCGATGGACCAGATCATCAACTCGGCCGCCAAGACGCTCTATATGTCCGGCGGCCAGATGGGCTGCGCGATTGTGTTCCGCGGGCCGAACGGCGCCGCCGCGCGCGTCGCCGCCCAGCACAGCCAGGACTACTCGGCCTGGTATTCGCAGATTCCGGGATTGAAGGTCGTCGCGCCGTTCTCGGCCGCCGATTACAAGGGGCTGTTGAAGGCCGCGATCCGCGATCCCAATCCCGTGATCTTCCTCGAAAACGAAATGCTGTACGGCCATTCCGGCGAGGTCCCAAAACTCGACGATTATGTGATCCCGATCGGCAAGGCGCGGATCGTGCGCTCCGGCGGTCATGTCACCCTGGTGTCATGGTCGAATGGAATGTCCTACGCGCTGAAGGCCGCCGACGAACTCGCGCAGGAAGGCATCGAGGCCGAGGTGATCGATCTGCGCACGCTGCGCCCGATGGACACCGACACCATCGTCGCCTCGGTCAAGAAGACCGGCCGCGCGGTCACGGTCGAGGAAGGCTGGCAGCAAAACGGCGTCGGCGCCGAAATCTGTGCCCGCATCATGGAGCACGCCTTCGATTATCTCGATGCGCCGGTGGCGCGGGTGTCGGGCAAGGACGTGCCGATGCCGTATGCCGCGAACCTCGAAAAGCTCGCATTGCCGTCGGTGGCCGAGGTGGTCGCCGCCGCCAAAGCCGTTTGTTACAGGTGAACCATGGCCGGTCCAAAGGAGCAGCCATTGCCGCCAGACGTCATGGACCGCGATGATGCCACGGAAGTGTTGCGCGCGTTCGTCGTCGATGGCGGGCTTTCCATCGCATTCGCGCGCGCGTTCGAGGAGCCGGATATGTGGGGTCTGCTTCTCGTCGACATCGCGCGCCATGCCGCGCGTGCCTACGCGCGCGAGAGCGACTACACCGAGGAGGAAGCGCTGACGCGTATCGTCGACATGTTCGAAGCCGAAATCGCTCGCCCGACCGACGTGGGCAGCACCACGCTTCGGTCGCAACAAGGTCACTGACAATGCCAACCCGTATTCCGTTTGTTATCGCTAGCTCCCGAACGAAAGCGTGACCCGTGACTATTGAACCCTATCATTTCGAATTCATGGCTGAAGCCATTCGCGAAGCCGAAATCAGCATCGCGGAGGGCGGACTGCCGATCGGCGCGGTGCTGACGCGCGACAGGAAGATCATTGCGCGCGGTCATAACCGCCGGGTGCAGGAGCAGAACGTCATCCTTCACGGCGAGATGTCATGCATGCGCAACGCCGGGCTGATTCCGTTTCATGACACCGTCATGTATACCACGCTGTCGCCCTGTTCGATGTGCGCGGGCGCGATCGGACTTTTCAAACTTTCGCTTCTCGTGATCGGCGAGTCCGTCACATTTCCGGGAAGCAAGGATATTCTTGCTCAATTCGGCATTCCCTATCTCGATCTCGACGATGAGCGATCGGTCAACCTGATGAAGTCATGGCGATCTGTCCCCGCCAACGAGCGCCTGTGGCAAGGCGATATCGGCAATTGAAGCGGATCTTCGGTCTTTCATCGGGCGCCGATGGCGCCCAACGGTCTTTGGTTGGCTTCCTTAAGGGATGGAAGACAATGAGCAAGAATATCCTGTGAGGTCAGCATGCCGATCAACATTCTGATGCCCGCGCTGTCGCCGACCATGGAAAAGGGCAACCTTGCCAAGTGGCTCAAGAAAGAGGGCGACAAGGTCAAATCCGGCGACGTGATCGCGGAAATCGAGACCGACAAGGCGACGATGGAGGTCGAGGCGGTCGACGAGGGTACCATCGCGAAGATTCTGGTGCCAGAGGGCACCCAGGATGTCGCCGTCAACGACGTGATCGCGGTTTTGGCCGGCGATGGCGAGGACGTGAAGGCGGCGGGGGCGGGGGCTGCCAGCGCGCCGCCGAAGGCAGCGCCAACTGCTCAAACACCCGCTGCTGCGAAGCCGGTGCCGATAGCTGCGGCTCCTGCGGCGAAGGCCGCGGCACCCGCCGCCGCAGCTCCCGCCCCTCAGGCGGCGGCGCCTGCCTCGCAGACCAACGGCCATGCCCGTATTTTCTCATCGCCGCTGGCGCGACGCCTGGCGAAAGAAGCCGGCATCGAGCTGGCGCGCATCAACGGTTCCGGCCCGCATGGCCGCGTCATCGCGCGCGACGTCGAAGAAGCCAGATCGGGCAAGGGGCTGAAAGCCCCGGCTGCTGCGCCCGCCGGCGCGCCGAGCATTGCCCCATCGATGTCGGACAAGCAGGTCCGCGCGCTTTACGAGGACGGCAGTTATGAGGTGATCCCGCATGACGGCATGCGCCGCACGATCGCGCAACGCCTCACCGCGTCAGTCCAGACCATTCCGCATTTCTACCTGACGATCGACTGCAACATCGGCAAGCTGGTCGAGGCGCGCGAGGAGATCAATGCCGCCGCACCCAAGGACAAGGACGGCAAGCCGGCCTACAAGCTCTCGGTCAACGATTTCGTCATCAAGGCGCTGGCGATCGCGCTGCAGCGCATTCCCAATGCCAATGTGAGCTGGACCGACGGCGGCATGCTGAAACACAAGCATTCCGATATCGGCGTAGCCGTGGCGATGCCCGGCGGCCTGATCACGCCGATCATCCGCAAAGCCGAGACCAAGCCGATCTCGATCATCTCCGCCGAGATGAAGGATTTCGCTGCCCGCGCCCGCGCCCGCAAACTCAAGCCGGAGGAATATCAGGGCGGCACCACCGCCGTCTCCAATCTCGGCATGTACGGCATCAACCACTTTACCGCGGTGATCAATCCGCCGCACGCCACCATCCTCGCGGTCGGCACCGGCGAGGAGCGGGCAATCGTCAAGCACGGCAAGATCGAAGTCGCGCAGATCATGAGCGTGACGATGTCCTGCGACCATCGTGCAGTCGACGGCGCGCTCGGCGCCGAACTGATCGGGGCGTTCAAATTGCTGATCGAAAATCCGGTCATGATGGTGGTGTGAGATAACGAGAAATGTCGAATGCGGCCCTTCTTCCTTCTTCCCTCTCCCCTTGTGGGAGAGGGTGGCCGCCACCAAAGTCGGATATATCCGACTTTGGCATAATGAGAGGCAAACTCGGCAACAGCCGAGTTTGATGGCGGACGGGTGAGGGGGCGAGTGAGGGGGATGCGCCAAAGCGTACCGGGGCAGAAGCGAGCTCTTGCCAAAGCTCTCCACGCGAAGGCGACAGGTGCCGAGATCAAACTCTGGCGACTGCTTCGTTCGCGTCGCTTTGCAAGTATGAAGTTTCGTCGCCAAGTTCCAATCGGGCCGTGGATCGTGGATTTTGTCTCCTTCGAACAGCGTTTGATTATCGAAGCAGATGGCAGCCAGCACGCGGAAAGCGAAAATGACAAGCGGCGCGATTACGATCTGTCGGAGCGCGGATTTCGTGTTCTGCGGTTCTGGAATAACGACGTTCTGATGCGGCCGCAGTCGGTCATGGAAATGATTGTGGATGTCGTCGCGCAGTCCCCCTCACCCGTCTGCGCGCCAAGCGGCGCGCAGCCACCCTCTCCCACAAGGGGAGAGGGAAGTAAGTAAGCGAGTTCGCAATGCCCGACACATCCTTCGACGTCATTATTATCGGTTCCGGGCCCGGCGGCTACGTCACCGCGATCCGCGCAGCGCAGCTTGGTTATAAAACCGCGATTGTGGAAAAATCCTATCTCGGCGGCATTTGTCTGAACTGGGGCTGCATCCCGACCAAGGCGCTGCTGCGCTCGGCGGAAATCTTTCACTACATGCAGCATGCAAAGGATTACGGGCTGTCGGCTGACAACGTCTCGTTCGATCCAAAGGCGGTGGTGCAGCGTTCGCGCGGCGTGGCAAAGCGCCTCAACGACGGCGTCGGCTTTCTGATGAAGAAGAACAAGGTCACGGTGATTTGGGGTGAAGCTTCAATCGACGCACCCGGCAAGATCACGGTCAAGAAATCCGCCGTCGAGGCACCAAAGGGCGCGTCAGGGGAGGGTGCCTACCAAGCAAAACACATTATTCTGGCGACCGGCGCGCGGCCGCGGTTGCTGCCGGGGCTCGAGCCCGACCAGAAACTGATCTGGACCTATTTCGAGGCGATGGTGCCGGAGAAGATGCCGAAGTCGCTGCTGGTGGTCGGCTCCGGCGCGATCGGCATCGAATTCGCGTCGTTCTTCCACACCATGGGCGCTGACGTGACCGTGGTCGAGGTGCTGCCGCAGATATTGCCGGTGGAAGATGCTGAAATCGCCGGCCTGGCGCGAAAACGGTTCGAGAAGCAGGGCATCAAGATCCTCACCAATACCAAGGTGACAAAACTTCAGAAAAAGACCGACAGCGTGCTCGCCACCATCGACGACGGCAAGAAGCCGCAAACGATCGAATTCGATCGGGTGATTTCAGCGGTCGGCGTGGTCGGCAATATCGAAAATCTCGGCTTGGAAAAACTCGGCGTCAAAACCGAACGCGGCGTTGTCGTCATCGATGGCTACGGCAAGACCAGCGTGCCCGGCATCTACGCCATCGGCGACGTTGCGGGGCCGCCGATGCTGGCGCACAAGGCCGAGCATGAAGGCGTGGTGTGCATCGAGGCCATCAAGGGTCTGCATCCGCATGCCACGGACAAGAATCTCATTCCGGGCTGCACCTATTGCAATCCGCAAGTAGCCTCGGTCGGGCTCACCGAGGCGAAGGCAAAGGAGGGCGGCCGTGAGATCCGTGTCGGGCGTTTTCCGTTTGTCGGCAACGGCAAGGCGATCGCACTGGGTGAGGACCAGGGCCTGGTCAAGGTGGTCTTCGACAAGAAGACCGGCCAGTTGCTCGGGGCGCATATGATCGGTGCAGAAGTGACCGAACTGATCCAGGGCTACGTGGTTGCCATGAACCTCGAAACCACGGAAGAAGAACTGATGCACACCGTGTTCCCGCACCCGACGCTATCAGAGATGATGAAGGAAGCGGTGCTGGATGCCTACGGCCGCGTGCTGAATATCTAAACGCGTGCTGAACATCTAAAAAAGAGACCTTATCCCGTGAAAGACAATGACAATCTGACGATCGAGCGTCCGACGTTCGTGACCCATCTCGAATGCGCGATGGAAGGCGATCACTATCCCGCCGACCAGGTCCATAACCTCTCCAAGGCCGGCAAGCCGCTGTTGGTGCGCTACGACCTTGCCGGGGTGAAGCAGGCTTTGACCAAAGACGCGCTGGCGCAGCGGCCCGCCGATCTATGGCGTTATCGCGAGATGCTGCCGGTGCGGAAAATCGCCGACATCGTCAGCCTCGGCGAAGTGACGACGCCGCTGATACGCCTTCCGAAGCTCGCCGCAAAACTCGGCGGCGGCGAAATCATCGTCAAAGACGAAGGCCGGTTGCCGACCGGCTCGTTCAAGGCGCGCGGGCTTGTCATGGCGGTGTCGATGGGCAAGGCGCTCCGCATCAAGCACATGGCGATGCCGACCAACGGCAATGCCGGTGCGGCGCTCGCGGCCTACGCGACCAGTTGCGGCATCAAGACCACGATCTTCTGCCCCGCCGATACACCCGAAGTGAATGTCAGTGAGATCGAGCTGCAGGGCGCCACCGTCTATCGCGTCAACGGGCTGATCGACGATTGCGGCAAGATCGTCGGCGAGGGCAAGGCCAAAGCCGGCTGGTTCGACACCTCCACGCTGAAGGAGCCGTATCGGATCGAAGGCAAGAAGACGATGGGACTGGAACTTGCCGAGCAACTCGGCTGGGACGTCCCGGACGTCATCTTCTATCCGACCGGCGGCGGCACCGGCCTGATCGGCATGTGGAAGGCGTTCGCCGAGCTCGAAGCCATCGGGTTCATCGGCTCCAGGCGGCCGCGGATGGTGGCGGTGCAGGCGGCGGGCTGTGCGCCGATGGTGCGCGCCTTTGAGGACGGCACCGAGCACGCAGCCCGCTGGGAGGATGCCCACACCATCGCGTCCGGCATCCGCGTTCCCCAGGCGATCGGAGATTTTCTGATCCTGCGCGCGGTGCGCGAGAGCAAAGGCTTTGCGATTGCGGTGACGGATGAAGAGATTTCTGCTGCGCTGAACGAAGTCGCGCGTGAGGAAGGCTTGCTGCTGTGTCCGGAAGGTGCCGCGACCTACGCCGCCTACAAGCAGAGTCTCGCCGACGGCCGGGTGACGAAAAATGATCGCGTGATGCTGTTCAATTGCGCGACAGGCCTTAAATACCCGTTGCCGCCGATCACGCGCACGCTCGACCGCCACCAGCCGATCGACTACGCCAGGCTGTAGCTATCGCCAAGGCGAAGCTGTAGCTATCGCAGCGCGAAGCTGTAGCTATCGCAGCTTGAATGGTGCGGCAGTGTTGGAGGGTGTGATGCGAAGAACAGTCTGGGCCGCGTTGATTGCGCTCTTGATATCGGGCGGCAGCGCGCTCGCGGAAAACTTTCCATCGCATCCCATCACCATCGTGGTGCCGTTTTCCGCCGGCGGCCCCTCCGACGCCATGGCGCGGATTTTGGCCGAGCGCATGAAGGTTACGCTCGGCGAAGCCCTGCTCGTTGAGAATGTGACGGGTGCCGGCGGCTCGACGTTCGCCCCCTGACGGCTACACCATCAGCTTTGGCCATCTCGGCACCCACGTCGCCAACGGCGCGATCTACAAGCTCGGCTATGACCTCGTCAGCGATCTCGAGCCGGTGGTGCTGCTGCCGAGCAACCCGATGATCGTCGTCAGCAAGAACGCGGTTCCGGCCAAATCGTTGAAGGAGCTGATGGCGTGGCTCAAGGCGCGCCCCGAGCCGGCGACGGCCGGCACCGCCGGCGCCGGCTCGGGAAGTCACATCGCCGGGCTCTATTTTGAGAACGTCACCGGCATCAAGCTGCAATATGTGCCGTATCGCGGCACGGCGCCGGCGATGAATGATCTCATCGCCGGACAGATCGATCTCATCGTCGATCAGACCTCCAATTCCATCGGCCAGGTGCGCGCCGGCAACATCCGCGCCTATGCCATCACCGCCGATAAGCGCCTCGAATCGGCGCCAGACGTTCCAACCACCGACGAAGCGGGTCTGCCCGGGTTTCACATGACTTTGTGGTCCGGCCTCTGGGTGCCGAAAGACACGCCAAAAGACATCGTCGCAAAGCTCAACGCTGCGGCCGTGGATGCGTTGAACGACCCGGCGGTGCGCAGGCAACTCGAAAACCTGGGGCTGCAGATGCCACCGGCCGATCAGCTCTCGCCGGAAGCGCTCGGCAGCTGGCAAAAGGCCGAGATCGCGAAATGGTGGCCGATGCTCAAGGCCGCCAACGTCAAGGTGGACTAGACCAGGGCATGGACTAGATGCATGATCCGGAAAAGTGGTTACCGGTTTTCCGAAAAGATCATGCTCAAACAAAAAGATAGAGCGGGATGACGATTCGAAGAATAGTCATCGCGCTCTAGTAAGCAATGCGGATTTCTACCTCTACCGGAAGTGGCTGACCCATGGTCAGATGGTCTGCATAGCAAACGCAGGGAACTTTCGCTTCCTCTCGGCGTCATCTAAAAGTGACACGATGAGGCCTGGCGCAGGAGGGTGCCATGTCGAAGTACCGCATTGGAATTGCCGTTGTCGTTCTGACAACCCTGCTGTCGAGTGCGGCCCTGGCTAGAGTGCGTCTTGGCATCGGTCCCCTTGGGGTCGCGAGATTCGCGGTAGCCCGCGTATTGTCGCTGGGGGGATTACATCACGCACGTGCCTTTGCCCGTCACGGCCGCATCCGAACGGCTTCCCTCAGATCGCAAGACGTCCGCAACGCTACGGATTCCGGGCTTGGCAACCCGGCGGTGCGCAGGCAAATCGTCGCGGCTGCAGCGCTGGCGGGCTGGCACGGCGGCCACATCACGAACGGATGGTGGCGACACGGCGACGGCGGATATGGATGGGTCGGGCCGCTGTTCTGGCCATTCGCCATTTACGATATCTACGACTACGCCATCTGGGGTGACGGCATCGGCTTCTGGGACTACGGTTATCCTGACATCTATGCCGCGATCTTCGCGCCTTACGGCCATGACGATCTCGCCGCCTATGCGGGACCGAGCCCGTTCGGCCGAAGATATCGCAGAGTCCCTCCGCTACAGCAGCTCTGCGGCGATGACAGCCGCGAAATTGCCGGCCTCCCCATCGATCAGATTCAGCAGGCGATACAGCCGAATGAGGCGCAGCGCGCCACCTTGGACGATCTTGCCAACGCATTGATCTCGGCCGCCCAGATGATTCGGGCGTCGTGTCCGACGCAGACGGCGTTCACAGCGCCGGACCGATTGGCCGTCATGCAGCAGCGTATCGAGGCGATGATCAAGGCAGAGTTAGCCGTGGAGCAGCCGCTGGGGAAATTCTACGACCTGCTGGATGACGAGCAGGAAGCACGGCTCAATGCGTCAGCCGAAGACCGGCGCAAGATGTCCGCCACAAACGGGGCCACGGAAGCGCCTGCCCAAGGTTGCGGCGCGGCGCAACCAGCCGCGTTGCAATGGCCGGCGGACGAGATCGAGGCCAGGCTGCACCCGAACGACACTCAACGCGCCGCTCTTAAAGTGCTGCAAGACGCCAATGCCAGGGCTGTCGACATCCTGAATGCTGGATGCCAGCCGAAAGACGCGACCACACCACCCGCTCGCCTTGACGCAGTGGAAGGGCGGCTCGAAGCCATGCAGCGAGCGGTCTATCTGGTGAGCGCCGCGCTCGAAGGCTTCTATGCTACACTGAGCGACGAGCAGAAGGCGCAGTTCGAGGCGATCGGACAAAAACGAACGGCGTAATTTCCCATCCATTGCCATCCTGAGAGGCAGCCCGATTCACCACGGTCACGCCAGCAACCGACGCGATCGACCCCGGAACAGACGTCGGTGGGGCGACAACGGACCAGCGTCTACGGCAACACCGTATTCGCTTAGGTCAGGACGATTTCGCTACGACATGGCCTTGCTCTAACACCAAGACCATCACCGGAAAGCGGCTCGACGCGAGCCGTAAGTCACGCGCCGAGCCTAGCCGAACGAGGTCAGGGCTACTGAACAGTCGGTTCGGCTGTCGGTAGAATAATTGGTCGGCCTGCAATTGAAAGTAGATTACTTGGGAGAATTCGCAGACGGGTTGAACAATTTTTGACCGCTCACCTGATACGCGCCGATGGCCTGCTGCCCCTCTGATGAAACCAGCCAATCCGCGAAGACCTTCGCGGCGTCGAGCTTGGCACTCGCGTGTTTCTGCCCGTTGAGTTCGATCACGTCATATCGATTGACCAAACGAGGGTCGCCTTCGACAACGATGATCAACGATCCCTTATTGTTGAAGCTGAGCCATGTTCCCCGGTCGGACAACGTGTATGCATCCATCGCGCTCGCGACATTAAGGGCTTGGCCCATCCCGCTGCCAACGTCGCGATACCATTTTTCCTTGCCGAGCACGTCCGGCGTTTGACCGGCTATTTTCCAAAGCCGTAACTCCGCCGCGTTCGTGCCGCTCTTGTCGCCTCGCGAAACGAACGATGCTTGCGCCGACGCTATCGATTTCAACGCCGCGACACTGTCACTGCCACCGCGAACGTGAGCCGGATCGGCAGTCGGACCGACTATGATAAAGTCATTCCATGCGATTTGCCGCCGCGTTGAGCCGTGGCCCTCGCTCATGAACTGTTCTTCGGCTTCTGGATCGTGAACGAGTAACACGTCCGCATCGCCTCGGCGCGCTGTGTCCAACGCCTTGCCAGTGCCCTGCGCGACCACATCGACCCTGATGCCGGTCTTTGCCATGAACTTCGGCAGGATGTTCGCCAACAGTCCCGACGCCTCGACCGAAGTTGTCGAGGCGAGGACGATGGAGTTCTCAACGGCTGGGCAGGGCTCGGCTACGATCATCGCAGCCACAAGCACCACTGCGTATCGGATCTTCATCATACTTAGTCGTTCCCCGCTGATCGCGCCCGTCCAGCCAATGCGAAGACCGTGGCGCTTATCGAAATGCTAATCCCCACCAAGACCGCACCGAGGGCCAAAGCCAACGAAAGGTCGCCTTGGCTCGTTTGAAGTGCGATGGTTGTGGTCATGGTTCTAGTCAAGCCGCGAATGTTGCCACCGACCAAGATCACCGCGCCGACTTCCGAAACGGTACGACCAAAGCCCGCCAAGATGGCTGTCACAAGGTCCGCGCGCACGATCATGAGAATTTGTGGCGCGGCCTGCAATCGTGTCGCACCATCAGCGATCAGTTCGTCGCCATAGCGCGCCCAAGCTCGTTCGCTTGCTCGATGCACAAGCGCTGTAATGATGGGAATTGCGAGTGTTGCTTGTGCGATAATCATCGCGGTTGGAGTGAAGAGCAGTGCCAGTGAGCCGAGAGGTCCGGAACGCGAGAGGGCGAGATACAGAACGAGCCCAACCACGACCGGCGGCAACCCGAAAAACGCATTCATCAACACGACAATCAACCGCCGCCCACAAAACGGATAGATTGCGAGGGCCGTCCCGATGGGCAAGCCGATAGCCGCTGCGAGCGTCGTCGCGGCCAAGCTCACGCCGACCGAAAGTCCAATGATTTGGGTGAAGTCTTGCAATTCGCTATTGGTAATGGACGGTGCCAGGACGCGATATTATAACATGCGGCAAGTTGTTGACAGGCCACGACATTGAGTTTTCGGCTCGCCATACGATTCTTTGTACGCTCGAAATCCGCCCGGTAACGTTGCGGATGTCTGCTAACGGCGTGCGCCGTGCAAAGGCGGCGCTTTCGCGTCGTTTCGCCGCGCGGCAGAATTTGGTCGCTATCGGAGTCATAGCGGACATCGAGCGAGCTACACCAATCGAACGTGATTTATGAGTATACGCCCAGCTGCATCACCCCTCCGTCCGGCTTGAGCCACCGGGCTCGCCGGCATCGCAGGACGGTTCCATCGCGTCCGTTTATTTGCGCCCTTGTGACCCAGGTGACAGAATGCTCCGCTGGCATCCGCGACAATGATAGGCACTGCCCCCTCGAAAACCAAGCTGACGGGGACCGACGATGACTGACCTCGGCGAGATCAAACGCGACCGGCCCTGCAATCGACGTTGGCTTCTCCGCCATGGAGCGCTGGCACTCCCGTTCATTCTTGTCGGCATACCGGCGCGCGCCGTCGAGCGGGTCGGCTCGGTCGAGGACGTCAAGGGTGAGGCATTCGCCGAGCTCGAGGCGGTTCGCCGCACGCTCGATCGGGCCGCACCGGTCTTTCTCGGCGACGAAGTCGTGACCGGCGTCGCATCCCGACTGGGAATGCGGCTCGGTCGCGATACGACGATCAGGCTTGGCGAACAAGCGCGGCTGAAGATCGATCGGTTTCTTGTCGATGCCGGTGGGGAGATGACGCTGCGCTCCGGGCCGTTGCTGTTCGATCGACCGCCGCGCAACGCACGCGCGGGAGTGCAGATTCGCAGCCCCTTCGCGCTGATCGCGGTACGCGGCACGCAATTCTTCGCCGGGCCCAGCAACGAGCGCTTTGGCGTGTTCGTCGCGCGCGGCTCGGTAGCGGTGACCTCGGTGGGTCAGCAAGTAATCCTGCGCGAGGGCGAAGGTACTGACTTTGTCTCGCCCGGCACGCCGCCGACGCCGGTCAAACGATGGGCGCCACAACGCATCCGCGCTGCGCTCGCAAGCGTCAGCTGAGGCGCGAGCGCCACTGCTGCTATATTGGCAAAACATGGGCCAGCAAACGAAGTGACCCTTTCACTGTTGTCGCAAACAAGCCTGTTCGCCGCGATCGCACGGCGGTATCTCGATGGGTAGGATGCGCCGAGCATTGCAGCAGCGCCTGCCGGTTGCGGCGGGAATCGCGACGCTGACCGTTTTTCTAGCGGCAGGTATCCTGCTTCCCAAGACCACGAGCGAGGTACTGCGCGACAGCGCCTTCGACATCGAACTCGCCGGCGATCAATGGCTGCGTAGGCCCGCACCATCCGACCTGAAGGTGATCGTCGTCGACATCGATCGTGCGTCCATCGATGCGTTGGGCACCTGGCCGTGGCCGCGGGAGACGATGGCGCGGATCGTCGAGGCGGTGGCGACCGGGCGGCCCGCAGCGATCGCGATTGATGTGCTGTTCGCTGAGCCCGACGACCGCTCGCCGGCGGCGCTCGCACGCCGGCTTGGATCGGTGACCGGCCGCGCCGAGATCAGTACGCTGGGAGAAAGCCTGCCGGATGGTGACAAGCGGCTGGCGCGAGCCATTGGCAGCGTCCCCGTCGCGCTCGGCTTTGTGCTCGATCCCGATCGCCACGGCACATTGCCGGGTGCCGCGATCGCGAGCCGCGGGTCCCTGCCATTCGACGATTTGTGGCAGGCGGCGGGCGCGATCGGGCCGACGCTGCCGCTCGCGGCGGCGGCGAGCGGACTCGGCGCGCTCTCGTTACCTGGTAGCGCCGATGGAGCCATCCGCCTGGTTCCGGTCTTCGTTGCCGCTGGTCGTGTCCTGATGCCTGGTCTAGCCGCCGAGGCTCTGCGCCTCGCATCCGGTGCATCGAGCTATCTCATCAAAGGCGAAGAACCCCCGACGCTGGTGATCGGCAGCCGGCGGGTTGCGCTGTCGCGCGATGGGCTGCTCCGGCTCGTGCCGGTAGCAGCAGGGCGTCGCGTCGCCCGCACGCTATCCGCGGTCGACGTCCTCGAGGGACGGGCTGACGGCGGCCGGCTGGCGGGCGCGCTGGTGCTGCTTGGCGGTTCCGCGCCGGAGCTCGGCGGCTTGCGCAAGACACCCGCGGACCCGCTGACGCCCTCGGTGCAAATCCAGGCCGATGCGGTCGAGCAGTTGCTCGCCGGCCGCGTGCCGCGCACGCTGGCTGCCGCGCCAATCGTGCAGCCCCTCACGGTCCTGGTGATCGGTGGGCTTGCCGTCGTGCTTGGCGCCGCCTTGTCGCCGGCCTCCGGCACCGCGATCTTGACTGCCGCGGTCGCGCTTCTGTGGATCGCCGCGATCGCCGTGTCGGGGCTCGCGGACCGCCTCGTCGATCCGCTGACCCCCTCCATTGCGGCCGTGCTGGTGTTCACGGTGACGGCCGGCACCGCCTACTCGTTGACGCGCCGGCGGGAAACGTTCGTGCGCCATCGGCTCGAACAGCATCTCGCGCCGGCGGTCGTCCGACGCATCGTCGAACGACCAGACCTGCTCAAGCTCAGTGGCGAACGGCGTGAGGTCACCGCGCTGTTCACTGACATCGAGGGTTTCACCGCGACGACGCATCGCGCCGGCCCCGAGGATCTGGTGGCAACGCTCGACCAGTATTTCGAGGGCGTT
>WNEZ01002539.1_pt1 | contig 15670 bp, 23 predicted proteins | sample 5400521 | NCBI WGS metagenome assembly WNEZ01 (sample SAMN13153339, study PRJNA577476) | soil metagenome | isolation source: 120 cm saprolite under Douglas fir tree site 2 hole 1 replicate 1 | place: USA:California | collected 2015-04-18
GCGGGCGGGATGAGCGGCGAGAGGATAGCCCATTCCTTCTCGGTCAGATCACTGGGGTAACTGAGTCTTTTCATTGCTCCACCTCCTCTATCTTTCCCCTTGTTCTTCTCCTACATTATATCACTTTCCACACAGCCTCCTACATGCTTCCAGCGAAGAGTTGCGGAATGAGTGGCACCTTCTCTTGCTCGGGACCAGTGACCGGAGTGCTCCTAAAATGGTGATGCCGCACGTCCACTATGCAAGCAGGTAGTACCTCTGTGAGTGAGGTGAAAAGGGGTACGAGCTGCCCCGTTCTCATGGACTGATCATGCCGAGTCGTTCCATCACCTCCCAGGCGTGGTAACTCCTTTCATCCTCTTCAACGCCAGGCCCATCAAAGACAAGTTGGGACAACGACCCTGGTGAGGTCTGCGTCAAGTCGAGACCATCGAGGAGGTCCCCTGCCCGTTGCCGGAACCAGACAGCAAACGAGTCCTGCGATGTCCGCAGTTCCTGGAACGTGCGCTGGAGATCCTCCCCCTCCAGGTAAATGATTGCTCTATCCCCTTGCGGCGTGTGTTGGAGGTACATGCGCTGCACGGTGAGCCCCAGACGGCGGCGGAATGCCTGGTACTCGCTTCGCCGCGGCCCCAGGATCTCCTCGCCCCAGTATCTCCATTCCTCCGTCTTGCCCGGCGTCAAGGGGAAGACAAAAGCCAGTGATGCCATGGTGTTCATCTCCTTTTTCTCTGATACAGAGAGCATCTATACATAGCACAGTGACAACTCAAGAGTGTTTGCCGGTTCGCAGGTACATCGTTCCCTGCGCTAAAAGCACGAACGTACCATACTCAGAAGTATTTCTCTTCTCTCGTTCAGTTAGCTTGTCTACATGCTTCGCGTGAAACGTTGCGGAATCGGCCTTATCTGCGGTAGTCTAGCACGAAGTGAGAAGCATGATCCTGGACAGGTATTCCGAACGTTCACTATAGAAGCATTTAGGCAGTGACCTCTTGCATCCGGCCAGTGTTGACATCGTATACGAAACCTCTTACGGGGATGTCTTTCGGAATCCAGGGATGTGATTTCACCTTCTGAATTTGTTCACGCGTATTTTCTTTCAGGTCAGTGAAGGAGTAGAAGCGTGCAGGCGCTACCGCTGCAGTCCCAGTAAGCTTTTGCAGTTTCGCATCTAGCAAGCTGATTACGAGTGCCGACCGAGCTGAAAATCTGGAGATTGGGAAGAAGGTATCGGATGCCCTGGTAGCTGCCATCCACGAGGTGACGAGCCGCCCTCGTTTTATCCTTGCAAAGGGGGGTATTACCAGCCATGAAGTAGCGCAGAGAGGTCTTGGCGCAGCAAGGGCGCGTGTACTGGGGCAGCTTTTCGCAGGTGTTCCCGTGTGGAGGCTACAGAGCGGGCCAGAGTCAAGATTTGAAGGTGTGCCATATATTGTGTTTCCTGGAAATGTGGGTGGTCCTGAGAGTTTGAGAGAAGCTGTAAAGTTGCTTAGAGGTGAATAACATACCCTTTGGCATTACAGGCGTTGATAGTAAGTCGGGCAGGGAGAGGGTATCTCAATGCTGGTGAAAACAATCGATCTGGTGCAGGAAGCGCATAGTAAGGAAGTGGCTGTAGGAGCCTTCAATACCTACAATCTTGAATTAACGCGGGCTATCGTGGCAACCGCCGAAAAGTTGAACGTGCCGCTCATCTTGCAGTTGGGAGTACAGGCCATCAAGGCGGGTGGTGAGCCGTTAGCGATGGCAATACTGGCAGCAGGGCAAGTTGCATCTGTCCCGGTGGCTGTTCACCTGGATCATTGTGGGGATATGGATCTGATCGAGGCGTGTTTTAGATGGGGATTTTCATCGGCTCTTGCCGATGGGGCACGTCTGCCCTTTGCTGAGAACATTGCCTTTACCCGGCTAGCGGTTGAAATCGCCACTCGATATGGGGGTGCAATTGAAGCCGAGCTTGGGTACCTGGCCGGAACGGAAGACGGGGTAACGGTCGAACAGGTAGAGGCTTCCCTTACTGATCCAGCCCAGGCGCAGGAATTTATTGTAGAGACGGGGGCTGCTCTGTTAGCTGTGTCGATTGGAAATGTTCACGGGGAGGTACCAAACCCACCTCCACTCGATTTTGCGAGGTTAGCGCAGGTAGCAGTCGAGGTGGATGTGCCACTGGTTTTGCACGGCGCGAGCGGCATATCGAAAGAGGACATCCAGCATTCCATACGCCTGGGTATTGCAAAGCTGAACGTCAATACCGAGGTGCGAGCGGCTTTCCTCAAGGCAATAGCGAGTTGGGGAGTGCGGGTTGGGCCCGAGCCTGACCTACGCAAGCAAGGTCAAGATTTACTCGATCTTATGCAAGGGGCTATTACTGCAGCTGAAAGGGTCGTTATGAGCACTCTCCGAACCTGCAATTTTTTGTAAGGGACAACCGCAATGGATGCCCCTTATCAAACTTAGCCATGATTACCTTGCTCCTTCGATGATCAGCGTGTAGAAGGTAAAGTAGGGATCATCTCGAATCGTCTCGATGCACTCATCAACTGTCAGATCCGTGTACAATTGTATCCACTGGCCGGTATAGCGCATAAACGAGAGGTGAAAGCGCCGGTTCCCTGCATACTGCATCCGCGCAAATTTGGCCTCGAAGCTCGGCTCTATGGGATGTGGACCTGCCACGCGATATTCGGCACAGAAGTAAAACGCCTTGTGGTACCACTTGCTGTAGATATCAACAATATAATTGAACTGCGGATTCTGCGGCGGTGGCTGGATATATTTCGGCTTCAGTACGGTCTCAATGAGTTCATGCGCCTTGGTGGTGACTTCCATTTTCAGCGCTTTTGGGAGAGGAGATGGAGATGTTTTGCGTGGGTACATCGCCCACCGATTGATTTCCTTTGGCATCCAATTCCTCCTTGTCATGCAGGCGTGACTAGAGTTCTCCTGAGTAGGTCGACGACCAGCTAATCAGATTTCTCGCGTTGCTCCAGGTTTTTCTTCAACGTGTCCATATGTGCTTCCCCTCTAGTCAAACCCACTGTGATGGGTCTATCTTACCATAGCTGGCTAGCTATCCCTGTAGCTCTTTTCTTTCCCCGGTTCATATCGTATTCTATAACTGCAAGAGCAATGAGCAGAGGAGGAAGCATAGTGTATGGCAAGACAGACCTCAAAAGGAACATGTACCTTTTGTCAAGGCGAGTTTAGTAAGTTAGCCATGACCAGGCATCTGGAGACATGCGAGCAAAAGGCAATCACTGAAGCAAAGGCTGGGAGTAGACAGAAAGCACAGCAAACCAGGAAATTGCATCTGGTGGTGGAAGGACGCGATCTTCCTCTGTACTGGATGCACCTGGAAGTCACGGCCAGTACTACACTGACAACGTTAGATCAGTTTCTCAGGAAGACCTGGCTCGAGTGTTGTGGGCATCTGAGTGCCTTTGAGATTGAAGGTGTGCGCTATGCTATTGATGCAGGGATGTACGACGATTGGGATATGGGCGAGAAAAGCATGCGGGTGCGCCTGGATAAAGTCCTCAGTCCGGGGCAAATCTGCTCCTACGAGTATGATTATGGCACGACGACGGAACTGAAGCTGAAGGTGATCTCAGAACGGCAAGTAGCAGCAAGGGGGAATGCCATCCAAGTGCTTGCCAGGAATATTCCACCGGTGATCCTGTGTGAGGGATGCGGCAAACCGGCCACCGAGGTATGCTCCCAATGCATCTTTGACGAAAGGGGATGGCTGTGCGATGACTGCGCAGTGGAGCACGAATGTGGGGAAGAGATGCTACTACCGGTGGTCAACTCGCCGCGCGTCGGCATGTGCGCCTACACAGGATGATCTTACGGCTCATCCTGTGTTTTGCTTGACAACCCAAAGTAGTGCTGAAACCAGCAGACATCGCACGGGTGGTAGCGTTCTTCGCCAGGGACGCGAGCGGCCTCATGACCGGAACGCATGCCCCGGCCAATCGTGGGGTGGCGATGGAAGAGCTCTGACGCTAGAGGATCGCCTTCGCAATAGCGGAGACAGCCAGTTCCGGGGCATCTTCGAGCACATAGTGGCTGGCGTGCTCCACCCTCACCACGGTGGCTCGCGGAAGGAAGTCGATCCAGGAGTTCATGGTCGTTTCATCAAAGAGGTAATCCTTGGTGCCCCACAACAGCAGGGACGGAACGGCGTCCAGAGTCTCTTTCAGCTCTCTCGCCACTGCTGCACTGCGCTTCGCGATTGGTTCGCTGCTCGTTCGTGGAATTTGCAGCGGGAAGGCGAGCACACCCGTGCGATCCTCTGCACGCAGATGGGGCGCCCAGTAGGCAGCGCGTGCCTCTTCAGTAAGGGCCAGGTGATTCACCGTGCCTGCTCCAAATAGGAAGTTACGCAGCATGAGATGGCTTCGCCGATACATGAAGTCTGCCAGAGGTCGAAACCGACTGGCCAAGCGCGCTACCTTGAGCGCAGTGGTCTGCCCTTGCTGGCCTGGGAGCACGGGACTGAACGTGTTGCAGACCACCAGGCGCCGCAGAGGGGCGCCAGAGGCTTTGAGCCACCACAAGCCAATCGGCCCGCCCCAATCATGCACGACGAGCGACACCTCCTGGGCATCCAGTGCTTGCCAGAGCGCCAGCAGGCGAGCCACATGGCACTCAAGCGTGTAGGCGGCCAACTCGTCTGGTTTGTCAGAACGCCCGAACCCCAGCAGGTCGGGGGCAATCACCCGCTGCCCTACGCTGACCAAGGCCCCGATGACATGCCTCCACAGAAACGACCAGGTCGGATTGCCGTGGAGCAGCAACACCGCATGAGCGGACCTGGACCCCTCGTCGACATAGCTGCAGCGCCCCTCCGGCGTGGCAAGGTAGCGCGGTTGGTACGGCCAGAGACCGTTGAAGGTCCAATCCACCTGCACTTTTGGGTGAGTCATCACTCCTCCACGCAGACATTCCTGCTTGCTTTTGACTTCCTTTCTCTCTTTCCTAGCGCTTTGCACTCAGAGCGAGTCCAAGGTCGCACCGACCAGAGCAAACAAGGGGTATTCGAGGATCTGCATGCTCCAGATCATGCCGGTCATTTACAAGCTCAGGGCCAATGTGATCACGAAGGCAATCATGGGCGTCTCTCCTTATGCACGAGAAAACTGGCGCACCTCGGCTACTGTGACAGGGTGGGAGCCGTCAGTTGCTGGGAGATGCCCCAGAGATCGAGGAGCGTATAATTCTCCACGACCCGACCGTCCTTGACCTCCACGATCGTGACCGCTTCCCAGGCGGCGCGACGACTGGTGGCCGGGACGCCGAGGAATTCGCTCACATGGGTTCCCTCTAGATGCAAGCGAACCACTACCGCATCCTGCCCCTCGATCATCTCCTCGACAGTCATCTGCAGATCGGCCCAGGGGATCAAAATATTCCTGTTCAGGTTCTGAAAAGCGGCCTGGTAGCCAGTGGTCCAATCAGAGAGGCCGATACAGATATCCCGAAATCCCTCCAGATCGACGACTTCCCCAAGATGTTCAAACTCTCGTGCATGCTGACGACGTTGCCATTCGTGGTAAATCTCAAGTGGACTGGCCATCGGTTTCTTCTCCTTCGTTACTTGAAACTGTGAAAGACGAAACATCGCATGACGGTGTGGCCGGCGAGCGAGAGGGCCTGGGCTCTCCCGTCGCTAACAGAGCCGACGGCACCTGTTACAAAGCTATTCATGAGCAACTCCTGATAAAACTTGGTCAAATGAGTCTTGACTAAGGAACCCGCGTCGCGCCCCGAGCAGCGGCCAGCACATCCTGCGCAGGGCGCATGCTCCCGGCCCATATCCCCTTGACAACATGGGCAGGGAGAGGGCTAATGGTCTCGAATCTGTTGAGGAGTATCCGGAGCGCATAAAAGCTTGATGGCGATCAGGGATGCGGCCATCCAGCCGATGAGTACGGCCAGCCGTAAGATTCGTGCCATAAATGCCGCATTAGTAAAGCCTGTAAAAAAGATGAGCAGGAAAAGCACGGCGCTTGCCAGGCAGTAGACAGCCCACCAGCGCTCCTTCCACGCCAAGAATAGCCGGACGAATACCAGCAGAGCAGCCGCCAACATAAGAAAGACAAAAAGAGCGCCCAAGGCATGGATAGCGCCGTGCCAGGAAGGGTGAGTGGGTGCGGGTACGCCCGGCGGGAACCCGTTGGCAGGGTCAGTCCTAAAGATACCAACCAATACAAGGCCAAACCCATACACGGCAATCAAGATCGGTCCCCATGTGCCTCCCCTTCCAGGATGTAACCGCTGCCAGAGACCAACAGCATAGAGCAGATTAAGCACTCCAGCCAGTATAAAGTTGGTAATCTGAACCCAGCCCCAGTCGCCCAGAGAGAGGAGGCTCAGTAGGTCAAGTCGTGGGTCAAAACCAGGACGGGTATAGTCCTGTACAAGTAGAACAAAAATAAATAATGGACCGGCGATAACGCCGCAGAGCAGCAATATCCTGGTTAGCGACAGTGTCTTTGTTTGCATCCTTCATCCTCCTTGTACATTGAGGCAGAGAAACATCCCTGCGCGCTAGAGGCTTGTTGACGTGAGTCCCTCAGCCGCTGGCCCCCTCGCTGTCTCTGGCTCGTCTCTCCTCCTGAACATGGCGAGGGCGGCGGGTACGCTGGCAATGAAGACCAGCACGAAACCGAGGATCTGAAGCAAACCCACCTTCATCCCGTAGGCGATTGGCCCCATGATGGGAGCACTCACAATCAGGAGCCAGGCCGCCCAGCGGGGAATCACTCGTGCTCGCAACAAGGCAATTCCCAGCAGCACATAGGCCAACAGGTGTCCGATCACCCAGAAGGCGCCAAAAGTGAGGATCAGCCAGCTGGCATAGTAATGGTGCTCTACAGTGACGAAGAGAGGATTCAAGCCGTTCTGAGCCATACTAAAGAGCATCGTTATGGAATCGGCAATCGCCGCCCAGACGATACCCGCTGCAAACCCGCAGACCATCCCGAGCGGTGCCAGCCAGGGAGAGCGATTCATCGCCAGCAACCCCAGTCCCACATAGCTCAGAGCATAGAGATAGGGGATAATGAGGCTGAAGAAAAGAAAGATCTGCATCAACTGGGGGTTCATAGCTCGAAACGCAGCAAAAACGGCTAACGAGCTTCCCATATCAGGGCATGCTGCGTCGTTGGCCCCGGTCGGACAGAGACCGAACCAAAGGGAAAGGATCAGCGGCGCCAGAACAATGCATAACGCAAAGAAAGTGCGGTGGAGCTTGAGATAAACAGGATCGGCAATGGGTTGCTGATTGGACTGGTGAGAAAGATCCATCATGGACTCCTTTTCAGTTGGGGAGCCAGCGACTCCGTTCCTTGCTTGTTGCGGTCGAAGAGCGTATCTGGCTAAGAATCCGGATCACATGGGTCTGAGACAGGAAGGGGTTGGCGGTGGCGAAGGCAGCGATGAAGGAAACCACATCGGGATGTGGATGGTAATAGCCCGGATTGGCAATCACTGAGACCAGCGTGGCTGCCGTTCCTCCTACGATGCAGACAGCCAAGAACCAGCGCTGTAAGCGATAAAGAAGTGCGGCAGATCTTTCCCGCTGTGCCCGATCCTCGACAGCATTCATCGAGACCTCCTTCCTGCGGCAAGACAATTCTATCTCTCACCACGCTCCAGCATCTGCTGGATGAGCAGTTGCGCCAGCCACGTTTCATAGCGCGCTGGTTCCCAGCGCTGTTCCACAACCAACATGCGATAGAGATCATAGCTGGTCAGGGCCCACAACACGTCGGTCGCTTCCTCAAATGACAGGCCGGGACGTAGCATCCCCTGTTCGTGCAGGGAGGCAATCAGCCGGGCCTGGTTCTCGCGCCGTCTCGCTTCGACTTGCTGCGCTAGCTCCGCCAGTTCGGGAGCTACGGCGCCGGCAGTGCGCAACAATTCCAGTTCGCTCACCAGTGGCTCGTAAGCCTGGCGAGTGATCTGCGCCACCAGCGCGAGTCGCCGTGACGGGTCCTCCGTTGCACGCAGTTCTTCGATGAGTTGCCAGACACGCGTGCTGAACGCGTCCGGGTTGATCACCTCTGCCAGCAGCACGCGCTTGGAACCGAACACGGCTCCAAGCGTTTTCGGCGAGACGTCCGCGACCTCGGCGATGGCCTCCAGGGTGGTCGCGGCATAGCCACGGCTTGCGAACAGTGAACGCGCAGCCGCGATGATACGCCGGTGTGTGTCCTCGGCCTGCCGTTGGCGTACCCGTGAATGATAGGGGCGTTTCCCCTCGTTGGACTGAGAAGCATGTTCCATACAAGTAGGATACACTATTCAATAGATAAAATGCTAGTCAATAGATGTTTGCCTGAAGAACTCCTCACATGAAGAGTTCTTCTTGCCTCCCTTGTGGAGACCCGAAACATTCAGGCTAACCCATCAATTGTTTGTGAGCAACTGCGCTGACGTAGCCCAGCGAAGAGGGATACGGAAACAGAGAGCGTACCAGTCAGGCATTACTGAAGAGCGCGTGCAGAGGCGAGAGGTCGAGGTGAAAGAACAGAGGTTCTAATAATACTAGAAAATTGCATAAATACTCGATTAGAACCGACGGGTGTCGGTCTCTCTCTCACCAACGCTCATACTCTTCCTGGCTCCACATGGCAAGCTCTATCTCAGGACCAAAGGGAGTAATCACGATTTCTCCCATATTGCTTAAACAAACTTCCTTTTCCGTATTCAAACGACTGATCGCCTTATTAACTGTGGACCGAGTTCTACTATCTATAGCTTCCCTCTACAGGGCGAGTTTTTGCGCTCTAGAGGTTATGTCGGAAATGGCAGAAACCTCTCAAGATCGCCCTAGAGCCTGTAGTTTGACAAGCTATGGTGTGTTGCTGGAATTGTAGGGCTTAGCACCTTTCATGGCCGTTTGAAACGAGATTAGATGGAAAGCGTGAGAAGAAGCGGCATATGGTCACTCTTGTGAAGCCATTCGCCTGGTTCTCCAATGTGTAACTCACAAGACCTACTCATTGTTTGTGAAACAAAAGCATAATCGAGATGATAGGACTTGGCGAGATGACGATACATGAACTGTGTCGGTGTTACTTCTTGCCCTTGGAGTTCACCGCGCAGGGTGTGGTATGCACTCACGAGTCCTAACCTCCCAAGCTTTGCAACAAGCTGGCTGTGCGAGTGCTCCCGGTGAAGCCTATCCCAGATCGTGTTACTATTAAAATCGCCAATGACGATCATGTGTGGCACGCATAAAAACCGGGCGTAATGATCTATGGCTTGATGCGTGACACGGACATAGCGCAGACGTTGATCTTTCACACAGGCCCACAGTCCCAGGATGTGCAGAGGCACTTTATCCACTCTTACAGGAAGAAACCAGGGCCACTCCTGGGTGTAGGAACTATCAATGGTATACTCATGGGTTGCAAAGCCGATGATCGCCAGCCCTTTGTGGGTATTCGATCCCACCCAGTGCTTAAAGGGGGCATCGGTATTGGCAATATCTTTTGCTGAACACTCTTGTAACACCAGGATGTCTGGCTGTAAACTCATCACAGCATCCCACTTTTTTTCAAATCCCATATTGCAGTTCCAGGAGACAATACGCATAGGACCTCGGCTCGCAATGTAAACAGGTGACTGAGGGGTGAATCTGAAAGGAACCGCTTACGCGGGATTTCTCGTCCCCTCCCCTGCATCGAAGAAAGCTTCAACTCACTCCGCTCTGTGGTCAGCCATGCCTGCTGAAGCGACCAAGCGACATATGCTGAATGAATACCTTACACGGTCGCGTCGTCCTGCAAGTCTACCACAAGCTTGGGACTAGCATTTCTCCGATGCCCTCCCCAGACGTGCCTCGCTTCCTCACTCGTGCCAGCCAGGAGGAAGTATGCAAACCAGGCTTAACCCGTACCTTAGCTTTAAAGACAACGCTCGCGAAGCCATGGAATTTTACAAAACGGTCTTTGGCGGCAAACTGACGATGAGTACCTTCAAAGAATATCACGCATCTCAAGATCCCAGCGAAGACGAGAAGATCATGCACTCCATGTTGGAAGCTGAGAATGGCATTACATTGATGGCTTCCGACACGCCAAACCGTATGGAGTATATCCCTGGGACGAACTCTAGCATGTCGCTCAGTGGCGACAATGAAACGGAGTTAAGGACCTATTTCGAGAAGCTTTCGGCTGGTGGCAACGTAACCATGCCTCTTGAGAAAGCCCCATGGGGCGACAGGTTTGGCATGCTCATTAGGAGCATCAACGGGGAAATGTGTCACGAAAGAGCCACTCCGGCTTCAGCTACAAAAGCTTCCAAGACAGGAGCATCTGTATCGAAGATATCTGGACCAAAGGTCTCAAGATGAAATTGGATAGCTGATTTCACGTCGGAAAGCGCCTCCTCATAGGTGTCGCCCTCTCCTACAACAACGCCTTTCAATCCCAATGGATAAGCCACATACCCGTCCGCATGTTTTTCTACAATGATTTTGATGAGTTTCATGGTCTGCTCCTCTTAACTTTAATCAGATAGGCCCTGGTTGAAATGATGGGTTCTTTTCAGATGCTTCTCAAAGGAACCTTAACAGGCAATTTCAAGGATGTCAAGTGCTGGCCATGCTCTCTCACCTGGTTCTATTTTCCCTCCATCGCTGCTTGTTCAAGAACGGATATTCGAAGTAGCCAGCACACAGATTATCCTATTCAATTGAACCACTAGTGACAGAACCAACCTCTTACGGGCTTCTTTCATTCCGCCATCTCAACAACGTTCGCTAAAAATCAAAGTTCCAAGGTGTATCGACTTCTATAATGATATGTGTGGCCCCCACTTGCAAATAAGCATCAAGCTGGGAGATACTCACACTTCTTGGTAAAGAAATAGAACGTTCAATCTCATTTGGGTTCCGACCAACTCTGGTACACCAATTGTCTAGAACCTGCATTTTATGGGCAACCGTGGGTGGGTCACCAAAGGTATTTGAGATATTCGCATATTGTGCGACCAGACGCAATGTTACCTTCTCACCACCACCGCCCAGCAAAATCGGGATGGGATTGCGAATTGGCCTGGGAGCACACACCTCCCAGTGGTATTTGATCTTTTCCAGTCCCTTCTCCAGTGAGTCCAAGCGGCTGCCAGCAGTACCAAACTCATACCCATACTCGTGATAATCACGCTCAAACCAACCGGCACCAATACCCAGAATGAGCCGACCGTGGCTGATATGATCGACAGTCTTAGCCATATCCGCAAGCAAGGTCGGATTGCGATAACTATTGCAAGTGACCAGACAACCTATCTCTGCTCGCTGTGTCAGGGTTGCCATTGCCGTGAGCAGCGTCCAACCCTCGAAGTTCTTTCCTTGAGGGTCGCCAGTCAGTGGGAAGAAATGATCCCAATCCCAAATTGTATCAACGCCCAGATCCTCGGCGCGACGAACAGCATCCGCATACGACTGATAGGTCGTATGTTGTTGGCGTAATTGCACACCAATACGTATTGGATGACGAGTTGTAGATTGTGTCACCGCAGCATATCCTCTCTTAAAAGCTAGTGTTGCTGATCCTCCTGGCCGCTCTTCGTGAATTCTCCCCGTGCCTTCTCCTTTTCGTCGGGCCACACGGGCGCTTTACCGCCCACCGCGATACGGAGCGCGGGCAGCGCACCCGCAGTTGGCGTGCCTATCGCACCATCCATCAGCACAGCTACAAGCACTACCTGGGCACCACTGATCATTTGACCCTGGCTGCTCTGGAGCAAGCGGTGGCCAAACTGCAGGCCTACGGAGACGCACTCTAAGTCGCTGAATGAACGAAGCAGATTCGGCGTAACAGGGTCGTCGTGTCAGGGTCAGAGCGCGTTTTTGCGTTACCTGCCTTGTTTTTCTTCCATGAACTGAGAGAATGTCTCATCCCTCTGCTCAGTTGCCGAAGTACCTGCATGACTACTCGCTCAAAATAAGTCTGCCTATTCTCAATTTTTCTGGCAAGTGCATCTCTTCGTGAGGGAAATCTGGGCGGAGAGAGCACGTGCGTACAGGCATAATTCCCCAAATTTGCGAACGGATGTCTCAAGTAGCCAGTACAGGGAAACGCAGGCAGTTCTGACCGAGATACCCTTCGACCTCTGAGCCAAAAATGCCCACAGCTTTCACCTGCACCAGAGCCTCGCCCGGCCCCGGCTTCGGCACTTCCCGCTGTTCAACTGTCATGCTGCGTGGGCCATGCCACACAAGGACCTTCATGGTACCAACCTTTCGTGTATTGATTTCCTGGCTATCGCTCAGAGAGGCTTCATCACCACCGAACCAAGGGATACCCTCGAGGGATCTCCGCCGATTTCCTCAAAGAGTACGAGCATATTCTGGTCCTGCAGCCATTCTATCGGTACATTGTAGTATTGTTGTGAGGGTTCTCCCACGTGCTTTAAACGAATAGTAGGCACTTGCCAGTCAGGGAGCTCGTTTGTTCCCGGCGTGAGCCAGTAACGTCCGATACATCGACCATTGAGCCAGGCTACGCCTTTACGCATACTTGAGAGATCCACAACGAGTGAGTGATCCGCTTGAGGACGCGGAAAGTGTAGTTGCCACCAACGTAAGGGGAGCCCTACCGCTTCCTGCCAGTTCTCCTGCCAGGGAACCAGCGCTCCGCCATCCGCGAAGAGGGTGCCACGTTCACCTACCAGACCCGGCGATATCGACCACGGTCCTGGTATGCGCTCCGCGTTCCACAATGCCTGTCCCCAGAACCCCTTCCGCTCCTCTACCATATTGTGCCCCCCGAGCATCCAATCTCCTTTGATCAAGCCTAACGCGCAGGTCAGGATCGAAAGTGTGTGTGTTCCCTGTGTAAGGGTAAGCGAAAATGACTGTGTAAAGCCAGATGTAACATCGTCTACGGCGCCACGATCCTCAATCAGAGGCAGTTGTGACGTTGCTTGCAAGTCTCCATTCACAAAAATATGCGCCACATCGGCAACCCCCTGTAATGTTAATATACCCGGTCCGGCCTGATCGGGGGATATCTGCATGTTTGTGCTGTACCAACAGTAATCAGTCCTGTCCTGCGTCAAATGCAGTTGCTCTACGGGCGCATCTGTGACCACCTGAGCAGCGTACAAAAGTTCCGGCCATTGTGCTGGAAGCGGTTCTTCGTACCAACGCAGCCGGGCGATCAGGTTAGCCTGTACCTCTATATGCTGCTCGATGATATGCTCTGGCTTGATCTCAGCGGTATTCATGAGCAAATGACCACTACTCAGCAGGGAGACTGAATGTGCGGGCAAATACACCTGCTGGTCGGCGAAGGTCACCTTGGCTTCTTGTGAAGCATCATTGCAGAGGAAGATGAGTTCCCTGCCACTCTGTCGATAGACGTAGGCGTGTTGCCCTTCTCCCAGGGAGATGGCTTCAGGCCGCTCGTGTGTCACGATGAGGTCTGCATACTCATTGAGAATGGCATGCAGACGTGCCAGGTGATGTAATTTGGTGGTAGGGTGGCCATACTCGTTGAGCGCTGCATCAAAATCATAGCTCGTAGTCTGTAAATACATCGCAGAACGCTCAAAGTTTGTACCGCCATGCCACATATAATGGTTGACGCCTGTCCCACCGGAGGCAATGAAACGTGCCACTCCATAGGCGCAATCTTCGCTTGAACGCGTCTTATGTGCATAGCCATACGTGTCATACCAGGCAAGCCAGGTTTCGGTCCAGAGGGCGGGCTGATCAGGATGACGAGTAAAATGTTCATCGAGCGACAGGTGGGCGTAGAAGCCATTAATAGTCTCCAGGCATCCAGCAGCAGCCCCCAGGCACATGAAAGTAGGAATATCCAGGTGAAGATCGTGCGCCAGCTTTGAGACCCATTGTAAATAGCGCTGCCCGTCTTCCCCATAGATTTTGGCAATCATGTTATACTCATTTTCCAATTGGAAGAGAATGATCGGGCCTCCGCGAGGCGCAAACATAGGGCGGAGATAGTCGGTCACCATCCGCACCCAGCGCTCCATCTCTCGCATAAAGGGCTGGTTGAACGTGCGCATGTGTATGCCAGGAACATCGCGTAACCAGGCCGGAAAGCCACCGTAATTGGTCTCTGCACAGATGTACGGTCCCACGCGCAGAATGACATAGAATCCGTGTTCCTGCGCAACCTGGCAGAAGCGTAAGAGATCTAATCGCTCAGAAAAGTCAAATACTCCCCGTTGACGTTCATGTAAGTTCCAGAACACGTAGGTCTCGATGGTATTGAGACCTGCTTGACGACTCTGTTGCATCAGTTGCGGCCACATAGCGGGCGTACTGCGTGGATAGTGGATCGCTCCACTGAGCAAAAGAGTCCGCTTCCCATTGACCAACACTGCGCGGTGATCGTAGTTGACAGTGGTGCTGGTCATGCTTTGGACACTTTCTTCCTTCGGACATTCAAACGTTGATGAGATAAAGGATATAGCACTTTTCCCTGCGTTTGCTATACGTTCTGGTATCTAGATTCTACCACGCCACGCTTGAAAGATTCGATATGGCTTGACCGATTCATCGGTATGTGTCAGACCAAAGAACCGCTCATACTCATGGGTATTGAAAGGAGGCACGGCCGCCGACAGGAGCCGTAGCGGGCAGATATGACATCGCCGAGTTTGGGGACACCTTTGGCTATGACCCCGACGATTCCATCTTGGGGGCGTGCGACCAGTTTCCGCCCTCGGGAGTCAACATTGACTTCTACTGCAACCCGGCCCTGGACAAGCTGTATGCCCAGGAACAGGCGCCGGCAGATCCCGGCGTGCGCCAGCAGATCTTCCGGCAGATCCATTGGATCTACCTTCGGTACTGCCTCTTTTGGTAGTGGATAATTTAGCCTTCTCTCCTACCCGCTTGACACCCCCAATCGAGCTGCCTATCCTTTCTTAAAGCTCTGCATGCTCTTCATTTCAAGCAGCGAGGTTCGTATGGCCTTTCATGTGTTCTTGTTCTTGCTTGTGTGTTTTCTCATGCTCTGCCTGGCGTGGCTGTGTCGCCCTTCTTTGCTCCATCGCGGCCTCGCCCACTGGCGAGCGGGTGCGGTGCACCCGGTGGTCCGCCGTCTTCTCAAGCCTCGCACTCCACGCGATTGCCCTGCCTGTTGCGTTTCCTCCACCTTCTCAGCGGGTGCGGAGCCATCGCCTCTGCCGGTGCGGCCCTGGTGCGAGGTCAAAAGCCGGCGGGGTGCTCCCAAACGCATAGACACGCAGGGCTTTGCCTGTCCCAACCCCCAGTGTCAGTACCTCGGCAACACTGACGCTCGAGTCCACGCCCTTGTATCGTCTGAAACCCCCTTCCCAGCAGGTCGCAGCTGTGCTCTCTGCGCTGGCTGAAGGACTGGATGCTTCCGCAGCTGAACGGGTCTTCGGCTACCGGAGGGAGACCATCACCACCTGGCTGTCGCGGGCGGGCGAGCACGCTCAGACGTTGCACGAGCACTATTTCTGCAACCTCCAGCTCCCATATCTGCAGTTGGATGAACTGCGAACCAGGCTCCGAAGCTACAAGAACGTGGTGTGGCTTTGGCTGGCCGTTGATCCCCTCACCAAGATTCTTCCCGTGCTCCATTTAGGTCCCCGCACACAGCATAGGGCGCACCTAGTCATCCACACGTTACGACGGCGCCTAGCAGCTTGT
>WNEZ01002540.1_pt1 | contig 15666 bp, 16 predicted proteins | sample 5400521 | NCBI WGS metagenome assembly WNEZ01 (sample SAMN13153339, study PRJNA577476) | soil metagenome | isolation source: 120 cm saprolite under Douglas fir tree site 2 hole 1 replicate 1 | place: USA:California | collected 2015-04-18
CGACACGCGACGCTGCCCGTCGGGGTGATACAGAGTGAGGCTCTGATCGATGACGAGGTCGCTGATCTGGACCTCGGAAACCCGGGCGACGAAGGCCTCGACCGCGGCCCGAGCGTCCTGGCCCGGTGCCTCCGGGGCACCGCCCACGCTGATCGCGGCGAGGAAGAGCGGGAGGACGAGGGCGCGCCGCACGGATGTGGTTATAATGCCGTAGATACGCTGAAAGCAATCGAAAGGAGCGTTTGTGGGGAGCGACACGCTGAGTGGTGGCATCCTCGCTCTCGTCTGGAACGCGGGGCCGATCGCCAAGGTCGTCCTCCTCGTGCTCATGACCTTCTCCATCGGGAGCTGGGCGCTCATCGTAGAGAAGGCGTGGCAGTTCCGGCGGGTTCGTCAACAGACGTTCGAATTCCTCAGGGTCTTCCGCGAGGCGCGGCGCCCGTCGATCGTGCACAGCGCGGCGCGGAAGCTGCGGCAGAGCCCACTCGCTCAGCTCTACTTCGCGGCTTATCAGGAAGTCTCGGGGATCCCCGAGGTCCTCGACAAGGTGCTCGACGACCTCGACGAAGGGCTCAGCACGGACCGGCTCGAGGCGGTGAACCGCGCGCTCCGTCGGGCGGCGGCGCTTGAGGTCGCCCGGCTCGAGCACTACCTCCCCTTCCTGGCGACCACCGCGAGCGCGACGCCCTTCATCGGCCTCTTCGGCACGGTGTGGGGCGTGATGGCGGCGTTCCATGGGATCGGAGCTCAGGGCTCGGCGAGCCTCGCCGTGGTAGCGCCCGGTATCTCCGAGGCGCTGGTCGCGACGGCGGCCGGGCTCGGCGCCGCGATCCCGGCCGTCATCGGATACAACTACTTCGTCAATCGCGTGAAGCACTGGGCCGTGGAGATGGAAGGCTTCACGATGGATCTCCTCAACCTCCTGAGCCGCCCCGCCGCGAAGGCGGGTTGAGTCGGCGACGATGTTCAAGGTCGAGGAGTCGCAGGGCCCGCGCCGGATCGGCACCAACCTCGCCGAGATCAATATCATTCCGCTCGTGGACGTCGTGCTGGTCCTGCTACTGATCTTCATGCTGACCGCGCCGATGATGTATCGCGGGATCGACGTCAACCTGCCGAAGGCCGCGTCGAAGCCCACCGCCGTCGAAGAGCGGCTGGTGCTCACCGTCACCAAGGACCAGTCGCTCTTCCTGAACGATCGCCGCGTGCCGCCCACGGGGCTCGAGGTGACCCTCCGGCAGGCGTTCGCGAACCGGACCGACAAGACGCTCTACCTCAAGGCCGATTCCGCGCTCTCCTACGGCGCGGTCGTGGAGACGATGGACCGCGTCCGTCGCGCGGGCATCGAGCGGCTCGGAATGGTCACCGAGCCGGCTCGGGAGCGCTGAGACCGCGACGGCAGTGCCTGCCGGGGCCCTGCGGGTGCACTTCCATATCGGGCCGGCGTTAGGTCGGCTACGGCTGCCGCTGGCGCCGACGGTCGTGTCGGCGATCCTTCACGTCGTGCTCCTCGCCGTTGTGATCTTCGGCGCCTCGATGTGGAACGACTCGCGATCGAAGCCGGTCTACGTCGTGCTCGCCCCCGCGACCGCGGCCATCGGGTCTCCGCAGGGAGTCTCGATGCCCCCGCGCGTCGAAGAGCCGCCGGCCCCCAGGCCGGCTCCCCCGGCCGAGCTACCCCGGCGTGAGGCCGCGCGCGAGCTGCCCTCGCGCGACCTGCCGTCGCGCGAGGCGCCACCGTCGCGAGACTCGGTCGGACTACCCGATCGAAGTCTGCCGTCCCGGGCGCCCGCTCGACCGCGTCCGCCCGACAAGGACCTGCCGGCCTTGGCGAGCACGACACCGGCGGCCACTCCGACGCCCGCTCCGGCTCGGCGTGAGGCGAGCGTGCCGCCCCCGCCGCCGCTCGGCGCGGCTACGGGTTCGGCGTCGGGTACGGGACCGCTCACGCTCAGCGTCTCTGACTTTCCGTACGCGTACTACATCCGGCAGGTCGCTGACAAGATTCGGGCGCAGTGGAACGGACGGGCCATCCCGGGCCAGCAGCCCGCCGTGATCTTCGAGATCCGGCGCGACGGCCGGCTGAATCAGGTGACGATCGACAAAAGCTCGGGGAACGCATACTACGATCAGGTCGCGCTCCGAGCGATCAACGACGCCGGCCCATTTCCACCTCTGCCCGACGATTTCAAGAAACCCATGCTGAGGATCGGCTTGCAGTTCGTCTTCGATCCGACAGGGGGATAACCCGTGCGACGTATCACGAACACCGTTCTGCTCGCCGGGCTTGCGGTCGCTACGGCCGTCGGCCTCTTGGCGCCGCCGCCTCCGGTGCGCGCGCAGGCTCCCGCGGACGTCTACATCAACGTCACCGGGGGTCCTGGCAGCAAGAAGCTCAACATCGCCCTCCCCGACTTCACGGTCATCACCGGAGCCGACAGCGCGGGGCTCTCGAAGCTCCTGCCCACCGTTGCCGGCAACGATCTCACGCTCTCGGGGTTCTTCAGCGTGGTCGCCGGATCGGACCGCATCCCGGCGAACAACCCTGAGGCCCTTCGGCAGACCTGGAACAACTTCGCGGGGGCCGGCGCTCACGCGGGCGTCCATGGGCTCCTGACGATCCGGGGCGATCGCGTCGAGGCGGAGGTGCGCCTGTACGACCTGACATCGCCGGACCAGCGCCTGATCGCGTCGCGCAAGTTCGAGGCCGCGGCGCCGCAACCGCCGACGTCGAGCTTCGACTGGCGCCGGCGGCTGGCCCACAAGATCGCCGACGAGATCGTGCTCCAGTTCACCGGCGAACCGGGGGTGGCCGACACGAAGATCTCCTACGTCGTCGGGCCGTCCGGTGCGAAGGAGATCGTCGTCGCCGACTACGACGGGTTCAGCATGAGCCCGGTGACCCGGAACGGATCGATCAACCTCTCGCCCGTCTGGAGCCCCGACGCTCGGTCGATCGCGTTCACGTCGTTCATGAACGGCTACCCCGACCTCTTCCGCCTGTTCCCCTTCGAGCCGCGACGAGGCGTCCAGACCCTGGCCTCGTTTCACGGGATCAACTCGTCCCCGGCCTGGAGCCCCGACGGCCGCTTCCTCGCGCTCACGCTTTCGAAGGACGGGAACCCGGAGATCTACGTGCTGACGATCTTGACCGGAGCGCTCCAGCGCCTCACGCGCCACGCCTCGATCGACACGGAACCGACATGGGCGCCGACAGGCCAGCAGATCGCGTTCGTCTCCGACCGCGCCGGGCAGCCGCGAATCTTCGTGATGGACCGGGACGGTTCGAACGTGCGACAAGTCACGACCGGCGGCTTTCACACGCAGCCCCGCTGGTCCCCGAAGGGTGACACGATTGTGTACACGCAGCGGGAGGGCACGCACAATCTCTGGGCGATCAGCCCCGGCGGGACGGACGCGCGGCCGCTCACGAGCGGTCAGGGCGACAATCAAGGCGCGTCCTGGGCTCCCGACGGACGCCATCTCGCGTTCCAGTCGAACCGCTCGGGCCGATGGCAGGTGTTCATCATGCTGCTCGAGGGAATGACGACGACACAGATCACGTCGGGCGCGGCGGAGTCCACAAGTCCCTCATGGTCGCCGCGCCTGCCGTGATAGCATTAATCGCCGAACACGGGCGTTCAGAGCGGAGGCTCAAGGAGGCGTCATGGTAACGCGCGCCGCGCAAGTCACGATGATGTCGCTGCTGCTGGCAGGGCTGATGATCACTGGTTGCGCGAAAACGCCCGCGACGACGGCGGCGACGGCGGCAACGGCGGCGCCTGCGCCGCGCGCCGCAACTCCGGCGCCGACACCGAGCCAGAGCGCACCCTCGCCCGGCGCCGCCGCTGCGCCCGCCGCCGCCGCGTCGGCCCAGACCCCGCGGCCGTCGCCGAGCGAGTTCATGGCCGTCGCGGCCCTGAAGGAAGTCCATTTCGATTTCGACAAGTACGATATCCGTCCCGAGGACGCGAAGACCCTCGACGCCAACGCGACGTGGCTGAAGTCGAACGCGGACAACCTCGTGCTGATCGAAGGCCACTGCGACGAGCGCGGCACCAACGAGTACAACCTGGCGCTCGGCGAGCGGCGCGCGAAGGCGACGATGAACTATCTCGTCTCCCAGGGTATCCAGGCGAACCGCATCACCATCATCAGCTACGGCGAGGAGCGGCCGGTTTGCACCGAGAAGACCGAGGCGTGTTGGGCGAAGAATCGCCGCGCGAACTTTCTCGTCAAGCCTCGCTAGGCTCGCGTAGGGTCCTGCCGGGGAGGAGCGGGCTCGTCCTTCTCCTCGCGCTGTCGCTGGCCGGCTGCGCCGAGGTTCAGGAAGCCACCGGCGTCGCGACGCAGCAGGATCTCTTACAACTCCGCCAGGACATGGCGGCGGCCCAGCAGGCGGCGCAGCGCGCCAAGGTCGATGCGGACGGCCTCTCGGCGCAAATCGATCGGCGCGTGCGCGAGCAAACGGGAGAGAACGACCGACAGGTCGCCGCCCTCACCCGCCAGGTCGACAGCCTCAACGACACGCTGACGACGCTCTCGAGTCGAGTCGAGGAGCTCGGCACGCGCCTGGATGTTCTGAACCGGCAGCTTCGCGGAGCGAGCCCGGCGGCCGGCGCTGCCACGGCGACCACGCCTCGGCCGCCAACGGCCGTTCCCCCCGGCGCTTCGTCAGGCACGTCGGCCGCTGCACCCCCCGGGCCAGTCGCGGCCGTGCCCTCGCGGCCGACGACCGGCTCGCTGCAGCCCCAGGACATCTACCAGGCGGCGTACATCGACTTCAGCAAAGGAAGCTATTCGCTCGCGATCGCGGGGTTCCGCGAGTTCTTGCGTCGCTATCCGGATCACGAGCTCGCCGGCGCCGCCCAGTACTGGATCGGCGAGGCGTATCTATCCCTTGCTCGGAGCTTCACCGATGCGAGTCAGGGCGACAAGGCCGCCGAGTCGCTCGAGCAAGCGGTGCAGGAATTCAAGAAGGTCCTCGCGAACTATCCGCGAGCCGACAAGGTCCCGACGGCGCTCTACAAGGAAGCCCTCGCGCTGATCGACCTCAAGCAGCCCGCGCTCGCGCAGGCCCGGCTCCAGTATCTGGTCGACAATTTCCCCCGTGCCGAAGAAACCTCCCTAGCCCGCGAACGCCTCTCCACCCTAAAATCCCGCTAACCCCCCCACCCCAGCTCCAAGCCCCAAAACCCAATCCACGCTCCGCCTCAGCCCGCATAGAGACGCCCCGCGCCTTCGCCGCAACCCCGACTGCACCAGGCTGGAATCCCCGGATCCAATTGCATTCCCACAATCCCGAGAAACACGAGACCGCGTTCGAAGAAGATGACTTGTCTCAAGCTCTAAGCCCGAAAGGGCTGATCTGCGCCGGGGCGGTGGGGGTGGGTGAGGCTTCCCGCGCCCCGTGTAGTCAGGGTTGCCAGAACGGATGAACCATCGGCGGGAACCTCGAGGGCGGTGAGCTAGCGGGGCGCGGGAAGCCTCACCCACCCCCGCCGCCCCGGCGCAGATCAGTCAGACGATTCGTCGAGCCCGAGAACCCACACGACCGCCACGTCCTGTTGCTCGTGCGGCGAGTACACCATGACGGTCCCGCGCGGATCGTCGGTGTGGGCCGAGCTGACGAAGATGGGAGCGTCCGGAGCGAGCGGACCGGAGGTCATCTGCCAGAGCGTCACGGAGGCGAGCGCCGCTGCCACGAGCGCCCCGCCGAGCGTCAATCGAGGTCGCGACCACCAGCTCCTTCGAGCGACGACGAGGGCCGGTATTTCGCGATGCTTGGCGTCCTCGATTCCGCGGACGATTCCGGGCCAGAAGCCCGACCAGTCAGGTTCGGGGCGGTTCGGGCTGAGGCTCAGGGTCCGGTGGAGGAGAGCCCGCACCCTCCGGATATTCTCGGCCTCGGTCTGACACCTGGCACACCCAGTCAGGTGCTTGGCGATGGACCGGGCAGGCCCGTTTTCCAAAGCCCCGTCGAGATAAGCGCCGATCCGGCGGCGGGTCAAAAGGCAGGTCAACACGATCATTGGACGCGCCTAGCCCCCACCCGTATTCTCATGGCGGCACATGATACCCGAACAGCCCGTGGGCCTAACCGTGGGGGCCGATCTGAGCCTCGAAGCTCGCCTGGCCCTCCCCGCGTCCCCGACGGCGGGGGTCGTGATCTGCCATCCCCATCCACTGTACGGCGGCGACATGGAAAATCCGGTCGTCGTGCGCGTCCAGGAGGTGTGCGCGGGCCTCGGCCTCGCCACTTTGCGCTTCAATTTCCGGGGGGTCGGCGCCTCCGGAGGTGTTCACGGTGGCGGCGTCGGAGAGCAGGAGGACGCGGCGGCCGCTCTCGACACCCTGGCGAAGGCGATAGGCGACGGCGCGCTCGCGATCGCCGGATACTCATTCGGAGCTCGGATCGCCGCGCTGGTGGGCGGCCGTGACGGCCGGATCGGGGGCGTGGCGCTGATCGCGCCGCCGTTGGCGATGTACGACTTCGGGTTCCTCGAGGATACGCGCGTGCCGACTCTCGTCGTTGCCGGCACGCGAGACCAATACTGCCCACCCGACGACTTCGCGCGCTTCACGGCGGGGCGTCCGTGGGTGACGGCGACCGCCATTGAAGGCGCCGATCACTTCTTCTTCGGCAAGCTGTTTCCACTGGGCGAGGCGGTGGCCGAGTGGGCGGGGCGGCTCCCGCGGGGGAGCGGGGCCCGCTAGCTTCTGGGAAGCTGTCGCGGCGTGGCGTTGCCCGCCGACAGGATGATGCGCACGCCCTCTTCGACCGGCAGCCCCGTCGGCAGCACGTCGTCGCGCGGGACGAGGACGACGTCGCCCAGATAGAGGTTGTTCGTCGGGATGAAGACGGTCACCATCTCGCGCTTGCCGTGCGGCGTCTCGACGACGACGTGGCTCGTGACGAAGGCGAACGCGTACTCTCCCAGGCGCGGATGCTCGACGAGCACCACCGCGCCGAAGGCGCTCCGCCGCTCGGGCGAGAACGAATCGATCAGCATCTTGACCGACGGATAGAGCCGGCGGTAGATGGGCACGCGCAGCAGGAGGTTGTCACCCCAGGCGAGCACGCGTCGCCCGACCACGTTCCGCGCGATCGTGCCCATGATCAGGATGATGCCCACGGCGGTCAGGAACCCGAGTCCGGCGATGGGGCGTCCGAGAATCCGCTGATACATCGGAGCGAACACGTCGTCGATCCGGCTCCAGAAGATCCAGAGGAGCCACGCGGTGAGGAAGGCGGGAACCGTGACGAAGAAACCCGCGATGAATCGGACCTTGAGCCAGTTCTTCACGCCGATGGCCATGGTTTCTTCGAGGATAGCACCTCGCGCTATCGGTAACGGTAGAGAACGGCCGCGCGCGCTCGTGACGGGCGGCGCCGTTCGGGTCGGACGCGCGATCGCGCTGGCGTTGGCGCGCGCGGGCATGGACGTGGCGATCGGACATCACCGATCGGCGGGCGCGGCCCGGCGCCTTGTCGCCGAAGTCGTGGCGTCGGGCGCGCGCGCAATCGCGATCCGGGCCGACCTCGGCGACCCCAGGTCTGCGCGGCGGCTGGTGGCGGCGGCCGCGCGGGCGCTCGGCGGTCTCGACGTCCTCGTCAAGAGCGCGGCCCTCTTCGAGCGCACGCCCTTCGCGGTCACCTCGCCCGCGCAATACGATCGACTCCTCGACCTGAACCTGCCCGGCGCGTTCTTCTGCTGCCAGGCGGCGGCGCGTGATAGTCCGCGGAGGTCACTTCGTGAACATCGGCGACACCGCGGCGGGCAGGGTCCGGCCTGCGTACATCCCCTATGCGCTCTCCAAGACCGGAATCGAGAGCCTGACGCGGGGCCTCGCGGGAGCGCTCCGCTCGCGCGGGGCGGCGGTCAACTGCGTCGCTCCGGCGCGGTGCTCCGGCCCCCGGGATTCTCGCCGGCGCGCTGGCGGAAGGTGACCTCGGGGGCACGCCGGGAGCGCTGCGGAGGTGGCCGCGGCGGTCCTCTTCTTCGCCACGTGCCCGCGCTACACCACGGGCCAGATCCTGGGCGCCGACGGTGGCGAAGGCTTGACGACGTGAGCGGCGCCGCGGAGCGCTAAGGCGCGACGATCCGTCCGCCCCCCATCATCCGCAGAAACTCGCCGAGGGACTCGAAGCGCATGAAGGGGTTGCCGCCCTTTTCGTCGCCGATCGTCGACGACGAGCCGCCGTAGTTGTGGCCGGGAAGCAGGATCGTCGACTCCGGCAGCGCGGCCAGGCGTTGCGTGAGCGAGTAGTACATCTCCGAGGGATCGCTGCCCGGCAGGTCAGTCCGCCCGCACGAGCCGATGAAGAGCGTGTCGCCCGACACGAGCCGGCCGTCGATCAAGAAGCACTGCGAGCCGGGCGTGTGCCCGGGCGTGTGCATGAAGGTCAGCGTGAGCCGCCCGATCGTCAGGGTCGAGTGGTTGTCCACCTTCACGAGATCGGAACCGAAGCCCTTGAGGAACTCGCGCTCCGCCTTGTGCACGTAGACCTTCGCCTTCACGCGCTCCAGCAGCTCCTCGACGCCGGGAATGCGCCCGGGCATGCCCCAGGATTCGAGGCTGCCGCCGACGTGATCCTGATGGGTATGGGTGACGAGCGCGCCCGTGATCGTCATGCCCCGAGCCTGGGCGGTCTCGACGATCGTGTCGATCTCCCACGCCGGGTCGACGACCACGCACTCGCGGGCCTGTGGGTCGCCGATGAGATAGACGAAATTCTGCATCGGCCCGAGCTCCATCTGCTCCAGATAGATCGTGTCGTCCGGCACGGCAACCATCCTACTCCAGCTCCAACGACCAGGCTAGAACGCCACGACGCCGCGGATTCGCGCACGCACGCCGGGGCCGGGGTAAAATGGCGGACCTGATCTGACCGATCCGGAGTTCCGAGGTTGGCGCCGCAGGTCCTCGCGGGGCTGGGCCCCGCCGACCGAGGCGCGACTCTCATCCGAGGTGAGCGCGTGACGACGACGACAGCAGCGGCGGCCCGACGGGTGACCTATCAGCTCGAGACCTTGTGGGACTACGACTATGTGCCTACCCACGAGGAGCTCGCGACCCTGTACGAGACCGCCAAGAAGAACCAGTGGAACGGGTCCGCGGCGATCGATTGGGACCGTCCGGTCGGCGCCGAGGGCCCGGTGCTGAACGTCCAGATGGCGTTCCTGGGGACCGACTTCTTCCCGAAGCTCACGCCGGAAGAGCGGAAGGAGGTCGAGATCCGCGTCTCCGCCTGGCGCCTCTCCCAGTTCCTCCACGGCGAGCAGGGTGCCCTGGTCGTGTGCGGGCAGCTCGTGAACTCGATTCCCGAGCTCGACGCGAAGCTGTACACCTCGACCCAGGTCGTCGACGAGGGCCGGCACGTCGAGGTGTTCGAGCGCTACGTCAAGAAGCTCCACAAGATCTATCCGGTCGACCCGCTGCTCAAGTCGCTGCTCGACGAGATCCTGGCCACCAACCTCTGGGAGCTGAAGCTTCTGGGCATGCAGATGATCGTCGAAGGGCTCGCCATCGCGGCCTTCAACCTCATGCGCAAGCAGACGGGCGACCTGACGCTCGCGCAGCTGCTCGACTACGTCCTCCAGGACGAGGGGCGTCACGTGAACTTCGGCTACTTCGCGCTGCGTCGGTCGATCCCGAACATGGAGCCGGCCAAGCGCGAGTACCTCGAGGATTTCACCTTCAGGGCGTGCGACCACATGTACGCGCGCGACGAGCGGACGGGGTTTCAGTCGGTGAAGAGCGTCTGGGAGGAGATGGGCTGGGACGGCGACGCCCTCTGGAAGGACACCATCGCCCACTCCCAGACGACGAAGTCGTTCAACAGCTTCCTGTTCCAGGACAATCTGATGCCGCGTCTGAAGCGGCTCGGGCTCATCTCGGAGCGGATCGCGCCGCGCTACCGGGAGCTCGGTCTGCTCGACTGATCAGCCTTTGAAGCCGTCCGGAACCTTCGGCACCTCGCCGAGCTGCTTGGCGTCCACCGCGTAGATCGCCGGCGCCGCCTTCAGCTTGACCCAGGCTTGGTCGCCCTCGCGCTTTCCGACGAGGAGGGTGCCGGCCTCGCTGCCGTCGGCTTTCAGGAGCGTGACCTCGAGCGTCGGGGCATCGAGCCCGTACTTGGCGGGCTCGTCGCCGGTCGGCGCGGCCACCGTCTTCCACTTCAGCGCTCGGAGCGCGTAGAGGAGGTTGTCCACGGTCGCGGCCTTCGCCGCGCCGCGTCCGCCCTCGACCAGCTTCCAGTCGCTCTCGCCGCTGCGTTCGACCACGACCGTCTGGCCGCCGGCACGCACGCGCATGCGCTTGATGTCCCTGGGTTCGAGCCCCGGCAGGAGCGTCCGGTCGCGCAGGTCGTCGAGCGATCGGCCCAGCTCTTCGAGCGCGCGGCCGTCGACGAGCACCACCGGGCCCTGACCGGCCAGCGCCGCGTAGGCGCTCGGCGCGCCGCCACGCCGCTCCGGCGAGGGCGCCAGGAGGAGCGTCCGCGGCGCCGACGCGCCCTGCTCGGTGATGTTCACGCGCACCGTGGGCTTTCCGAGATAGCGCGGGATGCCCGAGGCGTCCTCGGTGAGGAAGGCCTGGGCTCGGAGGTCGCGCAGCTTGAAGAGCACGGCGCCCGCTTCGACCTGGTCGGCGGCGAGCGCTTCCGGCGCGGTGATCTTCCAGCGCTCGCCCTCCTTGGCGAGTGTGACCACGCCCTTCGGACTCTCGATCTCGACGCGCGTCACCTTGTCCCGGTCGAATCCGACGAGCGTCTTGTCGCGCAGGACCGCGACGTTCTTCGGTACGGCCGCCCACGTCTCGTCCGGGATCAGCATCACCGTCGACTCGCCGGGCCGCATGGCATAGACGCCCTTCTTATCCGAGTCCGCGCGCCCGATCAGGAGCGTCTTCGTCGCGCGGTCCCTGTCACGGCCCGTCTGGATCTCGAGCCGGACCGGCTTGTCGAGCCCGAACGGCTCCAATGAGCGAGGCGCGTCGGCCGCGAACGCCTTGACGCGCGCCGCGCGGAGCTTCTCGAGGAAGTTCCCCACCGTGTCGCTGTCCGCCGGCAGTGCCCGCGGCTTCGTCAGCTTCCACCGTCCGTCGGCCTGCTCGAGCGCGATCTTGTCGTCACGCGTGTCGATCTCGAGCCCGGTCACGTCCCTCTGATCGAACGCGAGCACGGTCTTGTCGCGGAAATCGGCGACCGGCCGGGTCGTGTCTTTCAGGACCGAGTCGCCCACCACGAAGACCGCCGGCTTGCCCGTCTCGCGCGCGTACACCCACACCCCGGTGGGGCTCTTGGCGCCGAGGGCCAGGCCGATGTGCTTGCCGTCCTTGAGGCGGAGCGTCACTTCCGCGGCCGGACGGTCGAGCCCAAAATCGCCCAGCGCCTTGGGGTCGGCTTCGATCTCACGGTCCATGCGGGCGGTGGTGACCGAGGTCACCGTCTCATCGATGGGCCCGCGGTCGCCGCGCGCGTTCACCGGCTCGAGGATCTGCCAGCCATCGCCCTCCCGTTTGAGCTTGACCGTGGAATCGGTTCGCTTGATCTCGACCTCGGTGACGTCGGCCGGCTCGGCCGCGAAGACCCGGCCCTTGCGCCCCTCGATTTTCTCCCGATCCGGGCCCAGCCGGACTTCGTAAACGTAGTAGAAGGCGCCGAGCGCGATCAGGATGGCGGCCAGGACCGCGGTCGTCTGCCAGCGCATGACCGGCGGGCTAGTTCGCCGCGCGCCGGCGGACGACGGCGACGATTCCGCCGGCGAGCACGAGCGCCGGCAGGATGACGACGGGCAGGAGGAAGACGGCCTGCGCCTGGTTCGAGCTCATGAAAACCGGGGTCTGCTTCACGTCCTTGGGGCGGACCGAGATCTGATCCTCCTCCTCAGCGAGCCAGCTCACGGTGTTGAGGAAGAAGTCGCGGTTGCCCTGGATGTTCAGGAACTGGTTGGCGGCGATGTTGGACGTGCCGTAGACGACCATGCGCGCCTTGTCGATTGTCGCGACCGCCGCGACGGTGAGCGGCCCCTTCGGATCTTGCGGGTCGGGCTGCGCCACGCCGCGCTGGAGGTCCGCGCGGTTGGTCTCGCCCCAGCTGTCCGCGCTGGTGCGCGCGAGCGACTGGACGTTGACCCCCTTGGGCGGAGTCTTGAGCGCGGTGATCGATCGGGTGAGCGGGAAGAGGGTCGTGATACCGCCGAGGTCGCGCGTGATCGGATGGGACTCGTACTGCTGGATGATGGGGACCTCCGGGCCGATCCCGAAGATGCGCCCGATCGGGTTCTGCTCCACCACGAGGTCGTCGTCGAGCTGGAACCCGTACTTCACGAGGTGCTTCTTGAGCCCCTCGTTCTGAAACGGATTCACCATCGCGAGCACCTTGCCGCCGCGGCCCAGGTACGCGTCGAGGGCCTCGAGCTCCAGCGGGAACAGGTCGTTGCGCGGCCCGGCGAGGATGATGACGGTCGCGTCGTCCGGCACCTTGCCCGAGCGGGCGAGGGCGAGCGGCTTGACCTCGTAGTTGGCCTTCTCCATCGCCGACTTCGCTTCGCTGAATCCCGGCCGATCGGTGCTCCCGAGCTCGGCCTCGCCGTGCCCCTGGATCACGTAGACGACGCGCTTGCCCTCGCGCGTGACCTTGACGAGGCCGTTCGTCAGCTTCTCCTCGTCGGCGTCGAGCACCTTTTCCGACTTCGCCTTGGTCTCGAGCACGATCGTCCCGTACGCCTCGATGCCGTAGCGCTTGGCGAGGCCGGGCTCACGGTCGGGGTCGGCGCTCCGCCACGTGAGCTTCCCGTTCGAGTAGCGGGCATACTGCTTGAGCAGGTCCTCCGCCACCCGCTTGCCGGGCTGATCGCTGCGGAAGAAGGCGACCGCGCTCACGTCGGTCTTGAGGCCGCCGAGCAGCTTGATGGTCTGAGGCGAGAGGCTGAACCGCTTGTTCTCGGTGAGGTCCCACCGCGCGCTGTGGCGGAACGACAACGCCTGGACGACGACCGTCGCGCCCAGCACCAGCGCGACCGCGACGGCCATGTTCACGCCATACCGCATCGAGCGCCGGCCGAAGAGATCGCGGAAGTTTTCGACCCGGGCGAGCAGGGACGCCAGGACGAGCACGATCCCGACGGCGATCACCGCCCAGCGGAACCGGTTCCACTCCGGACGCACGAACGGCAGGATCGCCCCGAAGCCCACCACGGCGATCCCGACGTAGCCGCCCCCGTCGAGCAGCCGCCGGATCATCCTTTCCACCGCCGGGCCTCGAGGGAGCGCGAGGTCAGGAACAGCGCGAGCACCGTGAAGTTGACGTAGTAGAGGATGTCCTTCGAGTCGAGGACGCCCTTCGCGAAGCTGTCGTTGTGCTCGAGGATCGACAGAAACTGCAGCACCTTTCCGGCGGTCCCGCCGGCATAGTCCGCGCTCCAGCCGAGGATCCAGAAGATGAGAAGGGCCCCGAAGGTGGTGATCGCCGCCACGATCTGGTTCTCGGTCAAGGACGAGGCGAACACCCCGACGGCGATGAACGTGGCGCCCATCAGGAGGAGCCCGAGATAGCCCGTGAGCACCGGCCCCCACTCGAGTCGCGCGAAATAGACCACGATCCCCGGGTAGAGGATGGTGAGCCCGATCATGATGGCATAGAGCACGAGGGCCGCGAGGTACTTCCCGGCCAGCACCGCGCCGTCGCGCACGGGGTACGTGAGGAGGAGCTCGATGGTGCCGGAGCGCCGCTCCTCGGCGAAGAGCCGCATCGTCACCAGCGGCATGAGCAGCAGCAGGATCACGCTGATATTCGAGAAGAGCGGCCGCATGACGCTGTCGGTGACGTTCAGGTCGCGCCCCATCTGCGGGTTCATCGCCGACTGCATGGAGGCGAGCGTGTAGAACGCGAAGATCGAGTAGAAGAAGTAGCCGCCGATCAGGAGGAACATGGTGAACACGACCCACGCCACCGGCGAGGTGAAGTAGAGGCGCATCTCTTTCTTGAAGATCGCCCAGATCTTCACGACGGCGGCTTCTCCCCGGCTTCCTCCTCGCCGGCGACGACCCGGATGAAGACCTCCTCGAGCGTCATTCCCACGCGCTTGAGCTCGAGCAGATCCCACCGCTGCTGGGCGGCCAGCTGGAAGATCTCGGCACGCACGTCCCGGCCCCGCGCCGCCTCGACCATGTACCGTGCGGCGCCGTTCGCGGGCGCCTGATCCTGCACGGACAGAACCCCCGGGATCGCTCGGATCCGGTCGCGGACCGCCGTGGGCGGGCCGACGATCTCGACCTCGACCCGCGACGTCGGGAAGAACTGCTCGACCAGGGTGTCGATCGGGCCCTGGGCGACGATCGCCCCCTTGTTGATGATGATCACCGCGCCGCACACCATCGAGACTTCCGGGAGGATATGCGTCGACAGGATCACGGTGTGCTGGCCGGCGAGAGACTTGATGAGCGACCGGATCTCGGTGATCTGCTGCGGGTCGAGCCCGATCGTCGGCTCGTCGAGAATGAGCACCTCGGGATCGCTCACGATCGCCTGGGCGAGCCCGACGCGCTGGCGGAAACCCTTCGACAGCTTGCCGATCAGCCGATTCTGGACTTCGGCGACCATGCAGCGGTCCATGACGTCGGCCACGCGCCGCCGTCGCTCCATCCGCCCGATCCCCTTCACCTCGGCGACGAAGTCGAGGTAGGGCGCGACGCGCATGTCGGTGTAGAGCGGCACGTTCTCCGGCAGGTAACCGATCCGGCGCCGGACCTCCATAGACTGGCGGAACACGTCGTAGCCCGCGACCCGCGCGCCACCGCTCGAGGGCGGCATGAAGCAGGCGAGAATGCGCATGGTCGTGGATTTCCCGGCGCCGTTGGGCCCGAGGAACCCCACGATCTGGCCGGGGGACACCTTGAACGACACGTCGCGGATTGCGGCGACGAGGCCGTAGTTCTTGGTGAGGTGCTCAACTTCGATCATCGAGGCCGGTTACGAAGTATACAACGGCCGGCCGCTCACTTCGACTCGGCGATTGGCATGCGCTCCGTGAGCCAGGACGGCACGGCGACCATCGCGCTCGTGGCCGGGTCCAGGCAGGCGTGGAGTGTGGACCCGGTGGCCACCGGCTCGCCCTCCTCATTGCGGATCTCATAGGCGAAGCGAAAGCTCGCCCGCCGGCGCTCGCTCACCCAGCACCGCACCTCCAGGAGGTCGTCGAGCCGCGCCGGCTTTCGGAAGCGCACGACCGCCTCCACGACGGGGAGGTGGATCTGCTGGTCGACGTGGGACATCGCGAGCCCCTGCTGGCGAAGGAATTCGACCCGGCCCACCTCGAAGTAGGTGAGGTAGTTCCCGTAGTAGACGACCTTCATGCAGTCCGTGTCCTTGTAGCGGACGCGAATCCTCGTGGAGGCGATCACAGATACTGACCGTAGCGGATCTTCTCGACGACTCCTCGCACGCCCTAGTAGCTGTCGATCGATTCGAGTAAGTCGTCGGTGGAGACCGGCGGCGCGCCCGGGCGCTCGGCCGCGGCGCGCACCTTGACCTCGAGGGCGCGCCGCACGATCACCGACAGGTCGGCGCCGCTCATGCCGCCCATCACCGGCAGGATCTTGTCGTAGTCGATCGTCTCGAAGAGCGGGCGCCCCGCGGTCTTCTCCGTCCGGACGCGGATC
>WNEZ01002726.1_pt1 | contig 15663 bp, 7 predicted proteins | sample 5400521 | NCBI WGS metagenome assembly WNEZ01 (sample SAMN13153339, study PRJNA577476) | soil metagenome | isolation source: 120 cm saprolite under Douglas fir tree site 2 hole 1 replicate 1 | place: USA:California | collected 2015-04-18
GATCAAGGCTCCTGGAGCGCAGAATGGCCTTCCAGTCCTCGGAACGCACCAATATCCAAGTCCAGTTTCCGAGTTGCGCTGCGGGATAGTTGGCCAAGGCCTTTCTCAGGACCAGCACTTGGTCGTCGCACTTAGCCTGGCTATAGCCTGTGTTACACACGAACTTCTGCGCCGGAGTTGGCAGGTACGGCTCGCCAGCGGTCCGCGGTTGCGAGGGGAGCGCGGTGACCATAGACGAGAGAATCTCGTTCTTCGCCCCTGATCTTCCGGCGTCAGGCCCTAACTGCGCTTGACCCGAAGTCTGCGAGAAGATCCATGCCAGCACACAGAAGCAAATCGCTTTTTTCACGGCGCTCACCTCCACCGCATTTGCGGTAGCGGCGAGAATTGGTCAGGAGGGAATGCCGTTCAATGGACGGGGTCTGACAACTGTCTAGTATGTCTGTGGCCCACTAAGTTTCGATTTCGCAGTTGGTTACAGCGGAACGTGGCGCGCTTCGTGTGGAGAAACGGTGGTAGACTAGCGACAGTTTGCGACTACTCAGGTGGTTGTGCCTCCCCAGAACGCTTCCGTCTGCCGCTTCGGAGTATTCGAGCTCGATTTGCGAGCCGCCGAGCTGCGCAAGAACGGTGTGAAACTGCGGCTTCAGGATCAGCCCTACCAAGTACTGCTCAAGCTGCTTGAGCACCACGGCGAAATCGTAAGCCGGGAAGAACTACGCTCTATACTGTGGCATGAGGACACTTTTGTTGATTTCGAAACCGGCTTGAACACAGCCATCAAACGGCTCCGCGAAACTCTTGGCGATTCCGCCGACAGTCCTACCTTCATCGAGACTCTTCCCCGACGGGGTTACAGATTCATAGCAACTGTCGAAAGACCGGTCGGCGAGGAGAGTAGAATTTCCGGTCCGAGCAGCCCTCCGGAATCATCCGCAGGAAAAAGCCTTTTGAAGCGTACTGGCGTTATCGCCGGTGTTGTAGTTCTGGTGCTGATTTGCGTGGCCTTCTGGCGCAGCCAGCTGCAGCCACCAACAGTCACCAATATCGTTCGAATCACAAATGGTGGAAAAGCGAAAAACCCCGTGAATCCGCCCGTCACGGATGGCGTCCACCTCTACTTCACGGAAGGGATGCCTAACACGGGCTCTGGGATCGCTCAAGTGTCGGCTGCGGGTGGAGAGACCAGTTGGATTACAACTACACTCCAGGATGTTTGGGCCGTAAGTCCCGTCTCTCCAGATCGCTCGGAGCTATTGGTCTCGAAAGTCGCCAGGGTCGGGTCGGATTCCGTAATCCAACTCTGGGTGCAACCACTGCCGGCAGGTGCGCCCCACCCCGTCGGAAACATCAGGGCGATCCTCGCAACTTGGACGCCGGATGGGACACACATCGTGTACGCGGATGCGGGCAAGATAATGATGGCGAACAAAGATGGAAGCGAGCCTCATCAACTGGCGAAGGTTTCCGGCCTCGTGTTTTGCATTCGGTATTCGCCGGATGGCCGACGGATCCGCTTTGATCTTACTGATTCCAAAATCGATTCCCATTCGATTTGGGAAATGGACGCGAATGGAAGGGACATTCACCCACTCTTTCCGGACTGGAAAGAGTCATCCTTCCAGCGCTGCGGAAATTGGTCGCCGGACGGCAATTACTATTATTTTCTGGCGGGGCGCGGGAATGCTCAAGCCATCTGGGTGATGCCGGAGCGCCGTTCCATCTTTCGCAGAGCCGCAGCGGGGCCTTCGCGTCTAACGTCCGGGCCGCTACGTTTTAATGCTCCCATCCTCAGCTCTGACGGTAAGAGACTGTTTGTCCTGGGCGAGGAGCCTCGCGTGGAGCTACAGCGCTATGACCTGCAAGCCCGGCGCTTCGATTCTTATCTCCCAGGTCTCTCCGCTGGCCCCGTCGATTTTTCGCGCGATCGGAAGTGGATGGCCTACGTTTCCTATCCGGACATGACCCTGTGGCGAAGTCGCGTAGATGGAAGCGCCAAGATGCAGCTTACCTTTCCACCGGTGCGAGCGTATGAACCGCGGTGGTCGCCTGACGGCTCCCAGATTGTGTTCCTGGATGTACGGTTCGACAGTCCCTGGAAAATCTACTTGCTCTCTTCATCGGGAGGCAGTCCGGAAGTGCTGACGCAGACCAACACGAACGAAGTAGACGCAACCTGGACTCCCGACGGGAAGTCCATCGTTTTCGGAAAAACCGACAACATCAGCATTCTCAGCAATGCCAATGTCGCGATTTATCGCCTGGATTTGAAAACCAGGAGAGTCTCCTCAATTCCGGGAACCGATGGGCTATTCTCACCCAGAGTATCACCGGACGGACAATATATCTCCGCCCTTACATTCGGCCAGACGAACCTTACATTGGGTCAGACGAAACTGATGCTGTTCGATACAAACACAAATCGTTGGTCGAGTTTGGTGGAGCGGGAATACGTCGGCTACAACGAGTGGTCGCATGACGGAAAATATGTCTATATGCGGTCAACCCGGGCCGGCGTCTCGGAACTGGTTCGCGTGAGAATAAAAGATCGCGTGCTGGAACACGTTGTAAGCCTCAAAGATGTTCCTCAGCTCGACGACATGTTCGCCTCGTGGATAGGACTGACTCCAGATGATGCCCCGCTCTTGATGCGCGATCGCAGCGTGCAAGAAATCTATGCGCTCGACCTCAACTTTCCCTGAAAATGTTGAAGCAAACAGTAAGGAGCCGTCATGCGAGTAAGCATTGCATTGTTGGCCGCATTATTCCTACTCGGGCCCCACGTTTTCGCCCAGGAAATTACCGCCACTATCATAGGCACTGTCACGGACCCAAGTGGCGCGGCCGTCTCTGGCGCCAAAATCATCGTGGTTAATACGGATCAAGCCATAGTCCTTCGCCGCCTGACCACTTCCGCCAGCGGCGAGTATGTGGTTCCACTTCTTCCCATAGGACACTACGACGTGTCCGCGGAGGCGCCTGGATTCAAAACCACTCTGGAAACAGGAATTGAATTGAGTGTGAATGACCGGCGCGCTGTCAATTTCGTCCTGCAAGTTCACGGGCTTAGCGATGAAATTAAAGTGGAGGCCGAGCCACTTCAGGTGGATCTGCAAAGTGCCACTGCTGCGGGCCTAGTCTCCGGAATCGAAGTTCGAGAACTTGCCATCAACACTCGCAATTATTCGCAATTGGTCGTGTTGCAGCCGGGTGTCTCCTCAGGTCTCGCTTCGGATCAGCCTTATGTGGGCGTGAGTGGTTTGAATGGCGGCGTCAATTCCGTATCTTTCTCAATTAACGGTGCGCGCGAGAGTCAGAACAACTGGACACTGGATGGCGCCGACAATGTTGACCGCGGCTCGAACAAGACGCTACTAACTTTTCCCAGTATCGATTCCATTGCGGAATTCAAGGTCCTGCGAGGCAACTACGATCCTGAGTTCGGACGCGGATCGGGAGGCCAAATCAACGTCGTCACCCGCTCCGGGACCAGCACTTATCACGGCAGCGCCTTCGAATTCTTCCGCAACGACGTTCTCGCAGCAAACAATTTCTTTAATAACCTTAGGGAACTAGCTCGACCGCCGCTGCGCTACAACAACTTTGGCTTCACGATCGGTGGGCCTGTTTTCATCCCTCGGCTGTACACCAAGAAAACTTTTTTCTTTTTTTCGCAGGAGTGGCGGCGCGTGATCAACTACAGCACGTTTACCAGCGCCGAGGTACCCACCAGAGCAGAGTTGCAGGGAACCTTCGCAGCACCGGTCTGCACCAAGCCAATCATTGACCCTGTAAGCCAGCTTTGTGTCGGGCCAACCACTACGCAAATCACAAACATCGACCCCACAGCCGCTGCCTACATCAAGGACATCTACTCGAAGCTCCCCGCGCCCGGACCCGATCGCACCTTTAGTTTCACCGCACGAAACCTGTTCAACTTTCGCGAGGAAAATCTAAAGATCGATCACGTCTTTGGCCCAAAGTTAAGCGGGTTTTTCAAATACACTCATGACTCGATACCCACCGAAGAACCCGGCGGGCTTGCCGTAGGTTCGAGTCTCCCGGGGGTGGCCACCACACGAACCAACGCTCCAGGCTCGAACATTGCGGCTCGACTCGCGATGGTGATTACACCGCACTTTGTAAACGAGCTCGGCTACTCCTATTCCCACGGAGCCGTTCTTAGCCAGCCGGTCGGGCTGCTTAGCGAGACCCTATCTCCCGACATCCACCCTAATCTTCCCTTTAAAAATCTGTCTGGCCGCGCCCCAACCTTAATTTTCACCGACGGTGAACGCCTGCTTGGATTTGGGCCCTACCGGGACCTGAACACGAATCACTCGGCGTTCGACAGCCTTACCTGGATCATCGGGCAGCACACCACAAAGTATGGACTCGTCTACCATCACTATGAAAAAAGTGAAGGGGCGTTTTTCCGCATTGATAACGGCTATTACGACTTTCTGGACATCGGTCCAGCGGGGAATAGCTTTCAGCAAGAGTGGGCTAATTTCCTGCTTGGCAACGTTTTAGTTTTCCGTCAAGCAAAGGAAAATCCCACGGCAGATATTCATCAGAATCAGTTTGAGTTGTTCGCACAGGATCAATACCGGATACATTCTAACCTGACTCTCAGCTACGGGTTGCGATGGTCCTTCTTCCGTCAGCCCACCGAAGGCCATGGACACCTGACAAATTTCGATCCATTAGCTTATGAGACTGCCGCTGCACCTCCGATCGATATCGCTACGGGAAACCTCCTCGCAGGCACGTCCACGCCGGTGATGAATGGAATCATTATCGGGGGCCAGAATTCGCCGTTCGGCAGCGCGGTGGCAAAACAGACAAACCACAATATCGCACCGCGAGTGGGATTCGCATGGGACCCGTTTCACACCGGCAAAACTTCGTTTCGCGGTGGCTACGGCATTTTCTTCGATTTGCCGGCCTTGGGTCAGTTCGAGGGCGGAACTACGACTAATCCTCCGTTCGTGCAGACCGTTAAAATATCGAACACCAGCTTGAACGATCCCGCGGGCACGGTGGCTGATTTGAATCTCTCTCCGCAAGAGCTCAGCGGAATCGACGTGAATTGGCGGCAACCCTACGTGCAGCAGTGGAACATCGACGTCCAGCGGCAGCTCAGCCCAACGATGTTGTTTGATATCGGCTACTACGGTAACAGAGCGCTGAATCTAACCGCGGGTGTGGACATCAACCAACCGCGTCCGGGCGCCTATCTCTCCGCAGGGGTTCTGGCACAGGGCCCGGTTAACTCCGCAAATAGCCAGCTCCTTAACTACGTGAGGCCTTATCGTGGCTTCGGTCCCATCAATGTTTCTTCTCCCCGATTCCAATCGAACTACCATTCCCTTCAGGCCCAGTGGCAATGGCGAGCAAGCGACAACAACATGGTGATGCTGAACTACACATGGTCGCATGCGCTGACTGACGCTCCCAATCAGTACACGACTCCTCAAAACGTCTATGATATTCACGCAGAATATGGACCCGCTGACTTCGACCGCCGGCATGTGTTTACCGGCAGCTACATCTACCACCTTCCGTTCTATCGCTTGCAGCGTGGCACTACTGGACACTTACTTGGAAGTTGGGAGATCTCGGGTATTGTGTATGCCCAAACGGGTCTATGGCTGACGGTCAACGGCGTACACATTGATCCAGCAGGGCTCGGTGTGGCCGCCTCCAATAGCGGACCCATCTTCGACGCTCGCCCGGACCAACTCGCGAACGCGAACCGTCACGCGCCGCATACTATTGGGCAATGGTTTGACAGTTCTTTATTTACTGATCCGCCCGCGGACGGCATTCGACCTGGGAACGCCTCCCGGGGTTCGATACTCGGGCCGGGCGCCTGGCGCTGGGACACGTCATTGTTCAAAAACACTAACGTAAATGAGCGGATGAGTGTTCAGTTCCGCGTTGAGGCCACCAATGTATTGAATCACACCAACTTTGACCAGATCGGCACGGCTTTCTTGTTCGATCCCGTCCATTTCGGCCAGGTGCTTAGCGCCCGCGATCCACGGATTATCCAGCTTGGTTTGAAGTTACTCTTTTAGCGAAAGCCAACGCCTCCGTGCACGAGTCACTTGGTGAAGTGTACGAGCGGCAGGGCCGCAGCTCGGAAGCGATCGAACAGTGGAGGAGGGCGGCGGAATTAACTGCAGACCCGGAACTCGCGGCGATTCTTAGCGCGACCGGCACGAAACGCAGTTTTGACAGCGTGGTGCGCGCCATCGCAGCGAGGAATCTCGAACGCCTCACTGATCGGAAGAGGCGCGAGTATGTCCCGGCAATAAATTTTGCGCGTGCCTACCTTCGGATGGGCGATAAAGATCGGGCGCTTCGGTGGCTCAAAACGTCCTGCGAAGAGCGGAATGTACATTCGCTCACGATAGGTACCGATCCCTTATACGACCCCTTGCGCAAAGACCGGCGGTTCGTCAAACTGCTGCAGCGCATGAAGCTGCGCGTATGATTTCCCCATTAGTCCCCCTGCTTCTGCAGGCTTCTGATTCTTGCGACCATCCATCTGCCAATTCTTGCTGAGGCTTAATCCCAGCCCACCACGTAGACTTCGTATCCCGGCCACTATCCAAACGAGAGGCGGCGCAAGTTCCTTCCACGCGAAGAAAAGGCAAGAAGCGGGAGCCTTTCAGGGGTTAACGATTCGATAAATTGAACGCGCGCGACGAGAATCCGATTGCCGCCTTCTTGTCTTGCGCAGACAAGGGCAAGTCACTCCCAGACAAGTATGCGTTTTCCCCGTTCTATATGGTATCGGCAACGGATCCGGCCGAATGTCCTTTTGCGGATCGATTCTTGCGGTCAATAGCGGTGCCATTCGCCGCGCTGGTGTCAGGAGTGTGGGTGCGCACACCCTGCGAATCAGCAAGCTCTGGAGATTAACGATGAACCCAACCAAACGGATTGTGTTGCGATTGATAGCCTCTTTGCTTTTGCTCACTAGTTGCGCGCTCGCGCAGACCTCGACTACTTCCTTGCAAGGCACCGTGACGGATCCGAGCGGAGGTGCCGTTGCCAACGCCGCCGTGGACCTGGTAAGTCCCGAAACCAAGGTTCAACGCACGGCGGCCACCGGCTCCCAAGGCGAATACCGATTCCAGTTTCTCCCGCCGGGCATCTACACACTCACGGTGACCGCCACGGGATTTGCGCGCTCTGAACAGAAGGGTTTGCAATTGCTGGTGAACACGCCGGCAACCGCGAACGTGCAGCTGCGTCTGGGCCAATCCACGCAGACCATAACGGTCTCCGAAGATACGCCGCTGAACATGGTGGATGCCTCGATCGGCGATACGTTTAGTGAATCGCAAGTGAAGCAGATACCCATCGAAGGACGCAACGTGCCGGATCTGCTCAGTTTGCAAGCAGGGGTGGCGTATACCGGCAACCGGCCGGATGCGGACACCCAGCAAGACACGCGCAGCGGAGCGGTGAATGGAGCGCGCAGCGACCAGAGCAATGTGACGCTGGATGGCGTTGACGTGAATGACCAGACTTCGGGAGCGGCATTTACCTCCGTGCTGCCGGTGACGCTGGACTCGGTGCAGGAATTTCGCGTGACCACGGCGAATTACAACGCGGATCAGGGGCAAGGATCCGGCGCGCAGGTCGCGCTGATCACCAAGAGCGGCTCCAACAATTACCACGGCTCCGTGTATGAATACATGCGCAATACGATCACCAGCGCCAACGACTATTTTCTGAAGACGGCGGAACTGAACAGCGGTTTGCCGAATAAGCCCGACAAGCTGATTCGGAATATTTTTGGATTTTCGCTGGGCGCGCCGATTCAGAAGAACCGGCTCTTCTACTTTGTGAATTATGAGGGCAAGCGGCAGCGGGAAGCGGAAACGCAGGTTCGGACCATTCCGACGCCGTCGCTGTGTCAGGGGAATATCAGTTATGTTAACAGCCTCGGCGCCGTCACCACTCTTACGCCAGCGGATATCGCCAACCTGGACCCCAATCCAAATGTGGCTGCGCGTGGAATCAACCCAGCCATTCTTGACCCGGTGAATCATACAGGGTATTTCGACACGACCTTCTGCACCGGGAAATTTGCCACCAACGATACCTCGGTGGGAGACGGATTGAATTATGCCGGCTACCGGTTTGCGGCTCCGGTGAAATTGGATACCAACACGGTCATCGTCCGGGTGGACTACAATTTGACGGCTGATGCGAAGCACATTTTGTTTTGGCGCGGCGTGCTGGGGAATTTCAGCGACGCCCGCCCGCCATTTTTGCCAGGATCGGCGCCAGAGCAAACCATTACCGACCACAGCAAGGGATTCGTCGTAGGCTACACGGCGGTGCTGAGCAACACGCTCGCGAATACTTTTCACTGGGGATTCACGCGGCAGAGCAAGGGATTCATCGGAGACACCAATCAGCCGTGGAATCAATTTCTCGGCCTCGATCAGGGCATCGCCTACAGCAATAATTTCCAGTTGCCGGTGCACAACCTGACCGACGACGTTTCCTGGACCAAAGGCGCACACACTTTCCAATTCGGGGGAAACGTGGGGCTGGGACGCGATCCGCGCCTGAGCTACCTGCATTCGTTTAGCACCGCGTTTGGAACCACCAGCTGGATGGCGCCGACGGGATTTGCCAACACGAGCACGTTTGCCAATCCAGGGGACCTCACCTGCGTCCCCGGCTCTGGCAGCACGCTTGACCCTTGCAAACTGGGGATCCCAGAGCCTGCCAATTCTGTCGCCTACGACTATCCCATGCTCTCCTTGCTGGGCATGACTTCTCAGATGCAGGGTAATTTTAATTACGACCGCAGCGGCGCGACCCTTGCCGAGGGTACGCCGGTGAAACGGAACTATGGGCTCAATTGGTACGAGTTGTACGCGCAGGATTCCTGGCGGATCAAGTCCAACTTGACGCTGACTTTTGGGGTGCGTTGGGAACTGTTGCCGCCGCCCTGGGAAGTCAATGGCCTGCAGGCTTCGCCCGACGTCAATCTTGGCCGGCAGTTCGACCAACTCGTCGCCAACGGCAAGAAAGGCATAGGCTACGAAGCGATCAATCCGGTTTCGTTTACTCTCGGCGGCCCCGCCAATAACGGCTCCGGTTTTTACGATTTCGAAAAGACCGATTTTGCGCCGCGAGTTTCCATAGCTTACACGCCGAGATTCCAGAGCGGCATGTTGCAAAGAATTTTCGGGACGGGCGACAAGACTGTGATTCGCGCTGGGTTTGGAAAGGTTTACGACCGCGCGGGGATGCAGTTGATCAATACGTTTGACCAGAACGCGCCAGCAGGACTTTCCGCGACCGTGCAGAATCCCTGCTGCCTCCCGGTGACCGATGGCGCGGAAAACGTGCCGCGGATAACCAACATCAATGTGATTCCGCAACTGGATTTGAGCGGCGCCCAATTCTTCCCGTTGGTTCCTGACGGCCACTTTCCGCAAACGCCGCCTTCTTTCGGGCAGGCGATCACCTGGGGTGTGGACCAGTCGCTGAAGACGCCGCATGCCTACACCGTCGATGTTTCGATTGGACGGGAATTGCCCAAGAGATTTTCGTTGCAGGTCTCTTATGTTGGGCGGATTGCGCGAAATTTGCTGACGCAACGCGATCTGCGGCAGCCGATCGACCTCGTCGATCCGAAGACCGGGATCGATTATTTCAGCGCCGCCGCGCGTATTTCGCAACTCGGCCGCCAAGGATTGGACCCCACTCAGATCAATGATGCAGTGGTCGGCAAGACCGCGCAGTTCTGGCACGATATGCTTCCGCCACTGGCTGCCGGTGCGCTATATCAACCGTTTCCATTCTCATCGCCAGTTCCGCCGCCGACCTCGGACTTGATGCAGGCTATTTATTCTCTTTACACAACCACGGATACTTATCCAGGCAATGAAGTCGTTGGACTTGGCAACATAGACCTTTATTACTCGCTGGGTGATACGCTCGGAAATTTCTACGACTTCAACAACGCAACGGCCAATCCGAATCCGGTGGTGGGCAGCATGTTGAACGGGCAGTTCACCAGCATGTACGGGTGGAGTTCGGTGGGCACTTCGAATTACAACGCGCTGCAGACCAGCATCCGCAAGCAGTATGGTGCCGGGGTCGAGTTCGATCTCAACTACACTTACGCCAAATCCATCGACATCACCTCGGCGGCGGCGCGCGTCGGCTACAACCAGGGGCTGAACGGCAGCCAACTGGTGAATGCGTTCGCGCCGAATCAGAATCGCGCGGTGTCCGATTTCGACACGACGCATCAGGTCAACGCGAACTGGCGAGTGACGCTTCCCTTTGGCAAGGGGCAGAAGTTCGCGCATGACGCGAATGGAGTGCTGGACGCGTTTATCGGCGGCTGGGAGGTTTGGGGTTTGTCGCGATGGACGAGCGGATTCCCCTTCAGCGTCGGAAGCGGACAGGCTTGGGCGACCGACTGGAACTATTCCGGTCTTGCGACGATGATCAGCCATGTGTCAGCGGGCGCGTTCAAGCAACCGGGCGGCGCGGTCAGTGCCTTTGCCGACCCGGCCGCGGCGCGGGCCAGTTTCGACTTCACCTATCCCGGGCAGAGCGGGACGCGCAACGCACTTCGCGGACAGGGTTACGCGAGCCTGGATATGAGCTTGACCAAGCGTTGGAAATTGCCATGGGAAAGCCACTCGGTGCAATTCCGCGCCGAAGTGTTCAATGTGCCCAATCTGAAACGCTTCAACTCCCAGGCCGTGGGGAACAACGCGTACACGCTTCAGCAACTGCCGAGTTCGTTTGGCAATTACACGAGCTTGCTGACGCAGCCTCGCGTGATGCAGTTTGCGCTGAGATACGAGTTCTAAAGACACAAAAAGAGCACACCATCAATTCCGAACCTGATACTCGAAGTCTGCTTGGAGAACGCCAGCGGAATTGGCGGATTCTCTCGACATGAACACGCTCGCCCGCAAGCTTCGCCTCGTCGATTACTTCGCGCTGGGTTTTGGGACCATGGTGGGGACCGCCTGGCTCGTGGTGATGGACGACATCCTGCAGCGCGGCGGCCCGCTCGGCGCGATTCTGGGATTTACGGCGGGGGCGCTGATGCTCCTGCCCATCGGCTACGTCTACGGCAAGCTGGTGAAGATGATTCCGGACGCGGCGGCGGAAGTCGCTTACACCGCGCGGGTTTTTCCGTCCAGTGTGAGCTTTGCGACCGGGTGGATGATGTTCCTCGCTTATCTGCTGACGTGTCCGTTTGAAGCGCTGGCTGCGGGAAGAATCGCTGGTTATATTTTTCCTTCGTTGAACTCGATCGAGTTATACCGCTTGGGGAATCACAGCGTATATCTACCGCATATCGTTCTGGGATTGATCATCGCGGGGTTTTTTACCTGGCTGAATTACTACGGAATACATGCGAGTGCCAAGTTCCTGAAGTTCACGACCTTCACTTTTTTGGCTTTGGTGGTTGTGTTTTCGCTGGCCGGGGCGCAGCACGGCACGGTTCGCAATTTTCATCCATTGTTCAGCCATGCTCCGCTGATTTCCATTCTCCTGGTGTGGCAGGTGGTGCCGTGGATGATGTCGGGGTTCGAATCCGTGGGCAAGAGTTCGGAAGAGGCCAGCCCGGATTTCAAGCACCGGAATTTTTCCGTCGCCATTATCATGACGATTTTTGCCGGACTCACGTTTTTCTGGGTGGTGATTGGGTCGGTTTCTTTCGTCACTCCCTGGCAGAGCCTGAACAGCCGGTTGCAGTTTCCCACGGCGGTGGCATTTGAAACCGCGTTTCACGCGCGGTGGATCGTGAACCTGATTCTTGGGACTGCGCTGGTGGCCCTGTTGCAGGCGTTCAATGCAAACATGGTGGCTGCTTCGCGGCTGCTTTTTGCCATGGGCCGCCGCAATCTGCTGTTGCCGAAGATGAGCCGCATTCACCCGCGCAATCACACGCCGGTGCTTGCGGTGTTCGCCGTGGGCGGGACAGCTGCGCTGGCCCTTTTTCTCGGTGAAGCCGGGCTCGTGCCCATCCTGGAAGTGGGCGCGGTGGCTTGCGCCGTTGGTTGGATGTCCGCGTGCGCTTCGTATTTTCAGATGAGGCCGAGCTTGTTGGATGGCGCGGCGGCCGCTTTCGGCGTGCTGGTCACTTCGCTGATGATTCTGGTAAAAGTATTACCAATCGTTCCGGGACACTTCACGCGGTACGAGTGGATTGCTCTGGGCATCTGGGGCGTCTTGGGTCTGCTGGTTCGGATACCGGCCAGGTCGCGCACGTCCGGTGCTGCGGAAGCGCTTGTCGAGAGCCCCGGCGCGTCAGCCTGAGGCAGTTTCTAAGAATGAAGTGACGCCATGAAAGACTACGCCAAATACAGTTTCTGGCTGGAGACCTCGGGAGACTCGCTGGTTCCGCGTCCGGCGCTTCAGCAATCGAGCGAAGTGGACGTCGCCATTTTGGGCGGTGGCTATTCCGGATTATGGACCGCTTACTATTTGCTGCGTGCGAATCCAGCACTTCGCGTAGCCATCGTCGAAAAGGAGATCGTGGGATACGGCGCTTCCGGACGCAATGGCGGTTGGTGTTCTTCGCGGTTTCCGGTTACGCCCAGCGTGTTGGAGGAGCGTTTCGGAGCGGAGCGTACGAGGAGCCTTCTGCTGGCCATGTTCGAGGCGGTGGACGAGGTGGGTCGCGTCTGCGCGGAAGAAAGCATCGCGGCGGATTATCGCAAGGGAGGGATTCTGAGCCTGGCGCGCGGCGCGCACCAGTTGCCGCTGATTCGAGCTTCGTACGCCGCGTACGAGCGGCTCGGATTGGCAGATCACTTCCAGTTTTTTTTCGAGGAAGAGTGCGCGGAACGCGTCAGGGTCACTAAAGTCCATGGCGGACTCTATACAAGAGAGAGTGCCAGCATTCACCCTGGCCGATTGGTGAGGGGACTTGCGGTCGCCGCCGAGCGGCGCGGCGGATTGATTTACGAAAATACGGAAGTCACCGGGCTGCACACGGGTTCCCACGCACGGCTGATCACTCCCGGCGGAGAATTGCGCGCGAAGAGGGCGATCATTCTTGCTGGCGAAGCGTATCTGACACGGCTGCGCAAGTTCCATCGTGCGCTGCTTCCGATGTACTCGCTCATCAGCTTGACCGAGCCATTGAGCGAAGCGCAGTGGGCCGGCATCGGTTGGCAAAACCACGAGAGCCTTGCGAGCAATCGTTACACCGTGGATTACCTGACCAGGACCGCGGACGGGCGGATTCTTTTCGGAAGCCGCGGCGCGCCGTACAAGTTCGCTTCAAAAATTTCCGATGATCAGGATGTGCATGAGCCGACACATTCCCGCGTGCACCAAGCGGTTGTGGATTGGTTTCCTTCGCTTGCGGGAATCAAATTCACACACAACTGGGGAGGGCCGGTGGGGGTGCCGCGCGACTGGATGCCCACGGTCAGTTTTGATGGCGGCGCGAAAATGGGAATGATTTGCGGCTACACAGGGCAGGGCGTGGCGACCAGCAATCTTTCCGGACGCCTGCTTGCCAGTCTGGTGAACGAGAGCTCGCCGGAATTGGCGAAATTGCCGCTGGCGCGGCACCGCTCGCCGAATTGGGAGATGGAACCGTTGCGCTGGCTGGTGGTGAGATATATGCAGGAAGCGTTTATGAGCATTGATGAAGCGGCGGAAGCAGGAAAGCCGCAGCCATGGCACAGCCCCATCGCACAGGCACTAGGCAAACATTGAAAGGGGAGAGTTTTGCCGCGTCAGCTTGCACGCAAGCGGCGAAGCGGCGAAAGTTCGAGCGCTTTGCGCGCGTCGGTTGCGTCGTCGGGCACCGGCAAGCCTTCCAATACGCGATCCCGAAATGCTCGCGGACAGAGGTGGTATTGCTTCTTGAAGGCGTGACTGAAGTGAGCAGAATCGTTAAAGCCCCAGTAGAAGGCAATTTCGGTGATGCTTTTGGCGTGCAGCCGAGAGTCGCAGAGATCGGTGCGGCACCGATTCAAACGCTGGGTACGAATCCAATCGGCGACGGTGGAGCCTTGATTCGAAAAGACACGATGCACATGGCGGACAGAAATTCGCAAAGCGGAAGCGATCTCAACCGGGCCCAGGGTGGATTCCGGGAGGTGGGATTCGATGTAATTGGTTATCCGGGTGGAAAGTTCCAGCATGCGGTGCGCGCCGGCTTGCGCCGCCTGATTCCCGCCGATGCAGGCTCCCAGAATTCGCAGGTAGCCTTCCATGACCGAGACGCCTTCCGCGGCGCCGAGGCTTTCCGCCTGTTCGAAGAGGGAACCGGAGAGATGGAACAAAATGGCGCCAAGACCGGAGTCCCCGGAAATTCGCTTGGCAAAAGGGAATTCACTGATGCGGAGTTGGCTCTCGATAAGGCGCTGCGGCACCCGGAGGTACAGGCGAGCGCAATCTCCCGGGCAGTCCGACGACCAGGGGAGAGAGGAGTCGATGAGAGTTGCATCGCCTTTCCTGAGAATGGCGACACTTCCATTCTGGCAGTAGCGGCGCAAGCCCTGGAGTTGGGTGATGACGACGCAAGCCCTGTTTTCCGCGCTCACGTTCGCGGCCGGATATTTGTTGAAGGCGAGTGCGCTGGAAGAGAAGAGGGTCATTTCCAGGTCAGCCAGTTTGCGGCGGGAGATCGAGCCGTGAAACGGAAATTTTCGGGGAAACTGGAAGTTGCAGTCGCCACAGATTTGCTTGGCGTTCCACAACCAAGCTTCCTGCCGCTCTGGAGCGGGAATTTGGTCGGTTGTAAATGATTGCAACATTTTTTCCGTCAAGAGCGGTAATCTCGGACGCCTGAATTTTACGAACAGACCAAAGAAGTCGGGCCGGGTGCTGCTGTACGGGACGACCCGAATTGAGAAGAACGGCGTTAGCGGGAAGTTAGCACGTCTTTCGAACAGCGGGCAAGGAAATTTTCAAATTGATGGCATCGAAAAAGGGGCTATGAAACAGCCGATGACGAAAACGCCAGAGCAAGCGGCTTGCGAAGAACTTGAAGAAAGATTGGGAATGAACCGCAGGATTCCGCGGCGGGATTTTCTGAATGGTGCGGCGATCGGCATTGCGGGAGCAGTGGGCGCGCTAAATGGGTTTGCAGCGGATCGCGGCGCAACGCTGGCGGCTGGCCTGGAGGTCGGGGCTTTCGGCGGCGTATTTCTACCGCACCGCGCTTGGGGCGGCGCAGCGCATTTTGATTCTGGATAATCACGATGATTTCGGCGGGCATGCCAAGCGCAACGAGTTTCATCATGAAGGCCGCACTTTCATTGGCTTCGGCGGAACGTGGTCGATTGCCACGCCCTTCCCTTACAGCTACACGGCGAAATCGCTGATCAAGGATCTTGGGATTGAAGTCGAGCGGTATTCCGAATTCGTGAATCGCGAGCTGGAAGAAAAATACGCACTTGGCGCAGGGATATTTTTCGACAAGGAGCATTTCGGCGACGACCGTCTCGTTACCGGCAGAGGCCGCCTCCCGTGGAAGGCGTTTTTTGAAAAGGCGCCGCTCACCGAAGCCGCGCGCAAGGACCTGGTCCGGCTGCACGGGAGGAATCCCGACTATATGGCGAGGCTCAGTCCGGAAGAAAAGCGAGCCAAGCTCGCGCGCATCAGTTACCAGGAGTACTTGCTGAA
>WNEZ01008468.1_pt1 | contig 15663 bp, 14 predicted proteins | sample 5400521 | NCBI WGS metagenome assembly WNEZ01 (sample SAMN13153339, study PRJNA577476) | soil metagenome | isolation source: 120 cm saprolite under Douglas fir tree site 2 hole 1 replicate 1 | place: USA:California | collected 2015-04-18
GTGTTCAAAGCGGAGGAGCTGGGCTTCTATTCGGACGAGTTCGAATCAGACGACGACGAGGACGAAGAGCCCTAGAGCGCATTCGCCGCGGCGCGCGACCGCGAGCATGACGCATTGGATCTATGCCGCCGCGCCACCATACGTGTCGCGGAGTCCTGCCTCGAGCGCGCGCGACGTGTAGCCAAGCTCGCTCTTCGCGCGGGCGTCGCTGGCCCAGAACGTGACGCCCTTCGTCGACGTCACGACCTCGCGCAGACCGGGTCGGACGAGCGCGCCGAGCTGGAGCAGCGCGTACGGCAACCGCACGCGCGGGAGACGCCGACCGGTGGCGCGCGCGAGCGCCGCGAACGCATCGGCGACGCGCGCGTTCTCTCCGCCGAGCACGTAGCTCCGTCCCCGCTGGCCGCGATCGAGCACGAGCACGATCCCCCGCGCCACGTCGTCGACATGCACGAAGTTCAGGCCCGCATCGGCGAACGGAACGAGCGGCAATCGGCCGCGCGCGAAGTCGCGCATCAGGCCGCCGAGACCGGACGTGTCGCCGGGCCCGTACACACCCCCGGGCTGTGCGATCGAGACTGCGAGTCCTCGTGCGGCAAGGCTCAGCGCGATCTCGTGCGCACGAACCTTCGTCTCTTCGTAGTACGACGTATACGGGCCGCTCCGCGTGTACGTCTCATCCACGACCGCGCCGCGCGTGTTCCCGAAGACCGCGCAGGTCGACACGTACGCGACACGGCGCACGCCGGCCGCGAGCGCAGCCTCGAGGACGCGTTCGGTGCCGGTCACGTTCGCTTCGAACATCGCCGGACGACGCGATGGCGCGATGCCGACCGAGTACATCGCTGCACCGTGCACGACCGCATCGACGCCGTCCATGCCGCGACCGAGCGCGGGACCGTCGGAGAGATCGCCCTTCACCAGCGTCACGCCAGCGCGTGCGAGCGTTTGGCCACGCGATGCGTCGCGGACGAGTGCGCGCACCTCGTCGCCTCGGGCCAGGAGCTGTAACGTCACCGTGCCCGTGACGAACCCGGTCGCGCCGGTGACGAAGACCTTCATTCGGCGACGGCCGCGGTCTTCGCGTTCGCGAGGCGCCGCAGATCCGCGACGGAGATCTCGAAGACGGCGTCGGGCAACCCCGCCGCGGCCCAGACCTTGTCGAAGCGCGACATGTCCTCGTCGATCAGGGTCTCGCACGGCGTCTCGTGCGCGAAGGGCGGCACGCCGCCGATCGCATAACCGGTGAAGCGTTTCGCCTCGTCGGCCGTGGTGCGGCGCGCCGCGGTCGCGCCGACCACTTCGCGGAGTCGGTCTTCGCTGACACGTCGATCGCCGCAGCAGAGCACGACGAGCGGACGATCGCCCGCGACGAACACGAGCGACTTGACGATCTCGCCGACGCTCACGCCGATCTCGCGCGCCGCATCGCTCGCAGTACGCGTGCTGGCGGGAAAGCGACGGATCTCGATCTGCACGCCGCGTTCGGCGGCGAAAGCTCGCACGCGCGCGACGTTAGGGTGCTCGGCGACGGTCATATCGATAGTGTCGCGCTACCTCTCGAGCGAGGTACGCCGCGACGGCGGCGGGTGTCTCCCGAGCGAAGTCGAGCCTGCGGTAACAAGGGGACGACTTGGAGAAGGATGGAGCAGGCCCGTTTGAGCGAGGGAGACGCCCGCCGCCGAGGCGCGGCGTACCGAACGCTACCGCCAGATTCGCGCGATGCCGCTGACGAGACGCGCGGGAAGCAGACCAACGAGCGTGCGCGCGAGCCGGCGCCACGCGGAGACCGCGCGGTCGACGTCGTCGGCGCTCGCGCCGGCCGGTGTATAGCGATCGCGCACGCGCGCCTCGGCGATGTCCTGGATCGGCGACTTCGCGTCGGGCACGGCGTCGCCGAGCATCGCCGCGTACTCGTACGTCGTCTGCGACGGATCCACCGGGAAGCCGGCATAGGACGCGAGGAGGCGTGCCTTGCCCCACGCGGAATCGACGACCGGCTGCCCGCGGAAGCGCAGCTGGAACCGCACGAACGCGAGCAGCAGGAGGAGCAGCATCGCGCCGATGAGCGCGGCGACGGGACGCGGGTCGAAGTTCTGCACCGCGGAGACGACGGAATCGCCAAAGCCCTGGCCCTCGTCGGGACTGTCGCCGGTGGCGTTCAGGTCCTTCTCGCCACGGTCGATCGGGGTCGTGCCGGTCGTGTTGTCATCGCCGCCACCCGCGGATCCGCCGATCGCCTCGCTATCGACGCGGAAGATCGGCGCCTGCGACGGGGTCGGCTCGAACTCGATCCAGCCGTACTGCGGGAAGTACACCTCGACCCACGCGTGCGCGTCGAGCTCCTTCACCTGGAACTTGCCGGTGGACGGGTCGAGCGTTCCGGCGGTGTAGCCCTCGACGACCCGCGCGGGCACGCCGAGCTCGCGCAGCATCACGACCATCGACGACGCGAAGTACTCGCAGAAGTCTTCCTTCAGGTCGAAGAGGAAGAAGTCCACCGGGTCACGGCCCGCCGGTGGTGCGCGAACGGTCGGCGCGTACCGATACGTCGTGCGTAGGTATGACTCGATGATCTCGGCTTTGTCGTACGCATCGGTCTGCTCGCCGGCGACCTTGTGGGCGAGGTCGCGCACGCGCTGCGGCAGGGTGGACGGCAGCTGCAAGTACTTCTGACGGATGTAATCCGGGTACGGACTCGAGATGCGTCGCAGCGCGGCTTTGTCCGCGACGGAGATGTACGAGGTGACGGTGTATTTCTCGGACGCCTGACCGCCGCGCACGGCGCGCACCGCGATCGAATAGCTCCGGTCCGCACCGGTCTGGAACTGGAATGGCACCGAGACCTTCACCGGCTCGTTCGCTCCGAAGAGGAGATTCTGCTGCGGCACGACGATCTCGAAGGTCGCGTCGAACTTCTCGCGCCCGAGCACGGCCGGGCTGATCTTGTCGACCTTGTCCGTCTCGGTCGTCCGCCACCCGTTCCCGGTGTAGAAGTCATAGCTGATCGCTTTCCAGAAACGGCCCTGCGGCGCGTCGACCATCATCACGACGCGGTCCGCGAGGTTCGGGGACTGACCGAGGCGGATCGCGTCGGTGAACGACACCCCGCGCAGGCGACTCGGTCCCGACACGCCGGCGAAGAAGCGCTGCCACTCCGCCTCGACGGAGTGGTACGGCGACTCGAAGACGCTGTACGCGCGGTTCAGCACCTCCGCGGCGCCGACGCGCGGTGTGACCAACGACATGATGACGAGGACCATCGTCCACGTGAGACCGCCGCGCAGCAGCCGCCAGTCCATCTCGCCGGACGGCACGATGTTGTTGCGCGTCCAGCGCTCCTGCAGGGCGACGATGTGCAGCCGCACCAGCAGAACGAGCGCTGAGAGCGAGAACACCACGAGGTCGGCGATCAGGTTCGTGAGCGCCATCGACACGTTGACGACGAGGCAGAAGCCCATGAACAGGATCGCGTCCCACGGCCGCAGCGACCGCGACAGCGCGAAGGTCCCGACGTATGCCGACGTCCACGCCGTCGCGCCGAGGAAGAGGACGAACACCGTCGGATCGGTCGCCGCCTCTCCCGCGAGCACCTGGGTGATCCAGTTGTTCACGTTCACCGCGAGATGGACGACGCGGTCGCGGAACGGTCCGATGTCCGAGGCGAACGCCGTCGTGAGCACGATCGCGACGGTGCCGACGAGGCCGCCGACGATCATCGAGCGCCGCGTCGAGAGCGTGCCGTTGCCGACGATGACCGCGAGCGCGATCCCCGCGAACACGATCCAGGTGAACTGCTCCTGCGTCACGACCCAGTCGGCCTGCTGCAGTGAAAGGGGATAGACGCTCATGAGCAGCACGTAGATCGGCAGCGCGAACCAGCCGCCCCGGAAACGGAGTCGCCGCCACGCGACCGGCGGGAAGAGCGAACGCAGCGAACGGCGCAGCCAGCGGCCCGCGGCCGCGAACTGCTCCGCGAACAGCGCGTTCGGCGCCGGCCTGGGCGTCGGTGCGGACGCTTTACGCAACATTGCCAGCCGCCTCACGGAAGAGATCGGAGATCGACGCGCTCGGCGCGAGATACGTCGCGGTCACGCCGGCGATCGCGAGCTCGCCGAGCAGCGCGTGCCGGCGCGCCCGGTCGCGCTCGTCGGTGGCCACGGACGGACCCACGATGACGGCCTGCGTCGCGATCGCGGCCTCGCGCAGCGTGCTCGCGGGGCGGACCCACCCGCGGTCGAGCGAGGGCGTGATGAGCACGCATGCGGAGCCACGCCGCATGCGCGGCAGGGTCTCCACGAGCGTCTCGGCGATCGAGCGCGAGCCGCCCGCGGTGATCTCGGCGAGGTACTGCATGAGCTTTCCGTATTGCTTGGTGCCGCGGTCGGGCTGAAGGATCTCGGCGCGCCCGCCGCTGGTGATCATGCCGACGTTGCGGTGCTCGCGGAGCGCCTTCGCGACGATCGACGCCGCGACCGTCACCGCGCGCTCCTCGGTCGAATCCTCGCCCTCGCCGCGGTGCCAGTGGCGCTCGAGGTCGAGGTAGATCCAGAGGTCGGCGGTCTTGTCGAGCTCGAACTCCTTGACCTGCAATCCACGGTGGCGCACCGACGACGGCCAGTGGATGCGGTTCATCGCGTCGCCGGGGCGATACCCGCGGATCCCCATGACCATCGAGGTCGACTGGAGCGAGCGCTGTCCGGTGAGCACGCCGCCCTCGAGCACCGAACCGGGGAGCTGCCAGTGCGGAAGCGGCATCACACGCGGATACACCAGGAGCAGCGCCTCGGTTGCGACGCGCGCCTCTTTGGGAAACAGACCGAACGGATCGCCGCTGCGCAGCACGATCGGGCCGAGCTTGTAGCGGCCGCGGCGGATCGCCTTCGCGAGGACCTTCCACTTGCGCGTCTTGCCCTTGCCGCCGATCGAGAGGACGCGGCCGGGGAGCGGCTCAGGCCAGTTCGACTCCTCCGAGATCTCGAGCCAGAGCTTGCCGAACGAGCTGTCGTTGCGGAGCTCGTACACGAGCTCGATCGTGTCGCCGAGGTGCGCGTACGACTGCGAGAGCGTGCGCTTGACCGAGAGACCACTCAGCGTCATGCGCGCCTGCACGTACGCGGCGATGACCGTCGTCGCCGCGAGGTCCTTGAGTCGCGCCTGCGGCTGCAGGATGAGGCGGTGCGAGAGCGTTGGCCCCGCGAGCTGTTTCACGTCGTCGGGCAGGACGAAGTCACGTCCCTGAATGAGCGCGTACGCCTGCGACGCGCGCGCGAGCGCGAGGGATCCGCGCGGCGACGCGCCAAGGTAGACGTCGGGGTGCGAGCGAGTCGCGTTCACGACGCTGACGACGTAGGTCTTCACCTGCTCCGCGATGTGCACGTCCTTCACGGCGGTCATCGCCTTCAGCAGCTCGTCCGCGCCCATGACCTGCTCGATCGTCTCGAGCGGGTGGATGACGCGCTGCGCGTCGAGGATCGCGATCTCCTCGCGCTCCTTCGGGTACCCAAGCTGCAGGCGGATGAAGAACCGGTCAAGCTGCGCCTCGGGGAGCGGGAACGTGCCCTCGTATTCGATCGGGTTCTGCGTCGCCATGACGAGGAACGGATCGGGGAGCTGGTAGGTGACGCCGTCGACGGTCACCTGGTGCTCCTCCATCGCCTCGAGGAGGGCGGACTGCGTCTTCGGCGTGGCGCGGTTGATCTCGTCGGCGAGGACGATCTGGGTCATGACCGGGCCCGGCCGGAACTCGAACTGACTGGTCCGCTGGTTGAAGATCGACACGCCGGTGACGTCCGAGGGCAGGAGGTCCGGCGTGAACTGGATCCGCTTGAAAGAGCAGCCGAGCGATCGCGCGATGGCCTTGGCGAGCACCGTCTTGCCGGTCCCGGGGACGTCCTCTACCAGGATGTGACCGCGGCAGACGAGGGCGACGAGCGCGAGCTCGACCTCGTGGTGCTTGCCGAAGATCACGCGCTCGACGTTCGCCGCAACGGCGCCGATCCGCGTCGCGAGCCCGCTCTTGTCCATTGCCCTCTCCCAGACCGATTTGTCGCGGAGTCCGAGCCATGCGGGCCCGTCTGAACATGCTAAATGCGAAACCGTCGTGTAACCAAGGAACGCTCCAAGGCCGCGATTGGTTCACACTGACCCGAAACTGCTTGCACTCCGTACAGCCGGCGGACCCGCGGAGTTCCCCGACTATTTGCCGAGTGCGGCCTGCATGACGCGCCCGCCGAGCGGCGCGGCGTCTTCGCCGCCTCGCGGCGAGTTCTCCAGGAGGATCGCGACGGCCACGGTGGGCGCGTCGGCCGGCGCGTATCCGACGAACCACCCATGCGGCGCGCCGGACGGGTTCTCGGCGCTCCCCGTCTTCCCCGCTACCTTCACGCCGGGGATCTTCGCCGCGAACGCGAACGCGCCGGGTCCCTCGACCGCGCCCACCAGCATCGTCGTGAGGGCCCGCGCGGTCTCGGGCCGGACCACCTGGCCGATCGGGCCCGGCGCGATCACACGGATGGCGTGACCCTCGGCATCGCGCACCTCTGTGGCGTAGTGCGGCGTCGGCATGACGCCGCCCATCCCGACCGCAGAGCTGGCCCTTCGCGGCGGGGATGTCGCAGTGCGTCGAGCTGCCGATGCCGAAGCGCTGCGCGTACTCCGCGAGCTTCGGCCCGCCGATCTGCAACCCGATCTTGGCGAAGTAGATATTCTCGGACAGCCGGTAGCCATCGGCCATCGTGTAGTCGCCGTGCGCCCGCGATGACGAGCGCACGAAGTAGCTGCCCCACGACGCGTCGGCCTGCCATGGATCGTCGACGCGTACCTTCGCGTTCGGATCGACGCCGCTCTCGAGCGCGGCGGCGCCGGTGATGATCTTGAACGTCGAGCCCGGCGGATAGAGACCTTGCGTCGCGCGGTTGATCAGCGGCTTGTCGGGATCCGCGATGAGCTGCTTCCAGGCCGCATCCTCGGTCGCGGGATCGGAGATGAGGCTCGCGTCGTACTGCGGCCAGCTGACCGACGCGAGGATCGTGCCGTTGCGCGGATCGATCGCGACGATCGCGCCGCGCCGACCGCCGAGCGCATCCATCGCGGCCTTCTGCACCTTCGGGTCGATGCCGAGCACGATCGAGCCGGGTGGCGCGCGCTCGCGGAGATAGCGCGCGCGCCACTGCGAAAGCGGATCGCCGGGGTCCTGGCCGATGAGCGATTCGGCGTACGCGGCCTCGATGCCCGATGCGCCGAACTGGAACGACGCGTAGCCCGTGACATGCGCCAGCGTCTTGTCTCGGTAGATGCGTTTGTACCCGTTGGGCGTCTGCGCACTCTCCGCGAGCGTGTTGCCGGCGGCGTCCTTGATGAACCCCCGTGGCCGATCGCGGATCGCCGCGACCAGGCGCGGGTTGTACGGATCGTTGTTGAGCTCGTCGCCCGACACGAGCGTCCAGTAACCGACGCCCACCGACGTGATGAGGAAGGTCATGGCGATCGCGAGCGTGAGCCCGCGAATATTCGCGCCAATGGATCGCGTCATGGTCTCTTCACGGAAGCGATCGAGTGCGTCATGGTGTGCCCCTGACCCGCGCGGTCAGGTCGCTCACGCGTAAGAGCAGCGCGACGAGCATCCAGTTCGTCACGAGTGACGAGCCTCCGTACGCGACGAAGGGCAGCGTGATGCCCGTGAGCGGGATGAGCCGCGCGTTGCCGCCGACGATGACGATGGTCTGCAGCGCGACGATGAACGACAGGCCTCCGGCGAGGAGCTGCAGGAACGGCGTCGGCGCGCGCAGCGCGATGAGCATGCCGCGGTACACGAAGAGGAGGTACAGCGCCAGCAGCGCGAGCGCGCCGGCGAAGCCCACCTCTTCGGCGAACGCGTCGAACACGAAGTCGCTCCACACCACCGGGATGCGCTCCGGCATCCCGTTGCCGAGGCCGACGCCGAAGAGGCCGCCGTTCGCGAGGGCGAAGAGACCCTGCACGAGCTGATAGCCGGTATCGAAACGCACGTCCTCCGCGAACGGGTGCAGCCAGATGTCGACGCGGGCCGCGACGTGACCGAACACGTGGTACGCGACGAAGCCGCCGACGAGCAGTAACACCAGCCCGATGAGCGTGTAGAAGACCTCGCCGGTCGCGAGGTACAGCATCGCGAGAAAGATCCCGAGGAACAGCAGCGTGGCGCCCAGGTCTCGCTCGAAGACCATCACGACCATCGCGATCGCCCACATCGCGACGATCGGGACGAGGTACGGGACGGGCGGTACCGGGATCGGGCCGAAGCGCCGCTGCGTCTGCGCCAGCACCTCGCGGAACTCCTCGAGGTACGCGGCGAAGAAGATGACGAGCAGGATCTTCACCGCCTCCCATGGCTCGAACGTCACCGTGCCGACGCCGAGCCAGATCCGCGCGCCGTTCACCTCGCGGCCGATCACCGGAAGGAGCGGCGAGATGAGCAGCAGGACGCCAAGGAGCGCCCAGGTCCACTTGAAGCGCGACAGCGCGGTGAGGTCGCGCGGAATGAGGATCGTCGCCGCGAACGCGCCCGCGGCGATGAGCGTCCACGAGAGCTGTTGCACGAGAAGGTTCGACGCGAGCCGCTGCACGAGCACGAGGCCGAGCGCGGTGAGCGCGGCGGCGATCGGAAGGAGCAGCTGGTCACCGCGGACGCCGCGCGCCGCGAGGAAGACGTGGAGCGCGAGCGCGATGACGACGAAGGTCACCGGGACCACCAGCTGCTGCGGACGGAAGCCGGCGACCTCGGCCGCGGCGACCGCGACCGATCCGGTTATCCCGAGCGCGGCGACCCAGAAGAGCAGGCCGAGCTCGGGCCGGCGGCGCGTGACGGCGATCACCCGGCGCCCTTCTCCAAACGCAATGCGATGCGGCCGATGGCGAGCTCGTCGCCGAACCGCAGGCGCTCGGCGTGCTCGATGCGCGTTCCGTTCACCAGGGTGCCGTTCGTGCTGCCGAGGTCCTCGATCCACCACTCGCCGTCGCGCAGCTCGAGGACGGCGTGACGTGCCGAGGCCGCCTCGTCGGTGAGTGGCACGTCGTTTCCGGCGTCACGGCCGATCGAGGTGGACGCGCGCAGCGAGAAACGCTCCCCCACGCGCGGGGAGCGCCCGGCGCTCCGCTCCACGATGAGCGTCCCGAGCGCGCGCACCGCGCCGTCGGCTACGCGCTCCGCGGCGAGCGCCCGATGGAGCACGCGGAATGCGCGTAGTAGGAAGAGGTACAGGAGCAGGAGGAAGGCGATGCGCACCGCCCACAGCAGGACGGCAAAAGTGATCTCCACTCACTCCGCCGAGTGGAAGATGAGATCGAGCCCCGCGACCGAGATCCGATCGCCGTCGTTCAGCACGACCTCGGCGACGCGGCGGCCGTTCACGTACGTGCCATTGGTGCTCTGCAGGTCGTAGAGCGTGTACCGCCCGAGACGGAGCCGGATCTCGGCGTGCTTGCGTGAGACCCGCGGATCGTCCAGCACGACGTCGTTCTGCTGATCGCGACCGATGAGCAGGGGCTCGGGTCCGAGCTGCGCCGACGAGCGGTCGCCGCTGGTGACCTCGACGCTGGCCTTGGGTGCGCGCGGTTTCTCGCGCAGCAGCTTTTCGCGGTCGAGGACCATGGTGTGGCCCGACTCGACGGCACCGAGCGACTTCGGATCGGCCTCGACCTCGTCGCCGGACGCATCGACGAGCGCGCACGACACGCGGATGTCACCGGGTGCCACGTCGTCGTCGCGCTCGATCTCGACCGACGGGAAATCGAGCAGCGTGAAGTTGCGCTCGCGCGCGGCGGAGAGGACCGCTTCCGCGAGATCGCGCTCGAGGCTGCGCCGGTACTGCTCGAACTGCGCGAAATCCGTCGCCGACAGCGACACGACGTACGAGTTCGGGACGAACGTCTTGGAGAGGGAGATCGTCTGGTGGGCCTCCATCGTGCGGATGAGGCGCCTTGCGATCTGGACGGGCTGCAGCTTCGCGCCGAAGAGGCGGGCGCTCCAGCCCTCGATGGCCCGGCTCACGAAGGCTTCCAGGCGTTCCATGCTCAGGTCCTTCTCAGCTTTATCACTTCCGCACCCAGGAGGATGATCGCCGCGGTCACGTAGATCCAGGTGAGCAGGCCGGCCGCGAAGGCGATCGGTCCGTACGCGCTGAAGATACCGAGACTGCGCGTGAAGAACCCGAACGCGATCTTCGCGACCTCCCACAGCACGGCCGAGACCAGCGCGGCGACGCGCGCCGTCCGGGGTCGCACCCGCGACCGCGGGACGAAGCGGTAGATGCAATAGAAGAGGACGTAGCCGGCCACGAGGCCGACGAGCGGTGAGAGCAGTCCCGTGAGGACCCGCAGCCACGGACCGAGCACCGACTTGAGGGCGTCCTGGGCGGCGAGCGCGCCGTATGAAAGCGCGAAGGAGAGGACCGCGAGCGCGGCGATGCCGCCGACGAAGGCGAACGCCTCGACCTGGCTGCGCACGAGCCCGCGCTTCCCACCGACGCCGAGGACGGCGGCGAGCGCCTTGTCGAGGGAGCCGTGGATCACACCGGTCGCCAGGATCGTTCCGACGATCCCGACGCCGAGCGAGAGCGCGCGTCCATCGACGAGCTGCCGCGCGATGCGCGTCTCCTGGGCCGTGGCGGATGGATAGATATCGCGTATGAGCTGGACGAGCTCTTGCTGCGCCCGCTCCGACCCGTACACGAAGCCGAGGATGCCGACGACGAGCGCGAGGAGCGGGATCAGCGCGAAGAACAGCTGATACGCGACCGCGCCCGCGAGGAACGGGCACTCGTCCTCCGCGAAGGATGTCGCGATGGCACGCGCGTCACGCACGATCGCCCTGCCCGCTGTCAGGATGCCGCGTCGCTCTTCGATCCCGCGTCGCCCTTCGGCGCCGGCTTCTCCGGCGCCTTCGTTTCGGTCTTCTTGTCGCCCTTCGTCTCCGTCTTCGTCTCCGTCTTTGTCTCGCTCTTCTTCTCGGCCCCGGAGTCCGACGCCTTGTCGGCCGGGCGGCTGTCGGTCTTGTACCAGCCCGAGCCCTTGAAGACGATCGCCGGGGTCGAGATGAGGCGCCGCGGCTTCTTCCCGCAATTGGGGCACTTCTCCAGCGCCTCGTCGTTGAACGACTGCACCGCGGAGAACACGTGGCCGCAGTGATCACAGCGGTAGTCGTATATCGGCATCGCTCGATATCATCGCGGAAGGTGTCGGGAGGGGCCATCGCCATGAACGAGCGCGCGGCAGCCCGCCGCCGTCGTGGCCTTATCGAAAACGCGCAGGCCTACCTCTTCCTCGTGCCGGCCATCGCGTTCCTCGGCCTGTTCAAGATCCTGCCCGCGCTCTATGCCGTGTACATCTCGTTGTTCCGCTGGGACATCGTGCAGGGCGCGTTCCGCGGGCTCGACAACTACTTCGACATCCTCTGGCAGAACAGCACGCGCTCGCAGGCATGGTGGCAGTCGCTCTCCACGACCTTCACCTACGCACTCATCACCGTTCCGTTCGAGATCGCGATCGCGCTCGTGGTCGCCTACGTTCTGTTCCAGAAGCTCCGCGGCCGCGACATCTACCGGACGATCTACTACGTGCCATACGTGACCTCGACGGTCGCGGCCGCGACGGTGTTCTCCTACGTCTTCCATCCGCAGTACGGGATCGTCAACACGCTGCTGGGATCCATCGGGATCACCGGGCTCAGGTGGTTCCAGGAGCCGGACGGCGTCTTCCAGATGATCGGGAGCGCGCTCGGCGTCGCGGTGCCGGAGTGGGCCGCGGGTCCGAGCCTCGCGCTCGTTGGCGTCGCGATCTTCTCGATCTGGCATTTCCTCGGCTTCCAGATCCTCATCTTCCTCGGCGGCCTCGGGAACATCCCGCTCGAGTACTACGAGGCCGCGAAGCTCGACGGCGCCAACCAGTGGCAGCTGTTCCGCCGGATCACGCTGCCGCTCCTCTCGCCGCAGATCTTTTTCGTGTTCACCATCGCGACCATCGGGGTGCTGCGGGCCTTCAACGAGATCTTCATCCTCACGAACGGTGGACCACTCGATACGACGCGGACGGTGACGCTGCTCATCTTCAAGACGTTCTTCCAGCAGGGTCAGATCGGGCTCGGCTCGGCGATGGGCGTGCTGCTTACGCTGGTCATCCTTGCGTTCACGCTCTTCCAGTTCCGCATCCTCGGCCGGCGGGTGGAGTACGGATGAACGCGCCACAGGTGCTGCCGCGCGAGATCGCGCGCCCGCTGCGACCGCGGATCCCGCCCATCAGCTCGACGTTGTTCAAGCATCTCGTGCTGATCCTCGTCGGGACCGTCGTGGCCTACCCCTTCTATTTCATGGTCTCCACATCCCTGAAGGAATTCTTCGAGGCCACGGCGACACCGCCAACACTATTTCCGACGTCGCTGCACTTCGAGAATTACGTCGAAGCCTGGACGCGCCAGCCGTGGGGCCGGTTCTTCGCGAATACCTTCTTCATCGCGGGCGCGAGCGTCGCCGGTGAGATCGTCACCGCGGTCCTCGCCGCGTACGCCTTCGCGCAGATGAACTTCCGCGGCAAGAACGTGCTCTTCGCGCTGTTCCTCGCGACCTACATGATGCCGGCGGAGGCCACGCTCATTCCGAACTTCGTGATGATGAGCAAGGCGCCGCCCGGCGTGAACCCGTTCTTCCCGATCCCGCGCCTCAACCTCTACGACACGTACGGGGCGCAGATCCTCCCCTTCCTCGCGAGTGCGTTCTCCGTGTTCCTCCTGCGTCAGCAGTTCCTCGCGATCCCACGGGAACTGCGCGACGCGGCCGTGATCGACGGTGCGGGCCACCTGCGCTTCCTCTGGTCGGTGGTCCTGCCGATCTCGATACCCGCCCTCGTCACCGTTGCGATTCTCTCCTTCTACGCCTCGTGGAACTCGTTCCAGTGGCCGTTCATCGTCACCTCGAGTGAGGCCGTCCGACCCGTCCAGGTCGGTCTGAACGCGTTCCGCGCTGAAGCAGGCTCGCAGTACCATCTGTTGATGGCGGCGGCGTCGTTCGTCGTTGCACCCATCATCCTGCTGTACCTCGTAGGGCAGCGCTTCTTGGTGCAGGGGGTCGCACGAACGGGCATCCGCGGATAGCGTTGACGCGTATCTCACTCGGGGGACACCCGGCGCTGCTCTAATGGTGGAGGAGGTAGGAAGAGACCCATGACGAGGATGCGTATCCCGACCCTGCTCGCGACGGCGGCACTCCTGCTCGGCGCGTGCGCCGGCGCGGGACCGGCCGCGACGGCTGCGCCAACGACCGAGGCGGACATCGAGATCACCGGGCCCGTCTCGCTGACGCTGTGGCACGCGCTGACGAGCGACCCGCAGAAGGGCGCGCTCGAGGCGGCGGTCAAGAAGTTCAACGACACGAACGGCAAGGGCATCACGATCACGCCGGTCGTCCAGGGGAATTACACGCAGCTCTACCAGAAGACCCTCGGCGCGATCCAGGCGGGCGCGCTGCCCGAGATCGTGCACGCGTACGAGAGCCAGGTCGCCGACTACCAGAAGGCGGCCGTGGTCATCGACCTCGATCCCTACATGAACAGCACCAAGAACGGGCTCCCCAAGGCGAGCCAGGACGACATCTACAAGCCGTACTTCGACACGAACCGCTTCCCGCAGTACGGGAACCAGCTCCTGTCGTTCCCGTTCACGAAGTCACTCTTCGTGATGTACACGAATGAGGACGTGCTCAAGCTGGCCGGCATCACCACGACGCCGAAGACGTGGGCCGACTTCGAGTCGGCCGTCATGAAGACGACGCAGAAGGACGCATCCGGCAAGACGACCCGCTACGGCTGGGCGCAGCCGCTCGATGCGTCGAACTTCAACGCGCAGGTCATGTCGATGGGCGGCAACATCATGTCCGCCGACAACAAGACCGTCGCGTGGGATGGCAAGGAAGGCCTGTCCGTCCTCCAGATGTACGACCGCCTGTGGAAGGGCGGCTATGCATACACCCCGACGGGCTTCGACTGGCAGAACGACTTCGCGCAGAGCAAGCTCGCGTTCACGATGGGATCCACTTCGTCGCGGCCGTTCATCGCAGGGGCGATGAAGACGCCCGTGAACTGGAACGTCGGCGTCCCGCCGCAGGCCGATCCCACGAAGCCGCGCACCGTGATGTACGGCGCGAATGTCGCCGTGCTGAAGAGCACCCCGCAGAAGCAGCTCGCGAGCTGGCTGTTCGTGAAGTGGTTCAGCGATCAGGCCCAGACCGCGGACTGGGGCACCAAGTCGTATTACATGCCGGTCCGCAAGGCCGCCGCGACCGACGAGGCGCTCAAGAGCTACTGGACCTCGAAGGACCCGCAGGGCAAGCAGGCCTTCGACGTGATCGGAAGCTCGATCCCCGAGCCGAACGTGCGTGGCCAGCAGGAGATCCGCGACGTGATCTTCGACATGCTGACCAAGGTCACGACCGGCAAGGCGACTCCCGAGGCCGCGATCAAGGATGCGGGCCAGAAGGCGAACGACATCCTCAAGGCGAACCAATAGCTACCGCCTAAGACGCGAACATCGAGAGGGCCCCGGGTGACCGGGGCCTTCTACTATTTGGTCTCAGACTCGAAGGTCGCGTCAAGCAGAGTCTTGAGCTGTTGTGCCTCACGCGCTGGGAATCCAAGATCTTCGCTCTCGTGAAGCCAGATCACGACCGCGGCAATGGCACAAACCACGGCGATGGTGATCACGACGGGTGCGGGCACACCAGCCGACAGCTCGGCAGGTGCCGCAACGACGCCGATGAGACCGATGACCAAGGCGAGCGCACGCGACATCGCCGTACCCACGCCGACTGTGGCGTCTATATCGGTGCCCGTCGCCGTCCTGCGAAAGAACCCGACCGCCCGCGGCGCGAGACTATTCGCCGATCGTCGTCGTACGCGAACGTTGAACCCCGAGCTCGTCACGCTGCCAACGAACGGTGCGCCTGATGTCAGCCCCGGAACGACCAGGTACAACAACGAGGGGCGATCGACCTGAGTCCTGAGGCGCGCCGCAGCATCGTCTGGCATGAGCCGCACGCGGTAATGCAACCGCATGCCTCGAATCTACAGGCGCTTTGGCCTTCTCACAGAGTCGCGCCCCTATAGGTTGGCCTTCGCGCCGATCCACTTGAGGTAACGGCGCGCGGATCGCTCGACGGCGCCCTTTCCGTCGCTGTGTGTCACGCGGTCCCACCAGCCGCCGTAGATCCGATCGAACGCGAACGGCCGCACCGTCGCGACGATGCGTCGGATCTCCGCAGCCGGCAGCGGGATCAGGTTCGGATACGACCGCATGAAGCTCACCGCTCGCACGTCGGGCACGACCGTGATCGTGTCACCGACAAGCAGCGCGCCGCGACCGCCGGAGCCGGCGGCCCAATGGAGCACAGCGCTTCCTTCGAAGTGACCCCCGGTCTGGACGAGCGTGAGGCCCGCAAGAACCTCTTTCGTTCCGCTCCATTCGACGATCGCCGTATCGTCGCGCTGGACCCACACGCGATCGGCGGATGGGATCCAGATCGGGCAGCCGCCGAAGGCGCGGCTCCACTCGACCATCACGCCGTAGAAATGCGGATGCGAGAACGCGATGCCCGCGATGCCGCCCATCGCGCGGATCGCCTCGACGCTCTTGGCGTCGAT
>WNEZ01006110.1_pt1 | contig 15660 bp, 10 predicted proteins | sample 5400521 | NCBI WGS metagenome assembly WNEZ01 (sample SAMN13153339, study PRJNA577476) | soil metagenome | isolation source: 120 cm saprolite under Douglas fir tree site 2 hole 1 replicate 1 | place: USA:California | collected 2015-04-18
TCAGCTCCACCTCACCATCGAAATGGATATGGAAGGCAGCGCCTACACGGACCTCACCCTCGATATTTTTGAAAGCGTGCAGCGAGAATCCGGCAACGCGGGCTTGGCGGTGCAAGCCTACCTGTATCGCACGGAAAGAGATCTGCTGCGCCTCGCCCCGCTAAAACCAAAGGTCCGCTTGGTCAAAGGCGCCTACCGCGAGCCGAAAAAAATTGCGCTGCAGGGGAAAGCCGCAGTGGACGCCAACTTCAAGAAGCTGACTACTATGCTGCTGGAAGGCGCCGCGCAAGAAACCTTCCTGCCGGCCATCGCCTCCCACGATCCCATGATGGTCGCGCACGCCCAGGCGGAAATTTCCCGCCTCAAACTCGGCAAAAATCAGTACGAATTTCAAATGATCTACGGGATTCGCCGCGATTTACAGCAGGAAGTTCGCGCTGCGGGCCACACCCTGCAGGTCTACGTGCCCTTCGGCACCGACTGGTGCCCCTACTTCATGCGCCGTCTCTCGGAGCGCCCCGCGAATTGCTGGTTCGTTCTGCGCAGCTTGCTCGCCGAATCCACTCGGGCACCGCGTCCACACGCGGCCTCGTGAGACGTCGGCAATTATTCGGTGATGTCGAAATCTATCATTCGATCCGGCGCATGGTTGTTCGCGGCGTCTACGGCCTGCACCACCAGCCGGTAACTTCCCGGCGCCAAATCCTTAACCTTCACCACCATCCCAGCCGGAATCACCGGATTCCCTTTTTGGATGAAGTCATCCGCGGGAGCCAGCCCGCTGAACAGCACGTCTTTGTTCGTCGCGCGTTCATATATGTGATACGCGAAACCTACGCGCGGCGGCGTCGCGGAAGTAAGCAAGGGTTCGTAAATCTCCGTATACATGATCACGTAATCGCTGCGCTTGAAGCGATTGCTCGCCGAAGGCACCACTTGCATTCCCTTGACCACCAACGGCGTGCGATCTTCCAGCAGCAGGGAATCCAGTCCCGTGGGAATGTCCGAGATACGCGTGGCGGAATTCGTCAGCGCCACGCCGCCGAGGCTGAAATTCTTGCCGTCGTAGGCATCAATCTGCAGCGGCGATTCAAATTTCCCAAACGTATCGCCGCCGCCGCTGAGCACCACCGTCAGCTTGTAAGTGCCGGGCGCTGCATCGAATTGATTTTGATAGTGGTACGGAACCTTGGTGAACTCTTTCCATCCGTCCTTTTCCAGATCGAGATTGACGGTATCGCTGAAGCGCGCACCCACAGAGCCATCCGGTTTGTACGCAATCCCTAGAATATTCACGTTGGCGTGATACTTGCCTTTTTCTTTATTGAAGTTCAGTGATTCCGAGGGAATCTCCATCGCCAGATTCACGCGCGCCACATTCGGCGCGGTGTAGAAATACGGCGTTTCCAATGCACCATGAATCGAGCCGGGTTGCGAGCCCACCGCGCGCAACTCCAATTGCTTTTCCACCGGCTTGCCTTCCAGGGGATTTGCTGTCCGGGCGTTGCAATACCCGCTGCGCGAGCGCACGTTCATCCCGCCGCGGTTCAGCTTCACCTTCAGCGTATGACAGCTGCCCTCCGGCGTTTCCGGCGGCACGTATCCCAGAATGTAGAACTCACTCTGCTCGCGGCCAATGCGCTCAAGTCCGCCGAGCAAGTCATTGGTGTTAAAAATGGAAAAGCCGCCGGTCCCCTCGGCGAGCGCCGCTAGAATCTGCTGGTTGGTTGCTACCGAAGGAGGCAGCTGCGGAATAAGTGTCCGCGATTGGTTGTAGGGGTTATTAAAAGAATTGTTGTAGAGATTGCCGGCGTTTGTCCCGCCGCCGCCGCGAGTTCCGCCGCCCGTGCCGCCGGTCCCACCCTTGCCACCGGTTCCGCCCGTGCCGCCCGTGCCACCGGTGCCGCCGCGACCGCCAGTGCCACCGGTGCCTCCGGTGCCGCCACGACCTCCGCCGCCTGTTCCGCCGGTGCCACCCGTCCCGCCGGTGCCGCCGCGGCCTCCACCGCCAGTGCCACCACCGCCCGTCCCGCCGCCACCACCGCCGCCCGGACGTTGTGGCTCACCCATTGCATAAGACGTCAGCACCAAACGCGGGCGTGCCGAAGAAACCTTCGCTGGCCTGGCTTGCGCCGCATCGCGCAGTTTCCCTCTGCCCATCCCATTGCGCGCGCTGCCGCCCCCAATAGGCGCCGCCGCAACCAGTCCGCGCACGTCCAGCGAATAGATCGCTACGTTGGCCTTGTTGCAGGCGTCGATGGTCGCGGTAAGCTCGGATTCATTCTCCGGCGTGAGAGCAAATCCCGCGGAGAACAGCACCAGCATCTTGCGGCCGGGTACCGCTCTCAGGTTTTTGGCCAAGCTGCGCACCGCAAGCAGCATGGTGCGCGCACCGAAATCCGCCTCGGCGTTGCTTAGCGACGACAATCCTGTCGACGCTACCGTGACCGGCGCCAGCGGATCGCTCGCCGCCGAAGCATTGGAGTCTATCGAGGAGTATTTCACGCCCTTGACTGCCGCTTGCAGCAGGTCCGCATTGGCCGTGAAATTCTGCACGATGCGCAGCGCTCCTCCGAAGTCCACCACGGCCATCAGTCGGTCTGGGCCAGCGTTGGCTTCCACAAACTTCCTCGCGGCGCCGCGCGCTTGAATCTGGTCCGGCGCGGCCATCGTGGAGTTGTCGAAGAACAAAATGAGATAGTGCTTCTGCGCGCTGCCCTTGGCCTGAATGGCTGCGTCGGTCCCCGACGAAAAGCTAGCCACCGGCTGTTCTTTATTGTCCTCGTAGACCTTGAAGTCCTTCTGCGTCAGGTCGCGGACGTAATTTTGCTTTTTGTCGGTCACTACCGCATCCACCAGCACCAAGCGCGATTCTTTTCTAATAACGACGCCAGGCTGCTGTTCCGCGGGGGCCGCTGCCGCGGGAGCTGCTTGCTCCTGCGGCGCCGCTTGGGCCGCGAGTCGCGGCGCCCAACACGACAGCGCCAGCGCCGCGCACAGAAAAAGATTTGTCGTCATTCGAGGTGTGTTCATGTGCTCCCCCAAAAACTAATACGGAATACTCACCGCTCCATTGCGCGCCGCCATCTGCGATCCTTCCGTGTCGCGCACCACCAATCTCACCAGATAGGTTCCCGGCTTGATATCAAAACTGGATTTGAGCGTGAAGCCGGAATGACCCAGGCGGTCGAACGTTTTGTCGAGCAACCGCATTTCCACAATCTTCTCTCCGCCGGTCACGAAATTCCCGTTCTCATCAAAGATCGCCATGGCCACAGTCAGGTTGTCCCAATTGCGGCCGTCCGCCTTGCGAAAGCGAATCCCTTTGATGTCCACGTGCGTCAGCACCGCCAACCGAGCTTGTGCTTCGTCCCTCCTGAAAAATTGCGTTTGCAGTTCCACCGGCAAGTCGTGCATTTCATCCTGCGAGAACAGCGCTTCCTGGATTTCTTCCTTCGCCGCTTCGACGGGATCAGCGATCGAGCGCGGCGCGTAGTAGCCATGCCGCGCCTGGAGCGTGTATTTTTGCTTGCTCGTCAGCGCCACTTTCAGCGTGTGATAGCGTCCGTCAATCTTCAGGTTCTGCGGCGAGAAACCCAGAAGATAGGAAACCGCAGGAGCCGCCGTGGCTTGCCGCAAGCCTTCGTCCACATCATTGCGATTATGGAAAAAAGTTCCGCCGGTTCCGTCCGCGAGCTGCGCCAGAATATCCATCTGCGCGCCTTGCGCCGCGATGCGGTAAGTGCCCTTGAATCCCGCAGCGCGCATGGAGTCATGCGGGGGATCACTGATGTCGCCCAGCAAATCAGGTGCGTACAATCCGCGCGCGTCAATGGTGTTGATAACGATGTTGGCGCGATTGGCGCGGTCCACCAGGTCGGAGGATTCCAGCGTCAGCGTGGTCACGATAAAGCCAGGCGAGACCAGCACCAGGATGCGCTGACCGGGCATCACCGAGAGGCGTCGCATGGTTTCTTCCAGGTGCCGGTAGACGTATTCGATTTGCGCGTCACCGCTCGCCAAGGCACGGCCACTGGCCATCTGGGCCAACTGTTGCGCTTGCTGCACCATGCGCGAATCGCCTCCGAACGCGCAGACCAGAGCGTCTTCCGTGGCTACCGCCAAAGCTTGTGCGTCGCGCTTGTTCTCGATCAGATCTGCCTGGTAATAGCTGATCTCCGGGCAATCGTGAAACCCCGCATTGCCCACCGGGCGCGGCACGATTCCCAGCAACGACTTCTTGAGCGATTCATGGTCCTGCGTGAAATCCTGCGTGAACTGCCCCGAGGTACTGAACATTCCCACGCGGTCCGTGGGCGCCAGCGCTCCAAAGAGCCGCGTGGCCGCATCCCGCACGAAGACAGTGTCTGGCATCGCCATATTGCTATCGTCAAAAACAACGGCAACAAAGCGTTGTGGCAGGGCGGCGAGCGCTGCCGAAACGTCGCCATCGGGCTCCGCCGCCGGCTCGGCTGCGCTGCTCGGGGTTATCTTGTGCGACTCCGGCGTCTCTACGCTGAAGCTCGAAATCACTTGCGGCTTGCGATTGTCGGAAAGCTGGAAATCTTCCTTTTTCAAGCCGGTGATCACTTTTCCTTGGCCGTCGCGCACCACCACGCGCACCAGAACCAAATTGACGCGCACCCGGAAGGTCGCGGGATTGTCGTGCGTGGAGACTTCCGAAGTATTGTTCGCGTCAGGCGGAGACGCCGCCGGTGCTTGCGGTGTCGAGTCGCTTTTCGCTGGCGAATCCTGCGTGGGAGGCGCTTGCGCACTCGAGCTTCTTGGGGAGATTACCGCCAACATGGCCAGCAGCAGAAGGGCAGGCGTGCGCCGAGTTAGCGGGGATTGCAGTGGGTGCGACATCCCTTCCTTTTCCACTTTCTCCCCTATGCCAACGTTCTGGAGGCACACACCAGGAGAGCTACTCGACACGGACCGGTAGCACGACTATACGCTGCGGTTAATTTTGATGTCAACGAATGGCAGGCGCCGGTTGCACATGCCCGGCAGCTCGCGCGACGGAGGCTGTCCGAATCTGGACAAAGTATCCCACAATCGCGCAAATGCGAAGCATAAGACAGCCTGGCGTTTTGGCGTAACATGGTCATAGGAAAGAGTTTAGATTGAATGATACGGTGGATTGCCATGTGCTTTGCTCTCTTCGACATTCGTTTCGTTAATCAACATGAGGCAAAACGGATGCAAGCTAATGGTTGCTTCTGTGGCTTGGGAGACTGACTTCCGGGAAGGAAGAGCAAAATTATGTCTTTCGTTAACGATCTGAGAGTTGCGGTCCGCTCGCTGGCGCGAACGCAAGGGCTTGCGGTCACGGTGGTGCTGACGCTGGCGCTGGGCATCGGGGCCAACGCCGCGATCTTCAGCCTGGTGCGCGGCGTGCTCCTTCGTCCGCTGGTCAACCGCGACGAGGACCGGCTGATCTACATTCGCCAGAGCGCCCCAGGCATCGGCGACGAAAACGAAACGTTCTCCGTGCCCGAAATCCAGGATTTGCGCGCCAGCGTTAAAACCCTGAACGCGTTCGGCGATTTCTCGACCTTCGGTTTCACCATGATCGGCCTGGGTGAGCCTCGCGAAGCGCAAGCTGGCGTCGTCAGCGGCACGTACTTCGACGTCATGGGCCTCCATCCGGTTCTCGGTCGTCTCATCGGACCTCAAGACGACGGTCCCAAAGCTGCCGGCGTGGTCGTTCTCACCTATCGTTTCTGGACCACCACTCTCAGAAAAGATCCCTCGGTCATCGGCAAAACCGTGCGACTGGGCAGCGGCCTCATGGGGAGTCGATCCGCTACTATCATCGGCGTTCTCGAACCCTGTGTCCCCTATCCCCAGGAGACCGAAATCATGGCCAACATCGTCACCAGCCCGCACCACCTCTCCGCAACCATGGTGACCGGCCGCGTCCACCGCATGACGGAGCTCTTTGGCCGTCTCGCTCCCGGTGTCACGCTCGAGCAAGCGCGGGCCGAGTTGCGCTCGGTCTACGGGGCTATGACCAAAGCACATCCCGAAGCCTATTCGGCCAAAGGGGACTTCCAGATCAGCGCCAAGCGTCTTCGTGACGAGCTCACCTCGGGCGCCCGGACCGTGCTGCTGGTGCTGCTGGCAGCGTCAGCGCTGGTCTTCATCATCGCGTGTTGCAACGTCGCCAACCTGATTCTCACACGGACGGTTCGCCGCGAAGGCGAGCTGGCGATGCGTGCGGCGCTCGGCGCAAGCACAGGCGCGCTGCGCCGCATGCTGCTGGCTGAAAGCCTTCTACTGTGCGGCGCCGGCGCCGCGCTGGGCGTAATGAGTGCGCAGCCGCTAGTGGCCATCCTGGCCCGCTACGCCTCGCGCTTCTCGGTGCGCGCGCTGGATTTGACTGTTGACAACAGCATGCTGTGGGTGGGAGCAGCGCTGGCCATTGTTGCCGCGATAATTTTGGCGTTTGTCCCGCGCCTGCCGTTGCCGGAAACGTCGAATGGCCTTAACGTATCGAGCGGCAGCGTACGGATCACCAGCAGCACGAGCCGCCGCCAGCGGATTTTCGCGGTGACACAAATAGCCGCGTCTTTCGTGTTGCTGGCCGGCGCAACTATGTTGATCACTACGCTGATCGCACTGCAAACGGCGCGTCGAGGTTTCGACACGCGCCACGTCCTGGTCGTCAACGTTCCCCCGATGTCGTACGGAAAAACGCCTCAGCAAGTCGTCGATTTCTACAGGGAATCGATTCGTCGCGTGGATGGGCTACCGGGCGTGAACACCACCGCTTTCGGAATGGCTGCTCCCTGGCGCGATGCCGGCTCCAGTTTCGGTCTGCAATTCTCAGCCGATGGTCATGTTCATGTGCCCAATGAAGACCCGCGCGCGCATATGCGCGTCATCTCTCCAGGATTCTTTGCCTCGCTCGGCGTTCCCATCATCGCTGGCCGTGACTTCAACGATTCCGACGGCCAAAAGAACGATCCCGTCGTGATCGTCAGTCAGACTCTCGCGCAGCGCATGTTCCCCAATCAGGATCCTCTCAATCGGCATGTCTATTGGACCGATCCCGTGCTGCAATTCGCACCCGGGGTCAGCGCCGCGCCGCATCGCATCATCGGCGTCACCGCCGATATTGACGATATGCATGTCATTCCCGAGCCCATGGTCACCGTTTATACCCCCTTTCAAGAGGGTCCCATTTTTGGCGGCCGCCTTTTCATCCACGCCGCCGCAAGTCCTTATTCGCTGGTCGCGCCGGTCACGCGCGTGATTCGCGAGATGTCCGCCGATCAGCCCATCGAGCACGCTGCGACCCTCGAAGACGTCCGCGCGGAGGTGCTCACGCCGGATCGTTTGAACTCCCTGGTGTTCGGCGTGTTCGCGGCCGTGGCGTTGGCGATTGCGTTGGTTGGCGTCGCAGGCGTGCTGGCGTTTTCGGTCAGCGCGCGGACGCGCGAATTCGGCATCCGACTGGCGCTTGGGTCGCAGCCGTGGCATCTCCTGAGAGGGGTCGTCGCAGAAGGCGCGGTGATGGCTGCGGCGGGCATCCTCGCAGGCGCGGCATTCGGGTTCGCGGTGGCGCGTTTGGCGGGCAGTTATTTCCTGGAGGTGAAGATGCCGGGCGCCTTGCCCGTGGTCCTCTCTGCGTTCGTGCTGCTGACAGCCGCGGTCGTTGCGTCGTGGCTGCCCGCCGCACGCGCCGCGCGCATCGACGTCATACAGGCTCTTCGCGCCGAGTGAGATGCACAGGGCGATCCGCGCGTCACTGACGCAGGGATTCAAGCTGCTTCGCTCCAGTTGGTGAGCGGAATCAGCGGCTTTAACAAATCGTCGGCCAGGCGCGTCGATCCAATAGCAGCGTTGAGATACGAATAGTCCTTCGCACGGGAAGCCGTGATGGTCCGCAAATCTGACTCGCGGACATTCCTGGCAAATGTCCCCGAATAACGGCGTACTCGGAAACTACTTCGGGCCAGAAGTCCGGTTGTGGGAAGTTGCAAATTTCAGTGAGGCTTGCGCGATTCTGGCCGGATGACGGCGGACTCGGAACTTAAACTTCTACCCGGGCGAGCGGTAGGCTTCCAGAGTCCAGCGGTCCTGCGCATCCTCGCGGCGCAAGACGTAGCGTTCACCATTGCCTAGCAAAACTCGAAAATAGGTCGCGCCGGGCGAGTACCAGCGGTCCTCCACCTCCGCGACGTCCACCATTTCGCCGCCGAGTTGCAGCCTCACCGGGCGTTCGTCGCCCTTATAGCCGGCGTAGCTTTCCACGTGCAGAAGTTTCTCAGCCAATCGCCCGCGCTCCTTTGCGGCTCTCCGCCAGCTCGGCATTCCACGCCGCGCCTAGAAAAATAATCACCGTCGAGAGTTCCATCCAAATCAGTAAACCGATCACCGCCGCCAGTCCGCCATAGATCAGTCCATACGGCATTTTCCGCACGTAAAATCCGAAACCGATGTCCGCCGCCCACCACAGCAGCGTCGCGATCATCGCCCCCGGAAGAACGCTGACCAGGCTCTGTTGCCTGGGCCGCGCCCAGCGGTAAATAACGGTCACCGCAATCATCGCCAGCAGAATGGAAAAGCCGTGAAAGAAGACGCCCCACCACGTTTGCATCGAAGGCCCTTTCCCGAGCTCTTCACCAAGCCAACGCCGCAAAGGACGCCCGAACACGCCCAGAATGGCTGCCACCAGCAGCGGCGCGATCGTCAAGAGTAACAACGCGAGCGCCCGCAACTGCCGGGCATAAAATCCCGGCCGCTGGCGATCTCCATAAATCGTGTGGATCCCTTCCATCAGTAGCTTCATCACCTGCGTGCCCGCCAGCAGCGTTCCCCCTAAACCCACTAAGGCCCACTTCCACGCCTGCGGCCCGCGCTTCACCATAAACTCCGAAACAATTTGCTGGCTTCCCGGTGGGAGGAGACTCGTCAAATCCGAAATCAAATCGAACAGCGCAGTGCGGCCTCCGATCGGGCTCGTCGCCAGGCCCACGGCAATCAGCAAGGCAGGGAAGAACGCGAGGAAAAGATTAAACGCGATGGCTTGCGCGATCATGCTGCAGCGCGGAAACACCCTCCCGAACAGGCTCAGCGCGCGCTTGGAGAGGGCCGCGGATGCAATCATCTCTCGGCATTATACGCGCGCGGTCGATTTTCCCAAGACTCCGCTGCTGCCCGCTGAGGATAGATATTGGTGGCAGGGCTTCCGTACGCATGTAGAATGGCGGCTCTGCGGTTCCGGGCGTTTACTTCAGAGCTTGCGAGGAACACATATGAAGGCGATTCTCTGGGCTGTCGAACAACTGCGCAGCAAACGCTGGCACTCATCCCTGATTTCCGTGCTGCTTCTCGGTTTGGCGCTGTCCCTTGCGGCGCAAGCCCCCAAACCCGGCATCGTGCGCCAGCTCGCCGACGTGAAATTCCCGCCCGGCGACGGTCCCGATTGCCTTCAGTTCTTTCTGGAGAACGGTGACTTGAACACCGGCCCCAGCACCGCCATCATGAAAGCGACTCCGAAGTGTGTGGTTCCCCCGCACTACCACACCGCGGAAGAGCAGTTGATCATTGTGAAGGGTAATGTCTCGACCGGAATGGAAGGTATGCCAGACACCGTGCTTGGCCCCGGCGGCTTCGCCATGATGCCCAGCAAGGCGCCGCATTGGTTCACCTGCACCGCCAAAGAAGAATGCCTGATGTTCGTGACCTTCGATCGCGCCTACGACATCGTCTGGCTAAAGCCCAGCAAGTAGCCGCACTTTTTGGACTGCGATCGCGTTTATCCTGAGCTTCGAAGGACCGCCGCTTTTACATCTGCAAGCTCACCCTCCGCGGTGCAGGCAACTCCCTCGTCCGCTTCCAAGACTCTTTTTCCCATTAGCGGTCACTTTGTATTCTCTCGCGAAATCGCAAACCTTCGGTAAACAGCGCTACTACAAAGAGTTGCCACCCCTGTAAAATCGGCAGCTCAGATGCAAACCATTTGAGGGTGTAGACGTCCTACATGCAGGATGTAGAAAGCCTACCCCCAAGGAGGGCCGATGGCCCGCTACCAGAACCGCATTGAGCTGCTGCAAGGCACGCTCGATCTGCTAGTCCTGCAAACCCTCCAGTGGGGGCCTCAGCACGGTTACGGCATCAGCCAGGCCATTCGCGCCAGCTCCGGCGAGATCCTGCAGGTCGATACCGGCTCCCTCTACCCCGCTCTCCACCGCCTCGAGCGCCAAAAATGGATCGCCGCCGACTGGAAACTCTCCGAGAACAAACAGCGCGTCCGCGTCTACCGCCTCACCGCCACGGGCAAAAAGCAGTTGCTCTCTGAGCGCTCCCGTTGGGAGCAACTTTCCGACGCCATCGCCGGCGTCCTTAGCCCCTCGAAGCGGGAGAGTGGCATATGAGATTCTCGCTGTGGGGTCGCAAACTCCGGCAACAGCAGCTCGAGCAGGAACTGCGGAGTCATCTGCAAATGGCCGCAAGGGATCGCATGGACCGCGGCGAATCCGGAGAGCACGCGCAGCAAGCCGCGCGCCGCGAATTCGGCAATGTCACTCTCGTCAAGCAAGTCACTCGCGATCACGTTGGCTCGAGGAATTAGTGCAGGACGTGCGCTACGGCGCGCGCATGCTGCGCAAAAATCCCGGTTTCACGCTGGTCGCTGTCCTGACTCTCGCCCTCGGAATCGGCGCCAACACCGCCATCTTCTCCGTCGTTGACACTGTTCTGCTTCGGCCAATGCCCTATCCGGACCCTGATCGCATCGTCCAGTTCATGCTCAGTTCGCCTCAGCAGAGCTTCAATCTCAGCTCAATTCCGAAGTTCATGGCTTGGCGCCAACAAACCAGCACCCTACAAGATTTTGCAGCCTATGAGACCGACAGCCCCGGCATAAATCTGACGGAAGGGGAGTTGCCAGAGCAACTGAGGGACATCCGCGTTTCCGCGGACTATTTCCGGCTGTTCGGTGCAACCCTGGATTCCGGGCGGACGTTTACCACGGACGAAGATCGCCCCGGCGGCGGCCATGTCGTGGTGATCAGCAATGGATTATGGCGCCGTCGGTTTGGCGGAGATCCTCATCTCGTGGGCAGGGCCATTCGGTTGGGGGGCCAGCCCTATGAAGTGATCGGCGTACTCAATGCCAGCTTCGTGTGGGAGCCGCCCAGAGACGTCTGGCTTCCGCTGCAGGCTGACCCCAATAGCACAAATCAGGCGCATGTTCTGCGAGCCGCAGCTCGCCTGAAACCTGGTGTTAGCCTCGAAGCTGCAAAGGAGGGGACGAAGCTCGCCGTTGAGGAATTTCACAAAAAATTTCCCGGCATGAACGGTCCAGAAGGCCCCCAGGGTACTTTTACGCTGCTGCCGCTACGGAACGCGGTCACCGGGAGTGCGCGCCCTGCGCTACTCGTTTTGCTGGGCGCGGTCAGCTTCGTGCTCCTCATAGCTTGCGCTAACGTCGCTAACCTGCTTCTCGCACGCGCTGCCACCCGAGGGCGTGAACTGAGCATTCGCGTCGCGATCGGAGCCAGCCGTGGGCGAATCGTCCGCCAATTGTTGACCGAGAGCGTCATCCTGTCGATCACTGGCGGTTCGCTGGGCATTATGCTCGGCTATGCCGGCTTGCGGGCGCTCCTCGCCATCAGCCCCGCCGACCTCCCGCGCGTAGGGCCGCACGGAGTTGCAGTCGAACTGAATGCGAGAGCGCTGCTCTTTACCTTATTTGTCTCCGCGTTCACGGGAATGCTTTTCGGGCTCCTGCCGGCCATTAGCTTCTCCCGCACCGACCCGAGCAAGATTCTGAATGAGGGCGGTGTGCGTTCTGGCTTCGGGCTGCGCCGCGCAAAATCCCGTTACTTTCTTGTGGTCTCTGAAATCGCTTTGGCTCTGGTTCTTCTTGCCGGTGCGGCGCTGCTCATTCGCTCATTCACGGCCTTGCAATTGGTCGATCCCGGCTTTGACGGTCACAACGTTTTGAGCCTTGAGATGTCGCTTGCCGGGACACGCTTTCAGAAGACCGCCGCGGTAGCTCAGTTAGTGCGCGAAGCCGAGCAGCGCGTCGAGAGTCTTTCCGGTGTGACCGCGCTCGCGACCACGAGCTCCGTTCCTCTCGAGCCAAACTTTTTTCTGCCGTTCACCATCGAGGGCCGGCCCTTGGCGAACGATCGCTATCATGGTGGCGCAGACTATCGCTACGTCTCGCCTCGTTACTTCGAGGTGTTCCGCATTCCATTGCGTCGCGGAAGAATGTTCACCGAGCGGGATGATGGCCGCGCCCCCGGCGTCGTGCTGATCAACGAAGCCATGGCTCGGCAGTTCTGGCCCAAAGGTGACCCGCTGGGTGAGCGAATCACCATCGGCAAAAACGTGGGCCCTGAATTTGAGGAACCTTCGCGGCAAATTGTCGGCGTGGTCGCCGACGTCAGGGACACTGGGCTTAGCGAGAGCCCGACACCCATTATGTACATACCGGCAGCGCAGCTAACGGATGGCCTGACAGCATTGGGTAACACGGTCGTGCCGCTGACCTGGGTGGTTCGCACCAAAGTCGAACCCTATTCCCTCGGTGCTGAAATCGAACGAGAACTTCGGCAAGCCAGCGGCGGCTTGCCTGTGGCGCACGTGCGCTCGATGCACCAAGTGGCCGTGGAATCCACCTCTCGCACCAACTTCAATATGATGCTGCTCAGCGTGTTTGCCGGCCTTGCTATGCTTCTGGCCTCTATCGGCATCTATGGGCTGATGGCCTACGCTGTCCATCAGCGCACTCACGAAATCGGTGTCCGCATGGCACTCGGGGCTCGCGCCCAGAATGTGCTCGTACTTGTCTTCCGGGAAGGCTTGAGCCTGGCGCTGACGGGAATTGCCATCGGGCTTCTCGGAGCGGCCTGGCTCACGCAGACGCTTAAGAGCTTGCTCTTTGGCATAAGCCCCAACGATCCGGTGACGCTTGCCCTTGTCGGCGTGCTCCTCCTCGCGGTCGCCGCCGCAGCGTGCTACATCCCCGCGCGACGCGCGATGCGCGTCGATCCGTTGGTGGCATTGCGTTACGAATAAGGAGAGCGAATCGTGAAACTTCCCTTCTGGCGAAGAGCGCAACGGCAAACCCGACTCGAACAGGAAATCCAGAGCCATCTGCAGATGGCCGCAAGCGATCGCATCGATCGCGGCGAATCCGCCGAACGCGCGCAGCAAGTCGCCCGCCAGGAATTCGGCAACGTTGAGCTGGTGCAGCAGGTGACAAGAGACCAGTGGGGGTGGCGCTGGTTCGAGGAATTGCGTGACAAGAGACCAGTGGGGGTGGCGCTGGTTCGAGGAATTGCTGCATGACCTCCGTTACGGTGCGCGCATGCTGCGCAAAAATCCAGGCTTTACCGTCGTGGCTGTGCTGACGCTCGCGCTTGGCATCGGTGCCAACAGCGCCATTTTCTCCGTCGTGAACGGCGTGCTCCTCAACCCGCTGCCCTATCCTCATGCGGAGCAGCTCGTCACGCTGCACGAAAGCAAGCCCAACTTTGAATTCGGCTCGATTTCCTATCCCAATTTTCGCGATTGGCAACGGGACAATCACACTTTTTCCTCCATGGCTATCGCTCGCCGCTTTGCCTTTAGCCTCACCGGCCTCGGCGAAGCCGAGCAGGTGCATGCCCGCTTCATTTCCTCGGATTTTTTCTCGACTGTAGGTGTGAACCCAGTCCTCGGGCGCGACATTGCTCCGGGTGAGGACGAAATCGGCGCTGCCCCCGTCGCGCTGATTAGCGCCGGATTCTGGAAACGCAAATTCGGTTCTTCCCCGAACGTCCTCGGGAAAAGCATCACCTTGGACGGCAGGAATTACACCATCGTCGGCGTGGTGCCCGCCAATTTCGATCTTTTCCTCAGAAGCTTCGAGGTAGCGGAAATCTACGTGCCAATTGGACAGTGGAATAATCCCCTGCTACCCAAACGCGGCGCTGGACTCGGCGTTCACGGCATCGGCAGGCTCAAGCCCGGCGTCAGTATCGAGCAAGCTCGCGCCGACATGAGTGAAGTCTCGCGCAATTTGGCGGCGGCTTTTCCCGATGACAACAAGGGTGTCGGCGCGAGCTTTATTCCGCTCAAGCAAGACATGCTGGGCGATGTCCAGCCGGTATTGCTGGTACTCCTCGCTGCTGTCGTCTTCGTGCTCCTCATCGCTTGCGTGAATGTCGCAAGTCTTCTCCTGGCGCGCTCGACGGGCCGAACCCGGGAATTTGCGATTCGCTCGGCACTCGGGGCAGGTCAGGGACGAATTATCCGTCAGCTTCTTGCCGAAAGCATTTTGCTTGCGCTGGCCGGAGGGAGTCTGGGGTTAATGCTGGCGGCTTGGGGAACGCAAGCCGCCCTGAAACACCTTCCTACCGATTTGCCGCGCGCTGCAAGCATTGGTCTTGACGCGCGCGTCCTGATTTTTACTGCGGGCATTTCACTGCTGGCCGGAATGCTGTTCGGCCTGGCTCCCGCGCTAAAAACGCGCGCGCCCGAATTGCACAAGACCTTGAAGGAAGGCGGCCGCGGCACAAGCAGCACGCGCCATCGCGCTCAGTCGGTTTTTGTCGTGGTGGAAATGGCTATGACGCTCGTGTTGCTCATCGGCGCAGGCCTGATGATTCGCACCATGGCCCATCTCTGGACCGTGAATCCCGGATTCAATCCGGAAAATCTTTTAACCTTCAATGTATCGCTGCCGCCGTCCATGATGAGCGCCAGTCCGGACGCAGTCCGCGCGGCAGTTCGCGACCTGGACGCCAAAATCACTTCGACACCTGGTGTCCAGGCGATCTCGGAGACGTGGGGCGCGGTCCCTCTGGGCTTCGACGACGAGAATGTTTTCTGGCTCGATGGTCAGCCAAAGCCCGCAAGCCAAAACGAGATGAGCTGGGCCCTTGATTACATCGTCGAGCCTGGCTACCTCCAGGCAATGGGTATTCCGCTGCAGCGCGGCCGCTTTTTTATACCCCAAGACAACGAACGCGCGTCGCGCGTGGTGGTGATTGACGACGTTTTCGCCCGCAAATATTTCGGCAATCAGGATCCTTTAGGCCGCGGCATCATGCTGAATGACAGTTTGAAAAATACCGGCGTGCGAGCCGAAATCGTCGGTGTCGTCGGCCACGTTAACCAATGGGGCCTCGACGCCGACGATACGCAGCAGGTTCGTGCCCAGCTTTATATCCCTTGCATGCAAATGCCCGACGCCTTCTTCTCTTTGGTGCCCAGCGGCATCAGCTTTGTGGTGCGCGCCGCCAACAACACCGCCGGGCTTCTCGAGTCCATTCGCAGCACCAGCCGGCAGATGAGCAGCCAGCAAGTCCTCTACGGCGCGCAAACCATGGACGAAATCATTTCCAACTCTCTTGCCGCTCGCCGCTTCTCCATGATTCTTCTCGGCATCTTCGCCGCTCTCGCGCTGCTGCTTTCCAGCGTTGGTATCTACGGCATCATTTCCTATCTCGTAGGCCAGCGCACTCAAGAAATCGGCATTCGCGTCGCGCTCGGAGCGCGCCGCTGGGACGTTTTGCGTCTCGTGCTCAGCCACAGCGTGAAAATGGCCGTCTTCGGCGTGCTCATCGGAGTCGCCTCTTCTCTCGTGCTCACGCGTCTCATGGACAAAATGCTCTACGGCGTCAGCGCCACCGACCCCGCCACATTCTTCGC
>WNEZ01002544.1_pt1 | contig 15656 bp, 12 predicted proteins | sample 5400521 | NCBI WGS metagenome assembly WNEZ01 (sample SAMN13153339, study PRJNA577476) | soil metagenome | isolation source: 120 cm saprolite under Douglas fir tree site 2 hole 1 replicate 1 | place: USA:California | collected 2015-04-18
ATACGCGCGCACGGAGAGCCCGCTCGCTTTTGCGTTGTCGTAGATGGCGTCGGTAGGACCGAGCAGCATCGGGCTCTGGTTGTTGCGCCCGTTCCCATATTTGTGCACCCAGGTGCTGGGATACGCCTGCAGGACCCAGCGGTGGCCGAGCGCGGATTGATCTCCCGGCCCGTAGTAGTTGTCGAGCAGCACGAACTGCTCCGCGAGCGCGTGGTGGTTCGGCGACACGTCGCGTCCGAAGTGCACGAGCGTCGGATCGCCGTGCCCCTGCGCCATGTCTCCGAGCACCTGGTCATAGGTGCGGTTCTCCTTGATGATGTAGAAGACGTGCCTGATCGGGGAGGCCTGCCCGAGGTGCATCGGGATCGGGCTCGCGCCTCGCGCGTCACCTTCGCGCTGCTCGTCGGAACCGATCGCGGGCAGCCTCCGGTTGTTCCTGCGCACCTGACGGGTGAATTGCTCCAGCTCGCCGCGGCCGGGCACGTCCAGGATCGACACGACTCCCTTCCGGTCCTGGTAGCTCCGTCCCCGGCCAGGCGGGTCGGTCGGAGCAATCGATCCGAAGCCATAGCCGCTCGCGATGAAGAGCTGGCGTCCGCTCGCGTCCAGCGCCACGGCGGTCGGGTACCATCCGGTGGGAATCAGGCCGCGGACGGCAGCGGCCCCGTCCCCTTGCTCATCGCGGTCGCCGTCTTCGTCGCGCTCCGCCGCCCTCGCATTGGCGTCGACGACGGCGACGGCATTTTCTGCCGCGTTGGCGACGAACAGCGTCTTTCCGTCCGAGCTGACGGCCACGGCGTTCGGCGCGCTGCCCAGCACGGGTACGCGCCCGGCCCCAGTCCGACCGACGTGAAGAGTGTTCGTCAGGGTGTCGGTCGCCGTATCGATGACCGAGACGGTGTCGCTGTTCGCATTCGCAACGTAGACGCGATCGCCGCCGGGGCCGAGGGCCATTCCGGTCGGATGGAGTCCCACGTCGATCGTCGTCGCGACGCCGTTCCGGCTCGTATCGATCACCGAGATCGTCCCGCTGACCGGAATCCCGGTTCGCCTGTCGACCACGACCGGGAACATTCCGTCGGTGAAATCGTCGGCGCCCGGCCTCTTGCCGCCCCAGTTGCTGACGTACACCTTCGAGCCGTCCGCCGACGCCAGGACCGTGTAGGGGTAAGTCCCGACGGGAATCCGGGTGACGACCTCGCGCGTCGCAGTGTCGATCACCGCCACTTCATGGAGGAGGTTGAGCGCGACGTACAGCCGCTCGCCTCCGGCCGTGAGCGCGAGGCCGCTGGGCGACGCATTCGGGATTGGAATCGAGCCGTCGGCCGCGAACAAGCCGTTCGGCGTCGCGGAGAAGATCTTGACGTCGTCGCTCGCCCCGCCGCCCACGTAGATCCTGTCCCCCGCCGGGCTGAACGCTATCCCCACGAAGCTGTTGGCGATCGGGAGAGTCTGCATCAGCGCCTTCGTGGTCACATCGATGATGTGCAGCGCTCGCGGGTTGAAGTTGCTGCCCGTCACGACGGCGAGCAGGTTGCCGGCAGGGTTCAGTACCATCCCGAGGGGGCGATCGTTCACCTCGATGTGCGCGCCGGCCGGCGTCAGCGCTTGCCCGGTCGGTACCAGTATCACTCCGTTGGGCTGCACCCCCACGACTACGTAGTGCCTGACGGCGAAACCCGCGGCCGTCGCCGATGCCAAGAGCGAGAACCACAGCACCATTCGTTTAGAGAATCTGGGGCGCATTGTTCCTCCGTAAATCGCAAACTCCAGCCCACCGCACGGCCGCGGTGCAGAAGCCGTAGGCGATCGCTGGAGCCTCCCTCGTGCCGTCCGGCGCTTCTCTGGCCGGTGAATTCGGGCACAGCCTACTCCCCCGGCGCGATGGAGTAGTGCAACGATGTCGTAAATTGGTGATGTTCGGGTTGCGAACGCGCAACGCCTCTCAGCCCAAGGGCAACGTCGATTCGTCCCTCGCCGGCGCAGCGGCGGATTCGGACCGGCGGCGCTGAATGCGGTGATAAACGTAAATCGCCAGACCCACGACGACGAAGGCTCCCAGGGCCCACAGCTCGACCCGGTGAACGTGCCGGCGCGCCTGATCGAGATTGTCGGCGAAGAAGTAGCCCAGGTAGGTCACTGCGGGGACGGTCAGGATCGAGCTGAACGCGTCGGCGAGCAGGAATTTCCAGGTGGGCATGTCGCTCGTGCCCGCGACGAGGAACGTCGGCGCGCGAAGACCGGCGCAGTGACGGGCGATCACTACCGTCAAAATTCCCCGCTTGCGAAAGTGGTTCTCGATCCACTGGCGACGCTTCGGGGTGAGCAGCTTTCCCAGGCGCGGATGGGTGTAGACGCCTTCCTTGAGTCGGCGCCCCAGCCTAAAGATGAGCAGGTCGCCGATCACCACGCCCACGTAACCGACCACCAGGGTGGGCCACAGCGAGGTGATCCCCTTCCGGGCGAGAAAGCCCGCGGTGAGCAGGGTAAGGTCCTCGGGAAACGGGACGCCCAGGCCGGCGGCGATCAAAAGCCCGAACATTCCGACGTAGGTGAAACGGTAGAGGAGACTGAGAACCATCGTTCCCCGGGAACCTAGCACTGCGTTACCGACTCGGCATTGGCCCCGGGAAGTGCTTGCAGAACCGCTCGATCAGAGAACAGCGGGCTTTCCGCAGCTGGGGCAGAACTTGGCGCCCGAGGAAAGCTCTCCTCCGCAGCTGGGGCATTTGCCGGGCGCTGGAGCAAGCGCCTGCCCGCAATTGAAGCAGAACTTGCCGCTCGCCTGCGATCCGCACTTGGGGCAGCTCACCATCGGCCCCTGGCTGGGCGAACCACTGCCCTGGGCACGCTGCTGATTGGCGAGATTGGTCGCCATGTTGAAGCCGACGCCCAGACCCAGGCCCTGAAGCGCTGCGCCGCCGCCATCGCCTCCCTTGGCCATTCCCTCCGCGGCACCGAGCATCGCCTGACCCTGGGCGTAATTCTGGAATCCTCCGGCGAGCCGCGTGTACGCCACATCCTTCGACAACTTCTTCAACGTGATCTCGTCTTCTTCCTTGATGCTGATGTTGAAGTTACCCATCCGCACCACTTGCACGCCGTAGGAATCGACGTGGATTTTGACGCCCCCGAGCACGTCGGTCTCGATCTCCTCGGTGTAGGCGCCGGAGGTAACGTCGAGCAGCGGCCACTTTTTCTTCACCAGGAGCTCGGCGATCCGGTCGCGAATCACCTTGAGCACCTGGTTCCTGAACCAGCCGAGGAACTCCTCGTTGCCGGCGCTTCGCATTCCGACCAGGCCGATCACCAGCCGCTCGGGATCGGTCACTTTGATCGAGAACTCGCCGTAGACCATCGTGCCAATGCCCAGGCCGGTTTCCGGATCGCGCACGTCCCCGATCGGTCCACCAAACTTGATTCCGGCAAATTCGCGAGTGCTGACGAAGAAGACCTCGGCGACGAAGAGATTCCCGCCAGTAAATTTCTCGAGAAGCCGCGAGACGAACGGCACGTTGTTGGCGTCCAGGTTGTGCCGGCCAGGCCCGAGCTTCCCTTCCACCTTGCCGTCCTTGACGAAGAGGGCAATCTCGTCAGACGCCACCGTCAGTTGGGTCATCATCCGGATGTTTCGCTCCGGATATTTGTAGACGATGTCGTCTTTCGCCTCGTCCGCCCGAGCGATGAAGTTGCGCTTCGATTCGTCCTTGATCGTCTGGAAGAGACTCATCTTGGTTTACGCTCCTAAGGCATCGCCGGACCGCTCGCGTTGGTTCCGAACGCTACGACCCCACAACTTCCTCATTGCTACAGCGTATTTCCCGACCCCTGGGCCACCCTCGAGGATGCCATTTTCATTGTGCATTTGCCAGGTAGGCCGAGGTCGTTCATCCAGCATCGGCGGTCTCGAAAAAGGCAAACGATCCATAGCCGACCACTTCGGAACGCGGTCCCGCGGTGTCCCCAGAATTCTGGAGGTCGAGCAGAGCGGGTCGAAGCCCCTTCCTCGAGGCCGCCATCAGAAGGCCGTTGATCGGCGTGGCGCCGCACGCATGCTCGTTCGGATCGAGCACCGATTCAAGATTCAGCACGTGCTCGGCCGTCTGCCGATCGGTCTTCAAGGCGAGGTCATAAGGCAGGTAGTGGGAAAGGTCGGAGGACACCAGGATCACCGTCTCTTTGCCTCCCCAGAGCTCTTCGATCACCCTGGCCACTATTTCCGCATCTACCTCCCCGACGGTCAGGGGGACGACGGTGAACTCGTTGAGCGAGCGCTGAAGAAAGGGCAGCTGCACCTCTAGTGAATGCTCGCGCGAATGCGTTTCATCCCGCAGGAGGACCTGGGCCAGCCCGGTGGCGCGCTTTACCCATTCCAGATCGATGGCAATCTCCCCCAGCGGAGTTTGCATCGCGTCGAACAGCGGAGCGGCGAGGCCCTGGATGCGGGCGAAATGGGAGGGCCCGAGCATGACCACGCGGCGAATACGACCGTTCGCCGCGCGAAGAAGAGCGTAGACGGCCGCGGCGATGGCGCCGGAATAGACGTAGCCGGCGTGCGGGACGATCGCCGCCTTGAACGACCCGGGTTCGGGGTGGACCCGCGCCTTCGACAGCAGCCCATCCACTTCCTCGGCCAGCCGAGCTGCATTCGACGGGTAGAAGGCTCCGGCGACTGCTGCCCGGCGCACGCTTCGCATCTTGGGGATGCTGCTCGCCTGGGCGCTTCATTGCAACTCGCGGGGGGATTAGACCCAGCGGCTGATCAACCGCTCCCGGTCGAAGAGGCGAACCGCGGCCACGACGAGCACCGCATCGAGCAGCAGAACGACGCCCCCCTCGATGGCGTAGTAGGCCGTCCCCGCCTTGAGCAGCCCCGCGAGCTGGCCTCCCACCAGACCGACGAGGGGAAGCGTCACCAGCCCCGAAAGCTGTTGCGCCATCCTCGCCTCGGCGACGCGGGCCGATACCAGCACCGCGACTCCGTTTCCAAAAAAAGCGAACAATGGCGCGATCACCAGGACTCCGAATAGCCACATTCCATTCGGCAGCAGCAACTCGTGGGAGTAGGGCCAGGCGACCAGGTCCACCAGAACGCAGAGCACGAGGAAAGCGACCACGCTCAAGGCAACCGCGGGAACGAGCGAGGCGAGGCTTTTCCCCGCCAGAATCTCCGCGGCGGTCACCGGCGAGGCGAGAAGCGGCTCGAGCGTCCGGCGCTCTTTTTCGCCGGCCACGCTCTGCGAGGAGATGAAGATGGGAACGAATATCGGCATGATCAGATACAAGCCGAACCAATCGGTGAGCGTCTTGTCGATCAGAAAGCGCGCCGCGGTGGCGTTTGTCTGGATGCCCGGATCGTAGAACAACGCCATCGTGCGCAAGGACGGATCGTTTGGATCATGGGCGTAGCCGTAGACGATTCCCGCCGGTATCAAAACGAGGATTGCCGGCAGCACCGCCATCGTCCAGAGCAACCCCTTGTTTTTGCGCAGGTCGAGAGAGTCCTTCCAGAAGACCGCCAATGCCCTGCGCGGGTGAAAGGCCATCAGCCCACCCCGTCGCGCCGCATCAGATCCAGGTAGACCTGCTCGAGCGGCATCCTCGCCGGCATCGCCGAATAGATGCGGGCACCCGCCAGGGCGAGGTGCGAGATGACATCCGCCGCCTGCTCCTCCCGCTGCAGACGAACCCGCATCGTGCCGCCGCGAACCGATACCGAGGACGCGAAGGGCAGGGACGCCACCGCCGGCGTGAACAGCGCCGGGTCACCGGCGAGGCGGATCTCCAGAACCGAATCCGACTTCCGCAGCGAGTCGATGGTGGCAACCGCGAGCAAGGCGGTCTTGATCACCGCCACCCGCTGGCAGAGCTGCTCCACCTCCACCAGGTTGTGCGAGCAGAGGATGATCGTGCTGCCCTCGGATGCCAGCTCGGCGATCGCATCGCGCACGGTGCGGGCTGCCTCGGGATCCAACCCGGACGTCGGCTCGTCGAGGAAAAGAATCTTCGGCCGATGGACGATCGCCCGCACGATCGCGAGCTTCTGGCGCATCCCCTTCGAATAGCTGCCGCAGGGATCATCCTCGCGCCCGGCGAGCCCGAATTGCGCCAGGTAGCGCGCGGCGCGCGCCCAGGCCTCCCGCGGCTCCAACTCGTTCAGCTTGATGAAGAAGAGCAGGTTTTCCCGCGCGGTCAGGCGATCGTAGAGGCCGGGGTTCTCGGTGAGCAGGCCCACCGCCCGCCGCAGCGATTCACCGCCGGTGGCGATCGAAAAACCGCATACCGAGGCTTCGCCTTCGCTCGGGGAAAGCAGTCCGGTGAGGAGTCGCACGGTGGTCGTCTTGCCCGAGCCGTTCGGGCCGAGCAGACCGAACACCTCGCCCGGATCGACCTCAAAGGTGAGGCGGTCCACCGCCAGTCTCGGACCAAATCGCTTGGTGAGACCAACAACCTCGATCGCGCTCACTCGATCGTGACCAGCACGAACTTGTTGTTGAGGTCCCGGTCAATGGTGTTGACGATCTTCTCCGGTCCAACCGCATTCTTGAGCACTTGAAGTCGGTTGTGCTCCACCAGCGCCCACTTGCGGCCGGGAAGCGCCGCGTACTGCGCCAGCTTTGCGTTGTCTTTTATCTGCTTGACGGTGTTCTTGGAGTAGAGCGTCTCGCCGCGCCAATTCATCATGAACGCCCCGATCGGCTCGTCGGGCTTGCGCTGGGCGTAGTAGCGCCAGAAGAGGTCCCGCTGGGTCCAGTGGTGAGAGAGGTTGACCCAGTGCGACCAATTGAACCAAAGCGCGAGCGCGAAGGCGAGCGCCCAGAATCCTCCGAACAGCATCGCTCGCGCCCGGAGCACCGCGGCCACCAGACAAAAGGTTGCCGCCACCGCGAAGGCGAAGCCCAGCCCCGTCTTCACGTTGACCCCCTGGAGCAGATTGGGAAGGAGAGGATCGAGCCTCGCCGCCCCGCGAACGCCTTGAGCGATGAAAACCAGCGCGCTCAGCGCGACCAATCCGCTGGAAACGAGAATCCGGCCCTTCTCCGTTTTTTCCGATCTGCCCGCTTCCCAAGCCAGGTAGAGCGCCACCAGCGCGAGCCCAAGCCCAATGAAGAGCATCGCCGAAAGTTGTCCGCGGGTCCCGGTGGCGATCAGGATCGCCGCGCCGACCAGACCGAGCAACAGCCCCAGCGCACGCGGATAGACGTTCCGCCTCTTCCCGGAGAAGGTTTCCATCAAGACATAGGCGCCGGTGGCAATCAGCACCAACGCGAAGAGATCCCCGGTGAGCAGAAGCCGAGACCCGAACAGAGCGATCGGCCGTTGCACCAGATCGTAGGGATAGGGACGGTCGTAGTTGTAGACGAAGAGGTCGGTGAAGTTCTTGGGATTGTTCGAGAGATCCTTGCCCACCAGAATGAACAGCACCAGACCGAAAACCAGACTGATCGCGTGAGCCGCGATGCCTTCTTCCCACAACCGGTCCATGAACAGCGCGATCAGGATCCCCAGTCCGGGCAGGACCGGAAACAGGTAGTGGTGAAACTTGGTCGCGGAAATACTGAAGACAAGGAAAAGGAGCGCGATCCAGATCGAGGCGAGCACCCCGACCTGATCGCGGGGGCTCGAGGAGCGGATCCGGAAGCGAGCCGCCACCGCCAAGGCGCCGGGAAGCAGCGCCACCCAGGGGAAGATCGCGAACCCCCCCTGCTCGATGTAGTAGGCGAACGTTCCGCCCGGGGTGGTGGTGTGCACCCCCAGCGCGAGGCGGTTGAAGTTGTCGTGGATGAGCCTGCCGAGGAAGGTCTTCGACTCATCGTCCACCCCGCTCGCGGTGAGCAGCATCGCGAGATACCACGGCAAACCCACCGCGGCGAACACCAGCAATCCCGTCCCCAGGCGCATCTTGAAGAATTGATCCCAGAGAACGGGCATGGGCCGCGTTCCGGCGCGAACTTCGTCGCGGTAGCTCGAGGAGGTGAGCCAGAGCAGGTGCCCCTCCCAGCTCTGGATGTCGTACGGGGCGACGGTCAGCGCGAGGTAGATCGCAAAGACGACAAGGACCACCACGCCCAGCGACTCCTTCGCCAGGGTCGCCAGCCCGCAGAAGAAATAGAACGCGTACCACCAGGCCGCCCGGTGCTTCGTTTGCGCATCGAGCTGACCCACCATCCCGCAAGCCAGCGCGCAAGTCATCGCGCAAACGAGCGGGGTGTCGGTGACCGCTTGCCGGGTGAGCAGAAAGTATAGGGGCATCGTCGCCAGGGCGAAGGCCGTCGCCAGGGCGACTCGCCGGTTTACCAGACGGGACAGCGCGTAGGAGAGCAGCGCGAGGCCGAGGATGGACCAGAGCGCGAAGGGGAGCCGCATCCCCCACTCGGTGTACAGTGCCAGGGGTCCATTGGTGCGATTGGCGCCGACGATCTGCATCCCGAGGGCCATGATCCACATCGTCAACGGAGGCTTGGAAAAGAACCAGGAGCTTTCCCAGTAGGTGTAGAGGTAGTCGTTTCGCTGGATCATCGAGCGGGCAACTTCGCCGTAGTGGGTCTCCCAGCAGTCCCACAGGCCCACCGCCCCGAGGTAGGGGATGAACAAAAGCCCGGCGAACGCCGAGACGGCGGCGGCGATCCGCAGCTCCGGGCGAAGCCGAAGGAAGGATTCGACCAGCCGGCCGAGCGCCTTCAATCCCCGATTCTGAGATCCGCGAAGCTTTGCCGCGCCGGCTTCAAAAAACGCCACCCCGAAAATCGCGTCGGTGAGAGTTCCATTCCGGGTCGCTGGTACCTGCTCGACTTCGATCGCCACGACGTGACTGCCTCCTCTACGACAAAAGGGACTCCCAACCATACACCGCTTTTCTCGATCGCTTCGAGACGGGGCGGGCAAAAAACGAACCGCGTTGTCCGGTGAAGTGCGCCTTCGGCGGATGAATTCCGGCTCGACATCTCTACCGATGCGGCATTTCGAGCTCTCGTCGAAGCGCCTCCTCCGCTTGCCGCAGCCGCTCGTCGATCGGGGCCAGCGCCCGAGCCGACCGCAAGCGCTCCAACGCAGCCCCGGAATTGCCTCGGGCCAGCTCGCATCGAGCGTCTGCTTCCCGCGCGCGCGGATCCGCCGGCGCCTCCCGGACCGCCTTCGCCGAAATCGCGCAGCCCTCTTCCAGTTGACCCATCTGCAGCAGCGTTAAAGCAAGCTGCGCTTGAAAGAGAGCGGAAGTCGGTTGCGCGCGAACGGCCGACCGGAGGGCCTCGGCCGCGGCCGACGGATCGCCCACCCGCCGAAGGGCCGTGCCCAGGGTGGCCGATGCCCAGGGTGCTCCCGGGAAGAGGAGCGCTCGAGCTCGCGCTTCCCGCAGCTCGCGCGACTCGACAAACCTCACCCGTTCGACCATCTGCTCGATCACCGATCCGTACCGCGAAAACCCCGCCGGATGGGTAACTACGAGCTGATAGACGAGCTCTCCCCGGCGCACGAAGTAGGCGACCAGGCGCATCACCCCGGAAGGCTCTTCGAAACTTGCTTCGACGCGAAGGGCGGGGCGATCGGCGATTCGCGTCGGCACCGGCGGCGAAACGTCCATCCGCGAGCCGGGCGACCGCGCGCCGAGGTCCCGCCGGACGAAGCTCTGCGCCCGGGCGGCAATGTCCACGAGCTCATCACCGGCGATCGCGTCCGCGGAGAACGTGGCGCGCCCCAGCCCCGGCAACCCATTGTCGAAGGCGAATTTAGCGGGACTGTCGGGGCCTTTGCGCCAGTCCCGGGGCAGCTGGATCGAGATTCCCAGATCATCTTCCCGCTCGGTGCGAAAAGGCGGCATCCAATGCAGCCACCGGCCCGCGGCGATCGGCACCGCGACCAGGCTGGCGACGGCCAGGGCGCGAAGCAGAGTCCTCCCGCGCGAAACGGGACGATCGAACAACAGCCTGGGGCGCAGGACCAGTCCGCTCGCCATCCCCAGGAGCAAGCCTCCCAGATGAGCGGAGTTGTCCACTCCGGAGGACGTCCAGCCGATCCAGAGAAACATCAAGACTGTCGGGATCGCGGCTTCTCCCAGGATGCGCCGATGGCGCGGCGGGAGCAGAGATCGATACTTGAACCCGAACACCACCGCGCCGCCGAGGCAGCCGTAGACCATTCCCGAGGCCCCGACGCTGATCCCATCCGACAGGAGCAGCGAAACGGTCATCGTCGCCAGGCCGGACAAGAGCAAAAGCGCCAGGAAATCGAGACGCCGATGGGCGTTCTCCAGTACGCCCCCTACGATGGCCAGCACGAGCATGTTGACGGTCAGGTGGAGCGCGTCCCGGTGGAGGAAGTTCGCGGTGAGCAGGCGCCAGAACTGTCCCGCGTCGACGATCAGCGGACCCACCTTGGCGCCAAAGCGCACCATTGCATCGATATCGAGTGGGCCTTGCCGCGCGGTATAAGCGTAGACGGCGACGTTGACGAGAATGACCGCCGCGGTCAGCCACGGAAACCGATCCAGGCGAAACGATCGAGCGTGCAAGCTCAAGGAGAGCGAATTCCTTCCTTTATTGGGAGAGAATATCCGCTGGTTCACGCCTGTGGGGTCCTGCGGTAGACTTCGTGCGAGGTGCAGCCTTGTTGAAGCTCATCATCGTGGATGACGAAGGCCGGCGCACGGTCGTCCCGTTTGTCCGACAGGAAATCACCATCGGTCGCCAGGAAGGCAACACCATCCGGCTGACCGAGCGGAACGTGTCGCGCCACCACGCGCGGTTCCTGCGCCAGAACGGCGCGGTCCTCCTGGAGGATCTCGGAAGCTTCAACGGTGTTCGGATCAACGGCGCCCGCATCGAAGGCATGGCCGCGGTCAACACCGGGGATCGGGTCCATATCGGCGACTACGAGCTGGCGATCGACGACGATTCGGTTCACCTCACCGAGCGCTCGCGCTCACCCACCCGGGAGCTGGAGAGACGGCCCGAGCCCGTCGCGGTGGAGGCGCCCAGATCCGCACGGCAGCGAGAGACAACGCGTCCGATGGGACCCCCGGGGACCGAGCGGCAGACGGAGAGCTCTCCTGCCAAGGCTTCCACCACCCGGCCCACGACTGAGATCGAAGCGGCCGATGCCCCGCGACTGGTGATCTTGAATACCGATCTCGCCGGCCGCAAGCTCACTTGCGCTCGTTCCCCGCTGATGATCGGACGGTCGGCGGAGAACGATCTGGTGCTCGACCACGTTTCCGTGGCCCAAACCCACGCCCGGCTGTTGCGCGAGACTTCGGGGGAATGGCAAATCGTCCATCTCGACGCGTCCAACGACATGCTCGTCAACGGCGAGGCCTTCGGCAAGGCGAGGTTGAGCGACGGAGACCTGCTCCAACTGGGCGAGGTCAAGCTGAAATTTGTCGCTTCCGTCCACGGTGACGCGGTTCGCCAGCCCGGCGAAGGGAACAGCGCATCGCCGAAGCGCAAGTGGTTCATCGCCGCGATTGTGCTGGCGTTGGTCATCGTCGGCGCGGCGTACGTTCTGTCGGTGCACTTCAGCTTTCTGCTCGCTGACGAAAGACTTACCGCCGTGCTGAAAGGGGAACCTCTTCCAGGCGTGGTGAAAGAGGAACCACCACCTCCAGCTGCGGCGAGGGCCGCCCAGCCGCCGCCCGCCCGGACCGAGGTCCCCCAGGGGGAGAAAATCGCCCCCCTGGTCCCCAGCCCAAGCACCACCTCGAGCCCCAGCCCCAGCCCTATGGGGGAGCGTCCCACTCCGCCGCCGCGGCCACCTCCCCAGATGGAGAGCAAGCTGCGCATGGCCAGGACGGCGATGACCCGTCGCGACTTCCAAAAGGCGATCGAGATCCTGGAGCCGGTCAAAAGCTCAGACGGCTCGCGCCCTGAGCCGGTGGCGACTGCCCTCGTCCGGGCAAACACCGAGCGCGAGGCCCAGAAAAAGCTGGCGTCGGCGCAGAAGAGCTTGAGCGCGGGAAAGCTCGACGAAACTTTTCGCCTCTTGGGAGAGTCGAGCGAAACGGTGGCCTTCGCCAAGGAGCGCGAACAACTCAAGGCCCGCGCCGAAGCGTCTCGCCGGCTGACGGCGCGGAAAAGCGACAAAGAAGTGAAGCTCGTCCAGGCAGGTAAGTCGGCGGCCGCCGAGGCTCGCGAAGAGTCTGACCGCCCACCGGGGTCGGCGCAGGACGCGGAGAAGCTCTATGACCAGGGCACCGACCTCTATCGGAAGGGTCGGTACACCGAGGCAGCCAGCACCTTGACCGAATGCTTGCAAGCGGCCCCGTCGTTCGCCAAGTGCCACATGGTGCTCGGGTCCACCTATGCGAAGCTGAAGGAGCCTGAGCTTGGCGCCCAACACTACCGCCAGTTCGTTCAGCTTGCGCCCAATGACCCGGACACGGCGAAAGTGCAGGTGCTTCTGGAGCAATACGACTCCGGACGGACGCCTGGCCGATGAAGGGCTTGCGGGTGCGGATCAGCGCAGAACGACCAGCACATCCCCTTCATTGACCGGCTGGGCTTCGGCACATCGGATCTCGGCCACCGTCCCACTCTCCGGCGCCTCCACCGGCATTTCCATCTTCATCGACTCGATGATCACCAGCGTCTCGCCGGCGGCGACTTGCTGGCCGATCTTGACCTCGATCTTCCAAACCGTCCCCGTGATGTGCGCCAGAACGTCCGCCATTTCAGTTCCTTCGGGGCTTTCAGGGCTTCGCCCGGTGCTCCAAGAATGAGGTGTCCACCGCACCAGATCGAAAAGTGGCATCCTGCACGATTCGAAGGTGAAGCGGGATATTCGTCTTGATTCCCTCGACCCCGAACGAGCTTAACGCGCGCGTCGAGCGTTCAATCGCTTCTGCCCGGGTGGAGCCGGAGACGATCAGCTTGGCGATCATCGGATCGTAGTGCGGGGTCACGACGTTCGATTGCTCGTAACCCGAATCGAGGCGGACGCCTTCTCCTTCCGGGGGGGACCACCGGATAAGCGTGCCCGGCGAGGGCAGGAACCGGATCGGGTCCTCGGCGTAAATCCGAAACTCGATCGCCGCCCCGCGGCGGACGACATCGCTCTGCTTCACCACCAGCTCCTCTCCGGCGGCGATCCGCAGCTGCCAGCCGATCAAATCAAGCCCGGTGGTGAGCTCGGTGATCGGGTGCTCGACCTGGAGCCTGGCGTTCATCTCGATGAAATAGAACGCGCCATCCGCGACGAGGAACTCGACCGTCCCCGCGTTCGCGTAGCCAAAGGCGGCGGCCGCGGCGAGCGCGGCCTGAAGCATCTCGCTGGAGAGCCGGGCATTCGCTCCGCCCGCGAAGAGGGGCGATGGCGCCTCCTCGAGCACTTTCTGGTGGCGTCGCTGAATCGAACATTCGCGCTCCAGCCCATGAATCAGGTGGCCACGGTGATCTCCCAGGATCTGCACCTCGATGTGCCTGGGCGATTCGAAGTAGCGCTCGAGGTACACCCCTTCCCTGCCGAAAGCGGCGCGAGCGCGGTCGGTGCATTGTCGGAAAACCTTCTCCACTTCGCCGAGGTTGCGGGCGACGGCCATTCCAATTCCACCGCCGCCCCCGGCCGCTTTGCAGAGAACGGGAAAGCCGATTCGCTCCGCCTCCTGCGCCGCCAAAGTCGCGGTAGGCAGCGTGCTCTCGCTGCCCGGCACCACCGGCACGCCGGCGGCGCTGACAATTCGCCGGGCTTCGCTTTTGTCCTTCATCTTCGTCATTGCGTCGGCAGGCGGGCCGACGAAGACGAGGCCCAACGCCCGGCAGGCGCGCGCAAACTCGCCGCTCTCGGAAAGGAACCCATATCCAGGATGGATCGCTTCGGCGCCGGTCTTTTTCGCCGCATCGAAGATCGCCGCCGCATTGAGATAGCTCTCTTTGGCGGGGGCGGGGCCGATCCGGATCGCCTCATCCGCCTCGCGGACAAAGGGCAGGTCGCGATCCGCGTCCGAGTAGACTGCCACCGTGGAGATCTTCATTTTTTGCGCCACCGCGTTGATCCGGCGCGCAATTTCTGCCCGATTTGCGATCAGCAGCTTTTTGAACATGGAGTCCTAATGACCGCTCTGGGGCAGAAGGATGGGCAACCTAGCGATCGGGTTGGGGCATGGCAAGAGCAACGCGGTAAATCCAACTTGGGTTGCGCTCCGCGGAAGGGCTGTCGTAGCCTGCGCCCCGTGGCAAAAGCGGCCCCTCAACTGGCTGTGGTGATCGAGCTTGGAAAACTGCGCGCCCAGCGGCGGCTGCTCGCTTACCAGAAGAGGATTTCCCAAGCCGTGGACTCCAACCGCAGATCGATCGGGCGGCTCTACACCACCGGGCTGATTTTCTCCCCCGAGGGGAGCCGCGCCGGACGCGATCTTCTCCTCGCCCACCAGCATCTGCTTAAAGTTTTGGCCCTGCTCAATCGGTTGCGAGCGGCGCCGCCCGGACTGGATGCGGCCGCGGTCGAGGATGCATACCGGGAGCTCGATTCGCTGCTCGAGAAAACCGGGGAGCTGACCCATCGCACGGGGCACTATCTTTCTCGTCTGCGCGGCGAGTGATCGCGATCTTCATCGGATCAAAGCCCCCGCTTCAGTTAAAAGAACGGCATGAATGTTCTCCTGGTCTACGCGAGGCTTTACGGGGAATGCCTTGCCAAGGCAGTCAATGGACTGAAGAAGAATGCCTGGACGCTGCTCCTCCCCGCCGGGCTCCTCGTCGCCTGGATACTCTCGGCGGGCCTGGCGGCCCCCTTGGGCTTCGTGGGCGGAATCCTTCGGCAGCTTTTCATGGCTGCGCTCACCAGCTGTTACCTTTACTTCATCGGAGAGATCGTTGCCCACTCCCGGGTGAGCGTTGCCGAGATCGGCCGCAGCATCGGCGCTTATTTCTGGTCAACCGTAAACCTCTTCTTCGTAATCTGGGTCGCCGAGATGATCCCCGGGTTTCTGCGGATAAATCTGCCCGCCAATCTCATGCTCGCCCTCAAGTTGATTGCGCTCATCCTGCTCAGCGCCGCCCCGGAAGCCATCTACCAGCGCGGTACTTATGGAGGCCTGGCGACTATCCAACGGAGCATTTCCTTTCTTCAGGAACACTGGATCGAGTGGTTGTTGCCCAGCGCGATTCTCCTCGCCGCGCTCTGGTGGATGCCCGAGATTTATGGCTTTGGATTGAGTGGACTGCTCATCAACGCGGCAGTAAAGGGCGCGACCTTCCACCTGGGGATGGTTTTCCGCGGACACCTCTTTGCCGCCCTGGACGGAAGCACGCATCGCCAGCGGATGTTCAAATACCGCAGCGCCCGAGCAGCGGGCGGATAGACATCGGCGCTGGGGGGTCGAGACTTCCACCGCCGTGGGGACATCGCGCCGACTTAGCGTGGATCGGTCTGGCCGTGCCGCCGCAGAAACGTCGGGATGTCGAATTGATCTTCATCCACCGGAAGACTGGGGTCGCGGGCGACCGGCCGAACGGTCGCGGCCAACCTCGCATCGGCCGCTGAGGCGCCGCGGCCGGCAAGCTTGCTCGGAACGGCTGCGGGGACCTCTTCCCGAACCGTCAGCGGCGGAGGAGGCGCTGCCGCCGCCGCGGCGGGTCGCGCAACCTGGACCGCCGACTGGTGCGCCGCCGTTGGACGGTGCTTCACATCGCGATGGCCAAAGCCGGTGGCGATGATCGTGATCTTCA
>WNEZ01026804.1_pt1 | contig 15649 bp, 13 predicted proteins | sample 5400521 | NCBI WGS metagenome assembly WNEZ01 (sample SAMN13153339, study PRJNA577476) | soil metagenome | isolation source: 120 cm saprolite under Douglas fir tree site 2 hole 1 replicate 1 | place: USA:California | collected 2015-04-18
CGTGTGACAGCAAGTCGCCCAGAGTACCCAGGCCGTGTTCCTGCTCAAAGCGCCAGGAGAGGAAGCCGTTGGGGTCACTCGCATAGCCGTTGAGAAAGCGACCGTGATAATGGGTCAAGCGTCCCAGTTTCCCCTCGGCGATGAGCTGCCGGGCATACTGGACGAGCGGTGCCCAGCGATAGTTGTAACCGACGAAGGTCAACACACCAGCCTCGCGAGCGGCGGCAGCACTCTGGATGGTTTCCTGTGGGTCCTTGCCGACCGGTTTCTCACACAAGATGTGTTTCCCGGCCTGGGCCGCTGCCCGGTTGATTTCCAGGTGCATCCCATTGGGCGCAGCCACGTTGACGACCTCAACCGTGGGGTCGGCGATCACCGCACGCCAGTCGGTCGTGTAGCGCTCGAAGCCAAAACGCTGCTGGGCAGCCTGCGCGCGCGCTTCCACCGGGTCGGCACAGACAACGAGCCGGGGTTGAATCCCGCTCTCATGAAAACGGTCTGGAATGGCGCGATACGAGCGGCTATGCACTTCGCCCATCCAGCCCATGCCAATCACAGCGATACCGATTGTACGTGTCATTATGATACCTCCCATGTCGTGAAAAACCAAGGTTACTCCGGCTGCCAGTAGGTAATCTTGACCGGCTGATTCTTGTGCCACGATTCGACCGCCGCTTCCGCAATTATCTGCGCACGCAAGCCATCCATCAGCGATGGATAGGAGGTCTCCTTGCCTTCAAGCGCGCAGATGAAGGCATCCAACGCCAGGGCAAAGCTGGGTTCGAACCGCTCAAACCAACCGGGATGCAATCCATCGGAGATCACCTTCGTGCCGGTGTACAGGGCCACCTCGCGCGTCGGTTTGCGGTTGGATTGCACCATCCCTACGGAGCCAAAGACCTCGATGCGCTCATCGTAGCCATATGCGGTGCGGCGGCTGTTGTCGATGTGACAGAGCGCTCCGCCTGGCATTTTCAGGATGAGCATGGAAGTGTCGACATCCCCCGCCTCACCAATGGCCGGGTCAATCAAAGCTGCGCCGGTGGCATACATCTCAACCGGGGCTTCATCGGCAAGCCAGCAGGCCAGATCAAAAAAGTGGATGGTCTGGTCGCGGAATTGTCCCCCCGACACTTTGACGTAACTGATGGGGGGCGGCTCCTGGGCACGCGAGGTGAGGTGCATCATCTCTACCTTGCCGATGGTGCCATTCTGGATGGCTTCTCGGACGCCCAGGTGATTGGAGTCAAAACGACGACTGAAGCCGATCATGATCGGTAGGTTCGTGTGATACGCTTCCTGCACCACAGCTTTGACCCGGTCCATGTTCAAATCAATCGGCTTTTCGCAATAGGCCGGTTTTTGGGCCTGGATGGCCCTGCTCAACAAATCGGCGTGGGTGTTGGTGGATGAGGCGATGAGGACTGCGTCCACATCATCCGCCGCCCAAATCTCTTCCGGGCTCGAAGCAACTTTTGCGCCGAGAGGGAAGGCCAACTGTTCTGCCACTTCGGTATTGATATCATAAACATACTGTAGTTTGGCCCGGGGATGGGTGGCGATATTGCGGCCGTGGACCCGGCCGATCAGTCCGGCACCAAACAGAGCAAATTTTGTCATGCTGTTCACCTCTAATGTAAATCTACGGTCGCATCAACCCAGCGACCATCCCGCTGATGGGACGCAACGGCGGCGTCGACAAACTTAACGCCCAGCACGCCATCCTCAACCGTGGGAAACAAGTAGGCCAGCGGGTCGGCAGCAACACCATCCCGGCGGGCGAGAACGGCATCGGCAATATCGGAATAAATATTGGCGAAGGCTTCTAAATAGCCCTCCGGGTGACCGGGCCACAGGCGCGAGGTCCGCACAGCTGCCGGAGACAGCCAACCGAAACCACGCGACAGGGTTTGATGGTGGCCGTCGACGGGGCGCAGGACAAGCTCATTGGGCTGCTCCTGAACCCACTCCAGGCTGCCTTTCTCACCATACGCCCGAATGCGCAGCCCCTGCATATGCCCTGCCGCGACCATGCTGGCCCACATCATCCCTTTCGCCCCGTTATTGAAGCGTAACATGATGTGGGCATTGTCATCAACCTGGCGGCCCGGCACAATACTGGACAACTCGGCGGACACTTCGCTTATTTCCAGGCCGGTGATAAAGCGGGCCAGATTATGGGCGTGCGTCCCCAGGTCACCGACTACGCTGGATTTCCCGGCAATGCTGGGAGTAGTGCGCCAGACGGCTTGCTTGTGTCCTTCCGCTTCCAGCAGGGTGGAAGCCCAGCCGGAGGCGTGTTCGACCTGCACCAGCCTGATTTCGCCCAACTCCCCGTTGCGAATCATTTCGCGGGCCTGGCGTACCATCGGATAGCCGGTATAGCAGTAGGTCACGCCGAAAACCAGGCCGGTCTGACGTACCAGGCGCATCAACTCAAGAGCCTGCTCTAAATCGGTGGTCAAGGGCTTGTCGCAGATGACATCAATGCCCTGTTCCAGAAAGGCTTTGGCAATAGCGTAATGGCTGTTGTTGGGGGTCATAATGCTGACCACCTCAATGCCATCTTCCCGCTGAGCCTCCTGCTCGGCCATCTCCTGCCAGGTGCCGTAGGGGCGGTCCGGGGCGATGCCCAGCGTGGCGGCAAAGTCCCGGCTGCGCTCGGCATCCGAGGCAAAAACGCCGGACACCAGCGCATAGCGGTCGTCAAGCCGGGCGGCGTAGCGATGAGTTTCGCCAATATTCGACCCCGGCCCACCGCCGACAATGCCGAGTCGTACTTTTCGTTGTGGTTGCTTCGTTGTTTCTGGCATAACACCATCTCAGTATTGGGAGAATAGGGCGCCCACAAGGGAGCGCCCTGCCTACAACTAGCCTCGGCTGACGTGCTCGGTCAGTTCCTCGACTGAGGTCTCCTTTTGCGTCGCCTGGAAGACGACTTGTCCGCGATCACAGATACGGTACGCGTCATACAGGTTATGCGTGACCAGCACACTCGACAGGCCCTGCGTCCGCAGTGACCGTAGATACTCGAAGAGAGCCTCGGTGGCTCGGACAGCCAACGCACTGGTTGGCTCGTCAAGCACCAGGAGCGTGCGCTTGAAATGCACTGCACGAGCGATGGCCACCGCCTGCTTCTGACCGCCGGAGAGACTGCCCACCAGCTTGTCAGGACTATCGATGCCTTCGATTGCTACAATCGTCTTCAAGACATGGGCAGCAATTTCGCGCATCTCTCCCATACGCATGAAACCAAGGGGCCCTACCAGTTCTCGTCCCATGAAGATGTTGCGTGCAATCGTCATGGAGTCAACGAGTGCCGAGTCCTGGTAGATCGTCTCAATGCCCAGTTCTGCGGCATCCGTGTGGGAGTTGAGCGCAACGGGTTTGCCATCCCAGAGCAGTGTGCCGGAATCTGGCTGGACGACGCCCGAAATCGTCTTGACCGCGGTCGACTTTCCGGCCCCGTTGTCACCCAGCAGGGCCAGGATCTCCGCTTTACCCACATGGAAGCACACGTTATTGAGCGCCTTGTTCAGACCGTATTGCTTGTTGACATCGCGCAACTCCAGCAGCGGCGTTGCGGATTCTCCACTCCGCGTCGACCCAGTACTTGGTGCTGTCTCCATTCTCTCCATGCTCATATCCTTTCTCCTTTCGTTGGTGGATCAGCTGCGACGGGCTCGCAGTAGTTCGTAAATTGCTGCGGCACCGATGATGAGTATGCCAATGGGTGCGTCGATATAGAAGCCTGGCGCTGCGAGCAACAAGAGAACATCTCGAATCCAGAAGATGAGCGCGGAGCCTAAGACCGTACCCAGGATCGTACCACGGCCTCCGGTAAGCGCTAGGCCGCCGATGACGCAGGCGGCGATGGCCTCCAGTGGCAGGGCTTGGCCGCTACTGGGCGCGATGTTACCGATGTAGGATGCGGCCAGGATGCCGCCCAACGCGGCCATGGTCCCGGTCAGGCCGAAGGCCAGCAACTTCGTCCTGTCCACCCGCACTCCGGTCGCCGTTGCCGCTTGCTTGTTTCCGCCTACTGCATAGATATGGTTGCCGATGCGATTCTGTTGCAGTAGCCCCCAGAAGGCAAGGGCGAGTACAACCCACCACAGAAATGTAGCCGGGATCACACCAATAGCTCCAGCAGTAAGTGCGCTGAACACCGGGTCGGGAGAGAAGGTCTGGGACGAGGCGCCGTGTACGAAGAACGTCGCGGCCAACCAGAAGAAGGATGTCCCAAGCGTGGTGATGAAGGACGGGATACTCAACCGGAGTGTGATCAGCCCGTTGAGCAGGCCGATACCGGTGCCGATCAGCAGCCCAATGAGCGCCGCCAGCCAGTCGTTCATCCCATTCGTCGCGAGCTGCGCCATCACGATGCTGCTGAAGATGAAATTGACACCGACGGAGAGGTCGTACTCACCGGCGATCATCAAGACTCCCACACCCAGCGCTGGGATGCCCACCTCAATCGGGATCGTATACAACGCGTTCTGGATATTGGCGAAGCTGTTAAAGGCGAAGGTGCCGGGGCTAATAAATCCGTAAACCACGCTGGCACCTATGACGATCAGGAAAAGAATAAGAATGTCGAAGGCCGACTGTTGACGGCGATAGCGGCGCCCTGCGGCCTTTGCGCGCTTTGCTGCTGCCTCGTCGGTAGCTGTTTGCTCGAGGCTCATATCAATCCCTTTCTGCCCTCTGCACTAGTGCAGAAGTATTGGAACGACTGTACTATTCTGTGATTTCCTCTTACCTGGGTGAGCTACATGCTTAGCCGCTATCGTCAGTGACCAGCATCTCCACAAGCCAGGCTCTCTTTAAAGACCGCTATTGCGGGCAGCGGCTAAGCCTGTGGCTCACCCCGGCATGGCAGCTGCCTCCGTTACGCACCTTGATGGGTGACAGCCTACCATGAGACGAGCTAGCGATCGTTCTCTAACCGCCGCGAACCGCATTTGATCCGCCAACGAGGGGAACCACCTGAGCGACGTTGGTACTATCGATTAGAGCGCGGTTGCTGGTGTTGATGTTCGACGGCGTAATGCCGTACTTCAGATACAGCGCGATCTCCATGACCGCCTGGAAGCCCTGGATATATGGCTGTTGATCAACGGTCGCGGTGATCACACCACTCTTGATAGCCGCCAGAATATCCGAGGAGAGATCAAACCCACCGATGGGAATGCTCATGTTGGCCTTTTTGATAGCAGCGGGAGCCACGCTAAGTGGTGTTCCCCCTAGCGCAATGATCGCAGAGGTCTTCGGATGACCCAACAGATACGAAACCAACGTGGCTTGGGCCGGAGCCAAGTCGTTGCCCGTGCCTAACACTTCACACGTCGCGCCTATGGCAGAGAGAGCCTGCTTAACACCCGCGTATCGCTGGACGGCATAGACTTGATCTGGCGACTCGACCGGGCAGAAGACGTGATCGCCTGGCTTGATCTTGCCATCGTTGATCATGCGCTGAGCGATGAGTGCCCCGGACAGGACGAAATCCTGACCCACGAAGCCCTGGACGCAGTCTGCTCCCTGACCTGTGGCCCCATTGGTGTTGAATGCGACCACGGGGATATTCTTTGCACGGGCATCGCAGACGACTTTGTTCAGACCCGCATCGGGGACCGTTACCGCGATACCTGCGACATTGCTCGCAATGGCTGTGTTCATCTGATTGACAATCGTTGCGTCATCGTCATTGCCATATTGGATCTGCAGGTTGAGACCTGCGAAAGCGGCAGCAGCCTTCGCCCCGTTGACGGCCGGCACAAAGAAAAAGTTACTGGCACCGCTCTTAATCTCGAACAGGATCGTTTTTCCGCTAATGTCGGTACCACCGCTGAGGCCGGAGCCGCCTGACACAGCACTGTTAGGACTGTTAGGACTGCCGCCACCACAGGCAGCTAGCAACAAGATAAGGGCGACGCAGACCGCGCTCAACACGGTCCTGCGAGGCGTTCGCCCGAGAAATGTCGAAAGTTTCCTACGTCTTGTCATTCCTGATCTCTCCTTTGTTGGACTATGTCCAATGTGTAAACTTTACTTAAACTGATGAGTCGATGGTAAATGATCGCGTGGACACTAGCGGTGAACCAGGGCCTGGAACACCCACTGCACCTGGTATCTCTTATCTTTTTATCTTTAGGCATGGTTCAAATGAACTTGACAGTTCCTAACCAACAGCAAGGTCCAGCCCTGTCATGCTGAGCGCAGCGAAGCATCTCTCTGCCTATCGAGACAGACCCTTCGCTGCGCTCAGGGTGACACAGTGTGACTGTTCAAATTGAACCTTGCCTTATTTTATGAGCCTCTCCTTTCTTGCGTAGCTAGTGGTCAGTCTGGAACCCTGGACTCCCACGGATTAACTTTGCAGGCGACCCTGCAGGTACAGCCAGCGGACAAACGCTTGTCGCTTGTGCTCAGCAGTAGCCTCGTGATAGGCCCCGCGCTGATAGAGCGCTTTGACTCTGAAGAGGCCAGCAATCTGCTCACGCGAAAAACCCACTTGCTCGAGCTGCCGAACGTCCGTCATGGCGGGGAACTGCTCTCGTAGTTCCATGGTCATCCTCCTATGTCTCTGAGCCGGCAGGTCGCGGGCTGTATGACTGCCAACGCCTGCATCTAGCTCACGTATGTGTATCTCGCAATGCATCATTAGCATATCTATGCAACCGGTTGCATAGATATTCAAAAAAAAATACAGCAACTATTACCCGGCTGCCGCCAAATTATTGCCTGGCAATAATTTGGCGGTGGTCTGTCGCACGACTAATTCCCCTGGGACCATCTGGTTTTCCGGCTGCTGGCCAGCCAGTAAATCGAGCATCATGTGCATGGCCCGCTGCCCCAGCTCAAACCGAGGCTGGCGAATAGTGGTCAACGGTGGGATGGTGTAGGCAGCCATGTCAATATCATCAAAGCCGATAATGCTGAGGTTGTCAGGAACAGAGACGCCGCGTTTGTAACAGGCAGCCAGCAAGCCCATAGCCGTCGTATCGTTGTAGCAAAAAACAGCTGTAGCCCCAGCGGCCAGTAATGGCTCTAAACTGGCCTCACCGATTTTGACATGATCCTCAATGGTGTGAGAAGTAAAAATGAGGGCGGGGTCTGAAGCTATGCCGGCTGCTTCAAGCGCATCCTGATATCCTTTCAACCGGTACTGGTTTGACTTAGGACGATTGGTAACCCCCACATACCCGATGCGGCAATGCCCCAAAGCAAGTACGTGTTCAACGGCTAATTGGGCCGCATGCACATCATCAACAGTAACAAAATGCATGGTTTCCCCTGGCTTCTGTTCATTGATGATCACAATTGGAATCTTACTGCGGCCAAAGAACTGGGGATATTGATAAAATAAGTGTGAGGCAATGACAATAATGCCATCCACCCGACGCTTCTGGAGCATCTTAATAGCAGCAATCTCTTGCTGACGATCATTTTGCGAGGTACTGATAAAAACATTAAAGCCCGCCTCAACGGCAACACGCTCCATGCCTTCTACTACTCGTCCCATGAATGGATCAGAAATTGCGGCCAACACCATGCCGATGGTCCAGGTCTTATTAGCAGCCAAACTCTTTGCTACAGTACTGGGAACGTAATCCATTTCTTTGGCCAACTCCTGGATCCGTTTTTTGGTTTCAGCTCTAATATAAGGATGATCGTCTAGCGCCCGAGAGACGGTCGAAGGGGAAACCTTGGCTCTTTTGGCAATATCATAAATTGAGACAGACATGGTCGGCGAACTCCTGCACTATCGGGTGCCATGCTGGCGTGGGCGTCGCTTGGCGTGACGTGATTGACCGGTGGTGCACCAATGGTTAGCATAGAGCTACCCAACGATTACATCTAGCTCAGAAAGGGTATATTCACTTTCTGCAACCGGTTGCATATAGCATAAACTAAAATCTGATATTTGTCAAGGGGTGCGTTCTGATCGGAATTTCAAGATGCCAGGTGCGCGTTGCTTGACGGAAACGACGAACAAGAAGAACCTGCCCTTGATAGAGAGATAGTACAATATCACTTAAGCGGAATACCAGCTAAACGACCTACAAACGAAATCAATTGGGGAAGCAAAGGCAACAAGAACGGCAAGAGCGCAGGCAAACTACCAGTTGCCACCACGCGACGCAATTCCCGCACCTCAAGTGGCCACGTGGGAAACGTATCTTGCACCAAATCATAGCGTTCTTTGAGCGCCGACAATCGACTGGTACCGGCAACAATAGTTGCGGTATCATCCGCCGCTGACGGCAACGTCTGCTGGAAGGTCTCCCGGAACTGATCCGTCAAAGGCAGTAATGCTTCATCGCGAGCCTTCACCATCACCTGGTGAGGCAAGAACAACCAGCCGACCAAAAGTGACGGGGTCAAGGCTAGGTAAATACAAGCGAGCAGCACTATTTCAAGAGGTGAGATCAGGGTCTTAGCGATTGAAATTATGATAGTGCTCAGGAACAGAGCATCCCAGAACATGGTCAGGACGCTGATCCACAGGAGACTCCCCAGGGCACCTAGCCCACCGGAGTCGTCGGGATGCAATGGCTTGATCAGAATCGTGAACCTGTAGAACAACCAGTTGGTGAAAACCAATGCCAGCAAGAGCCGCGTAATACTCATAATTGTGATATACAACAACGGGGAAAACACAATGTTGGCAATAGCTCTCTGCCAGAAAGGCACAGGAGTTGCTGTATAAGGGTCTATCAGTACAAGTCGATAGAACAAATACAAGACAACGACCGTCAGGCCTGCCGCTGCCCACCAACTGCTATCCGTCCAGGCCACCAATTGCTGTAAAAAGTCCTCATACGACTCTGAGCCAGATCGATCCTTACGACTCTCGCCAATCACCCCATTGGCTCTCAACGTGTTGAAGAGGCCAGCGATAGAGGTGGGAAGTAGCAGGTAGATCATAAAGAGCAGAGGAAAGCAAACCAGGGTCTGAAGCAGAGCACCAACCGTGTCACCCAGAAGCCAGAAATGCACTTTAGTAACATATTCCCCCCAAAACCACCAGAGCAAATAGACTGCCCCTGGGAGCAGCATTACACCAGCGATAACCCAGAAATCGTTCAGACGCCATTTGACTTTGAGCAACATAAGCAAGGGATCATGCTGATAGAACTGTTCTGCGGACAACGTTGTGCCAACATTCACACCTTCCGGGCCTTTTTGCTGAGTTGATAGGCCGACGTCCATCTTCTCGCCTCCTGAAAATTTCGTGTTTTACATAGTCCTGGCCAACTGAAACAAATGTGACAAATGACACTGCTCATCTAGAGCCACTTGCCCTATACTCTACTATAGTATCATATCTACTGCTTTATCCAAGCGTAGACCCTTAATGCATAATCAACCAGCAATTTGGGGAAAAGGAAAATTTGGGGACACCCCAAAACCCCGGCAGGGGGGCTTCGCCCCCTGCACCCCCCTGACCTAACAGGTCTCTTGACTTTGCATTATGTTCAGTGATCAGGATACCGCACTCATAAAGAAGGGAGCAAAAAAAGCTCATGGCACGCAATCTGTATCGTTTTTACCTCTACCTGGTATACATTGGTATGCTGGGCTTCGCAGCAGACGGAATAGGAATGCTGCTTCGACTGCTGTTAGCGTTTACACCTCTTAGAGGAGGAAGTCCAGGCCCTACCCACTCAGATGTCGTGCAAGCGACAATCTTTGCTGTCGTCTCTCTGGTTATCGCGGTTCCCCTGTGGGTTCTGCATTACTGGCTGATTCGCCGTGATATGCGCGCTGATTCCGCGGCAGGCAGTGGAGGCGTCCGCTCATTCTTCCTGAATTTCGCAGAGGCTATCAGCCTGCTGTCGGGCGTGTTTACCGGAGCGTTCGTGATTTCTTCGTTGGGCCAGCCCTACTCAGCGGATGTTACCGGAGGTACTGCCTACACGATCGTAAGCCTTGCATTCTTTGCCCTCCTGGATTGGGAGCGAAGGCGGTCTCGAGCTGCCCCTGGCTCAGCAATCGTGTTTCAGCGCTTACACTTTTATGGCGCGCAGGCCATCTTGCTCATAGGCCTGACTTTTTCCTGGTTCAATACAGTTGGACAGATACTCGACAGCACTGTACCTCCTGGCTCAAATGGCACTCATCCCAACCTGCTTAGCCTGGTGGCAAGTACACTCTGGATCACCCTGTTCTGGCTAGCGTATGGCTTGTTGAGTCGTCGCGATACATACTCGCGTCTGCGCCAGGTCCTCCACTACCTCAGTTTTGCCTACGGTGTAGGAATGGTCCTCTCGGGTGTGTTTCTCCTGCTCGAATTGGCGCTGCAAACACTCTTCAAAGTGTCGGTCTTGCCCACATATTCACCATCAGCCCTGTATAGCTTTGTGGCCCCTCTTACCTTTGGCATCATCATTGTTGCTGTCTACAGCTTCTGGCTAAGTATCTCTGCAAGAGGACTGCAGGCACAGCAGACACTGCCATTCTTCATCGGCGAGGTGATTGTAACGGCATTCCTGGCAGTTTCATTCTGGTTTGGATGTGGTTTTCTGCTGTACAGTGGCTTAGAGCATTTCGCTTCCCCTTCTGCTACCGACCTGCCGAATCTGGTCGTCTCGTTGGTCCACGCCGTGCTCTTGTCTTCAGCTTGCTTGGCGGTGGCATCCTGGTTAGTGTTGGCAGTGCTATCACCCTGTTGTATATGCTGCTCACGTCCCTTCTGGGGGCAGCTTTATTCACTGGCTGGCAGCATGTGGCGCGTGGCGCGGGGGCGGCGCTGGTTGTGGGTCTCCTGATTGTTGGCATCTACATCTGGACAGCCACTCGCGAACATCTCTTCGGTGCACATAAAACAATACCAGCGGTCGAAGCGAAGGAAGTCACAGTGCCTGCATCGACACCGGCAGCGGAAGAGCCAACAACAGCTTCCTTCACACCACCTGCGTCCAAACCTTTATTGGAAGAGACGGATACGTCACCCGCTGCGCCTGTAACGATATCCATCGAGGACGTTCTGGACGAACTGCAAGCAGGCAAAATCACGCGAGATGAAGCTGCTGCTCGCATTCGTGAGCTTATGGGTGTGGCCTCTCCCAGGGCAGGGGCATTACCTGTCCCCCAGACAGGATCCTCCACCCCTACCATACACGACCTTCGGTGACCGATCCGTGTATGGCCAGGCGGTGTGTTGAGCCTGTAGGGGCGACCCTTGCGGTCGCCCAAGAGGCTACCCACTATAGCCAAGTTCCCTGGCTCTCTGGTAGGCTTGTTTGGACTCTTTTGGCCTGCCAAGCTGTTTAAGCACATCTCCCTTGTTGTGCCAGGCCAGTGAAAAGTTGGGGTTCAGTTGTATAGCTCGTTCGCAGGCATTGAGGGCATCTTCGTAACGCTTGAGGCCCTTGAGCGTGACGCCTGTGTTGTTATGAAAGATAGCCTCGTTGGGCTGAAGCTGCATAGCTTGCTGATAGGCATTCAGCGCCTCTTCGTAGCGTTTGAGACTATTGAGTGCGTTCCCTCTGCCATTGTGGGCAAGCGCATCAGTGGGGTCAAGTTGAATCGCCTGTTCACAGGCAACCAGTGCCTCCTTGTACCCTCCAAGGTTACACAGAGCATGTCCCTTGCCAATGTAGGCCTCAGCAACGTCGGGTGCCAGTTGGATCGCCTGTTCGTAAGCTGCCAACGCCTCTTCGTTGTAGCCAAGATCGCAGAGAGCGTACCCTTTGCCAATATAGGCCTCGACGGCGTTAGGTGCCAGTTGGATCGCTTGTTCGTAGGCGGTCAGTGCCTGCTCGTGGCGTTTGAGGCCGCGGAGAGCCTTCCCGCTGCCAGTGAAGGCCTCAACAGCATTGGGTGCCAGTTGGATGGCCTGTTCGTAGGTAGTCAGTGCCTCCTTATGGCGTTTGAGGCCACAGAGGGTTTCTCCTCTACCGATGTAGGCTTGCGCAGCGTTGGGTGCCAGTTGGATAGTTCGTTCGTAGGCATCGAGCGCCTCCACGTAGCGTTTAAGTTCCCTGAGCACGTTTGCTTTGTGGTACCAGGCCTCCGGATGGTTGGGCGCGAGCAGGATGGTTTGCTCATAGGCATCAAGCGCCTCCGCGTAGCGTTTAAGGTGCTCGAGCACATCTGCTTTGTTATGCCAGGCTGACGTATCGTTGGGTGTCAGTTGAATGGTTCGTTCGTAGGCATCGAGCGCCTCCACGTAGCGTTTAAGGTGCTTGAGCACGTTTGCTTTGTTGTGCCAGGCTGACGTATCGTTGGGGTCTGCCTGAATGGCTTGCTCGTAGGCCCTCAACGACTCTGCAAATTGTCCAGCTTTGTAGTAGGCATTGCCCTTTTCTAGCCAGCGCTCTTTGATCTTGCGCGGGCTTAATTGTGTGCTCGCTAGAACCGTGTCTGAGAGCTCCTGGGTGTCTACGGGAGGCTGTTGGGAGTGCTCTTGAATGTTTGAATGAACCATTGCTGTGATGAAGGTGTGGACATTGCTATGGCGGTCGGCCCGCTCTTTTGCCATCGCCTTGAGGATAGCCTGTTCGATCTGGACAGACAGTTGTGAATTGAGTTGTCTGGGAGCAAATGGCTGCTCTGTTACATGCTTAAACATCAATGAAATGAGATCGGGAGCGGTGAATGGTTTGCGCCCGGTAAGGAGTTCATAGGCAATGCAGCCCAGGGCATACTGGTCACTCTGCCTGCTAACCTCACCCTTAAATTGCTCCGGTGCCATATAGTGAGGGGTGCCAGCGATGGTGGTCTGTTTGACACTCGCTGTCGTCAAGGCGGTGGCGATGCCGAAGTCTGCCAGCAATGCTTCTCCTTTGGCATTGAAGAGGATATTTTCTGGTTTGAGGTCACGGTGAATGATGTTCTGCTGATGGGCATACTCGAGCGCCTGACCGATCTGTGAAAGGATAGCCAGAGCCTCTTTCGCCAGCAAAGGATGCGGAGATTGACGTTTGAGACAGTCTCGCAGGGAGCCATTCGGGGCATACTCGGTTACCAGGTATGGTAAACCTTCATCGAGTATGCCGAAGTCAACGAAGGATAGAATGTAGGTGTGGTTGAGCTTTGCGAGGATTTGAGCTTCTTGCAGAAACTGATCCCGTTCTTCCTGGGAGCCGAGGTGTATGGTACGCAAGAGTTTGATGGCAACGATATGCTCGCTAAGAAAGGCATGCTGGCCTCGATACACACTGCCAAATGTGCCGCTGGCGATTTCCTCCAACAAGGTATAGTTGCCAACTTGCTTGCTGGTGTAGTTGTTTCCGCTTGCCATAGCTCGGACCTCGAAACGTATGTGGGGATCAAAAAAAGCCTGGAGGCTTCTGTTGCTTGCAGCCGCCGGTGAGAGCACTATAGCAGGCTCAGTGGAGCGTGTCAACGAAAAAGAAGACAGTATTCCTCTCGATAAAAAACCTTCGGTTGGCCTGTCTGCATCGACAAGTTACCTAACGGTATGCTACACTATAGCCTGTTAGGTAACGAACTACGTAGAGTCGGTTACCCACACCATACGAGGACGGCAAGATGGCACGTATATGACCTGTTGAGCGCCCAGGAGCAGCGGCTCTTCCGGCGGCTCTGCGTCTTCGTTGGCGGCTGCACACTCGAGGCTGATGAGACCGTCTGTAATGCACCTGGTGACCTGGGGTTGTCCGTGTTGGACGGCGTAGCATCGCTCATCGACAAAAGCCTGCTCCACCAGGCAGAACAGGGAGAGCATGAGCCGCGCATCGTGATGCTGGAGACGGTGCGCGAGTATGGTCTGGAATGCCTCGTCAGCAGCGGAGAAGCCATTGCCATGCAAAGCGCTCATGGTGGCTACTACCTGGCACTGGCGGAGCAGGCAGAGCCGTACCTGATTACTACTGGTCAGAGCCTGTGGCTGGAGCGGTTGGAACAAGAATACACGAACCTGCGCACAGCATGCCAATGGCTGATGGAGCAGGCAAGGGGTGAGATGGCCCTGCGCTTGAGTGGTGCTCTCTGGCGCTTCTGGTGGGTGCGCGGTCAAGTGACCGAGGGGCGAAATCTATTGGAGCAGGCATTAGCCACCAGTGCGGACTGCAAGGCATCGGTGCGGGCAAAAGCGCTCGGCGCGGCTGGGACGCTTATCGGCTTGCAAGGTAACTTTGAGCAAGCAGAGGCGCTCTGTAGAGAAGGCCTCGCACTGTCCAGGGAATTGGAAGACGCCGATGGCATCATCATCTCCCTGCGCATGCTGGGATATGTAGCGATGGAACAGTCCAACTATGCAGCAGCGCGGACGCTGCTAGAGGAGGCTCTGGACCTCGCAAGGCAGGTCAATAACACCTGGGGCATTGCTTATTCTCTCGAAATCCTGGCAGCGGTGGCCTTCGAGCAGGGCGAGTATGTGCGAGCCCAGACCTTCATCGACGAGAGCTTAGCCATCTCCAGGAAGGGAGGCGACACCTGGGGCATGGCTCGTTCGCTCTGGCTCCTGGCACTTGTTGCCCTTTTCCAAGGCAACCTGGCAAGAGCACATACCATCATCGAAGAGCACCTCACGCTCTCCAGAGAGGTGAATGATCAGCGGGGTCTCGCTTACTCGCTGCTCATCCTGGGCTATCTAGCCTTTTTCCAGGGTCAGGATGACACTATGCGCACATTGCTCGAAGAGAGCCAGGCACTCCACAAGCAGACAGGGGATCGACGGGGCATTGCCTGGACGCTTTACGGTTTAGGATGGGTTGCGCTCGCACAAGGTGATTACTCAACTGCACGTACCCAGTACGAGCAGTGCCTGGCAATCCTCAGCGAGCTGGATCACAAGTGGTTCATCGCCCTCGGCCTGGAAGGGTTGGCATGCCTCGCATCTGCCCAAGGGCAGCCAGCCTGGGCAGCACGTTTATGGGGCGCAGCCGAGATGATGCGCGAAGTCATCAATGCCTCCATATCCCCTGTTATCCTTGCCAGGTACGAGCCTTTTATCGCTGCTGCACGTACCCAACTGGGTGAGAAAACCTTCACAGCAGCCTGGGCCGAAGGCCGAACAATGCCTATCGAGGCCCTCCTTCATCCCTCAGACACTGTGCTATCCCCACCAGAGAGCGCGGTTACCCAATCAACCCCCATTGCAAAGCTACCTGTAACCTATCCGGCCGGACTAACGATACGTGAAGTCGAGGTCCTACGCTGGGTAGCGATGGGTCTGACCGACATCCAGGTAGCTGAAAAACTTATCCTCAGTTCCCGCACAGTCAGTACGCACCTCAGGTCGATCTACAATAAGCTTGGCGTCACCTCACGTAGCGCAGCCACCCGCTTCGCCGTTGAGCACCACCTCGTTTGAGCATCAGTAATCTTGCGTATGCTGCCCCTAACTGCACTCGCTTCCCCGTGTCTGGAAATTACGTAAACGATTACGCAATTTACAGGATGTGTGACTGTGTCAAGTTATGTAGACTCTAGACATGAAAGCACCCAAATGGTTCTACCAACAATTGAGGGCTGACTACCAGGACAACCGCAAGAGCACATGGCGACCGCAAGGGCCCACCCGGCCGCCCCCTGCCTCCCTCGCCACTACTATGACTCTGTTGGCGAAATTTGTCAGGACAACCGGACGGAGACAGAAGAGGGAACATCTGCTATGATAGAGGGCAAGGAGTAAAAGGAGGGGCGAGGTCAGAAGCAGACGACCAGCCCCAGT
>WNEZ01003852.1_pt1 | contig 15646 bp, 10 predicted proteins | sample 5400521 | NCBI WGS metagenome assembly WNEZ01 (sample SAMN13153339, study PRJNA577476) | soil metagenome | isolation source: 120 cm saprolite under Douglas fir tree site 2 hole 1 replicate 1 | place: USA:California | collected 2015-04-18
ATTCCTATTGGAGTAAACAGCGAGCGCGGTCTCATTGCGGCGGCGTGTGATCGCTCCGATTTTCCCGACCAGATTGATCAGCAACTGCTTTCCGTGGCTGCGAATAATGCCGCAACAGCATTTCAGAACGCACGCCTTATCAATGAGCTACGTACCGCCCAAAAAGCGTTGCGCGACCAAGAGCAAGAGCTTCGCAAGGCCCACGACGGTTTAGAAATTAAGGTGGCGGAACGAACCTCGGAACTGCGCAGAAGTGAGAGAGAGCTTCGCGACGTGATCGATACCATTCCGGCGATAGTGTGGAGTACTCTGCCCGATGGCTCCAATACTTACGTTAACAAGCGATTTGTGGAGTACTCGGGGTCATCGGCGGAACAGACGGCCGGATCAGGGTGGCAAGCGCTAATTCACCCTGATGATCTTGAGCGACATGCAGGTAAATGGATGGAAGCGGTTGCTACCGGCAAGCCTCACGAAAATGAGGTGCGTTCCCGCCGCTCGGATGGGCAATATCGCTGGCAGTTGGACCGCGGAGTCCCGCTCCGAGATGAAGATGGAAACATCGTCAAGTGGTATGGGGTCACGACCGACATCGAAGATCGCAAACGCGCCGAGGAATCGCTGGAATTGATGTCTCGTGACCTGCAAGAAAGCAAGACTAGGCTTGAAGAAGCACAGAGTATCGCTCATGTTGGCCACTGGGTTTGGGACCTCGAGAACGATGAGTTGACGTGGTCAGACGAAACGTACCGCATCTTTGGGCTGCGGCCACAGGAACGTCCGATGAACGTAGAGACATTCCAAGAAATGATTCACCCAGAGGATCGAGAGTTTGTGCTCCGGGCAACGCAAGACCGTCGCGAGGGAGGCCGTCCCGACATCGAATTCCGCATCGTTCGTCCCGGCGGCGAAGTGCGTATCGTCTACAGTCAGGGCGCTGTGATGAGAGACGTGCCGGGGCAGCCCCGCCAAAGGTTCGGTACGGTCCAGGACATTACTGACCGCAAACGCGCGGAACAGAGGCTACGTGAAAGCGAAGCATATTTGGCCGAAGCGCAAAGACTCAGCCAAACAGGCAGTTGGGCATGGAACCCCGCGACCGGTGATATCAGGTACTGGTCGGAGATGTGCTACCGCGTGTTGGGCTTCGATCCCGCTGGCCCGCTGCCGCGATTCGAAGAATTCTTTCATCGAATTCATCTGGACGATCAAGCGGCGGTCAGGGAACGGTTCGAGAAAGCCATCCGCGACAAAGCGGATTTCGAACTGGACTACAGGATCGTTCACCCGGAAAAAGAGATCAGGGACATTCACGTCGTCGGTCATGCGGTCCTCGACGGATCCAGCCTTCTCGAGTTCGTGGGTACCGTGATCGATGTAACGGACCGCAAGCGTGCCGAGGAAGCGCTTCAGCAAAACCAATTTTATCTTGCTGAAGGGCAACGCCTCGCCCATATGGGAAGTTGGGCATTCAACCCTTCTGGTTGTTTTGAGTACTGGTCTCAGGAGCTGTTCAAGATTTACGGCCTAGATTCGGGTGGCAAGCCGCCAACAGTAGAAGAATATTTGGCTCTTGTACACCCGGAAGATCACGCATTCATGAAACAAGGCATTGCGAGAATGTTGGATGACCATCTTGCATTCGACTTCACAAAACGAATTGTGCGGCCTGACGGAGAGATTCGTCGCGTACGTTGTGTCGGTGTTCCGGTCACGCAAGGGGGAACTTTCCAGGGTTTCCTTGGGACAGGGGTGGATGTTACTGAGCAAGACCGACTAACGGAGGAACTGCGCCTGAGTGAAAGTCATCTTGCCGAGGCGCAAAAGCTGTCCCACACGGGCAGCTGGGCTTGGTGCGTACCGGATCGGAATGCGGTGCACCTCTCCGAGGAATGGTACCGGATTTACGGCTTCGATCCAGATGAGGGACCGCCGGTTTGGGAAAAACGTCTCGAACGCGTCCACCCGGAGGATCGCCTTAAGTGGAAGGGCACGATCGAACGGGCAATCGTGGAAAAAGCCGACTACGATCTGGAGTTCCGCATTCTTTTTCCGAACGGAAAGGTGAAGTGGATCCACACTGTTGGCCATCCCGTTCTTTCCGACGCCGGAGATTTGGAGCAATTCGTGGGCAGCTCGACCGACATCACAGCGCTCAAATCTGCCGAGCAAGAGCGTGAAAGACTACGACAACTTGAGGCTGATCTGGCACATACCAATCGTGTGAGCACGTTGGGAGAGATGGCCGCCTCTCTGGCACACGAAATCAAACAGCCCATCGCAGCCGCCATCACCAGCGCCAACAGCTGTATTGAATGGCTGGCGCACGAACCGCCCAATCTGGATCGGGCCCGTGCGGCAGCAGCCAGAATCGATAAGTATGGGAATCGTGCGGCTGAGATCATCGACCGTATACGTTCCCTCTACAGGAAGTCTCCTCCACAACGTGAGTTGGTCGACGTCAACGGAATTATTCAAGAAATGCTCACGCTGCTGGATGGTGAGGCCACTCGACACTCGGTTGCCATGGGCACGGAACTTGCCGCTGAACTGCCCAAAATCATGGCAGATCGTGTGCAGCTGCAACAGGTGTTCATGAACCTCATGCTCAACGCCATCGAAGCCATGAAGGACTCAGGCGGAGAGCTTACAGTGAAGTCGGAACTGCAGGACGGCCTACTCCAGTTCTCGGTCAGTGACACGGGCGTGGGGCTGCCCACGGAGAAGATGGAACAGATCTTTTCTGCGTTCTTTACCACCAAGCCGCAGGGCAGCGGCATGGGATTGGCGATCAGCCGTTCCATTGTGGAGTCGCATGGCGGCCGGTTGTGGGCGACCGCTAATGATGGACGAGGAGCCACCTTTCACTCGTCGCCTGGAGATCGAAGCCTAGCTGGTACATCCTGGCTACGCGGGATCGTACAGTCCAACCCGAGCTGCAACGCTTCGTGGCGAAGCGTATGAGAGCGACCGTCACGGAGGTTGCGAGCAGCCACGTTCCCATGCTTTCCAATCCCAACGTGGTAATCGAGGTTATCCGTACCGCCGCAAAGTCAGTTCAAGCGCGGTCCACAGCAGCGTAAATCACCATCAACCACATTCGTCGGTAGCTGTTCACTGTCTCGCGTTCAGCTGGACAGCTATCGGCTGCAGTCACTTGTGAGTGAAACGCCTCGTAAGTTGGATGCGCTAGAGAGTCGCCGGGCATTTACGAAGCTCTGAACTCAAGAAAGTTCATCGCCGCATAGGACGTCGCGTGGCAGAGCCCAGCTTAGGGTAGCTTGTCGAAAGAGAGATAAACGGCGGCAATCCGGCCGTCGCGGGCAATGATGAAATCAGTCCCGGTAGCGTACTTTTGAGGATGTAAGAGCGCGCACCTCGTGGCAAAGGAACCAAGAAGCAGCCGAAAGCCGCGCGCTTGTGACAAAACGGCCAGCTGTTGTTTGGCAACCCGAGTTTTATCTTGGCCTTCCCTTCTTCCCGCATCCCCTTGTGCAATAACGACTTCTTCGAAGCCACGCAGAACAACTTAATGATGAACGGTGCTTAGACGATTCTTCGGCCTGGTATCGGCAGTTCCCTGCGTTGCCAATTCGTTCGTTGACACTTTTCTTGGCTTGCGGCGCGACCTCTGACAAGACTTCGACAGATGCCAAAGTGTCCGATTGTCAGGCGACGAATCAGGAACCGCGTGTTCCGCGTAACATCGCGCAAGACCCAATGCCTCAACAGCTTGTCCCGGCGCCCTTCTCATGCCCGGTTTGGAGCGCGCGCTGCACTGTTCGTGTCTCGGAATAGGACATCAATGCGAAAAACCGCGCTCATCGCCTCCTTTGTTTTGCTGATTGTGTTCCGCTGTTTTCCCCAAGACGCAACCGAGACAATGGGTTCGATCCGTGGCGAGGTCTTCACCAAGAGCGAAGCTGGAGAGCGGTCCGTACTGCCGGCCACCCACGTCGCGCTGCACGGTGCGGTAGAGAAAGAGACGCAGTCGGACCAACGGGGCGCTTACTCGTTCGATTCCGTTCCGCCTGGAAAGTACCTCCTCGAAGCAAGCGCCCCCGGGTTGAGTTCAACGTTGGAGATTGAGGTCAGACCTGGCGCGACCGCTGCAGCACCACTTGAACTCAGCGTGGTGGCCGTGACCAGCACGGTGACCGTCACAGGAACCCCCCCTGCGCCCCTCGCGGAGTCAGCCCAATCTACGACGATCACTCAAACCACGGTCGAAGCCGCCCCCAATCAGAACGAGAGATTTGAGAGTTTGCTGCCTCTCGTTCCAGGCGTTGTCCGCGGGCCGGACGGGCGAATCAATATGAAGGGCGCCCAATCCACTCAGGCGGGTTGGCTCGTGAACTCCGCGAATGTAACCGATCCCGCCACGGGCGACCAAGCCATCAACCTCCCCATCGACGTGGTTTCCTCCGTTCAGGTAATTTCCAACCCTTACGACCCGGAGTACGGCAAGTTCACCGGAGCAATTTCCAGTGTTGAAACTCGTACCGGTAACCTCAATAAGTTTCACGTCTCGGTACAAAACCTGATCCCGCGGGCTAGGGACCGTGATGGCCACATTGTGGGAATCGGGGCGTTCACGCCCCGCGTTACTTTTACTGGACCGCTAGTGAAGGACCGCATTGCCTTTACTCAATCCTTTGAGTACCGCTTCGTCCGGACTCCAGTCGAGAGTCTGCCTCCCCTGCAGCGAGATACAAAACTTGAGAGCTTCGACTCGTTCAGCCAGCTGGATCTGAAAATCAACGAGAAACAGACGGCTACCTTCTCTTTCGCCGTCTTCCCTCAGAAGTTCGACTATCTGGGACTGAATACCTTCACCCCGCAGCCTTCCACGCCAGACCTGCACCAGCGTGGATATCAGGCCTCCGTCCAGCATCGCTTCGTTACAGAATCGGGCGGTCTATTGAGTTCGCAAGTAAGCTACGAGCGCTTCAACGCTGACGTGCAGCCCAACAGCGCTGATCCATACCGGCTTCTGGTAGAGACCACTGAAGGCGGGTTCTTCGACCGGCAGAATCGGCAGAGTGATCGAGTCGAATGGCAGGAGGTCTATCAGACCAGTCCAAAGCATTTTTATGGCATTCACCAACTTAAGGCTGGAATTGACTTCTCGCATAGTTCTTACGATGGACGCCAACAGTTCCTGCCAGTGGACATTGTGGGCGCAGCGGGTTACCCACTGGAGCGAATCGAGTTTGGAGCACCCACAACTTTTTCTGTCGACCAGAACGAGATCGCCTGGTTCATAGGAGACGAGTGGAATGCTGGGTCGCGATTGACTTTCGATTTGGGACTGCGGTTTGACCGCGATTCCGTAACCGACTCGACCCACGCCGCTCCGCGGGCCGGTTTCACTCTCGCATTGACGAGTGATCGAAGAACCCTTTTGAAGGCCGGCGCAGGACTGTTCTACGACCGAGTGCCCCTCAACATTCCGGTGTTCCCTCGATTCCCTGATCGCACGGTTCTGGCGCTGAATTCATCAGGCCAGGTGGTTGATTCCGCAACATATGTAAACGTAATCCCTGGCGGAATCCGAAATCCGAAAAGTGAAGCGTGGAACGTTGAACTTGATCGGCAGGTTCTGAGCAACCTGCTGGTTCGGGTTGCCTACCAGCAGCGGAATACGGTCAATGTCTTTGTTGTGACCCCGCTCACCGCGCCCAACAGTGCGCAGCTCTCACTGGCCAATCGTGGCCGCGACTTCTACCGGGAGTTTCAAATCACCGGCCGATACCAGATACACCGGCATACGTTAAACGCTTCGTACGTGAGATCCCAGGCTTCCGGCGATCTTAACGACTTCAACCAGTTCTTCGGGAATGATCCACAGGCCGTCATCCAGCCGAACGGGCGGGGACGACTCTCCTTTGACGCCCCAAACCGGTTCCTGGCCTGGGGAGAGATCGCAGCTCCCTGGAAGATGACCGTGATGCCAGTTTTCGATCTCCACACCGGCTTTCCTTATTCCGTCGAAAACCAGCTGCGCGAGTTTGTGGGGCCACGGAATGATCGGAGATTTCGGCGGTTCAATTCCTTTGACCTTCAGGCGCTGAAGGAAATCAAGTTGCCGTTTCGCGGGAAGGAACACACGGTAAAAGTCGGGTTTGGCGTGTTCAACCTTTTCAATCACTTCAATCCCAGGGACGTACAGAACGACCTGGACAGCAGCCGCTTCGGCGACTTCTTTAACGGACCGAACCGCACGTTCAGGGGCAAGTTTGTTCTCGGATTCTAGCGGAGGCAATACACGGTCGTCACACAGAGAGGTCATTCATGAAGGAAGTAAAACAATGTCTCATTCTCGCTGCTGGTAACGGAACACGCCTGAGGTCGGTATCCGGCGGGCTCCCTAAACCACTTGTAGACTTTCGCGGTAAACCCATCCTGGAGCATGTGATTCTCAGAGCACGCCAGGCCGGTATCGACAAGTTCGTAATTGTCGTGGGGTATCGGTCCGACTTGATCCGCAGCTGGTTTGATGGCCGCTCGCTGGGAGTATCCGTGACCTTTGTGGAGAATCCGGATTATCACAAGTCCAATGGAATTTCCGCGTTGAAAGCCAGAAATGAAATTCATGACAATTTCCTGTTGCTGATGGCCGACCATATTTTTGAACCCGAGACGGCGCGAGTGCTTCTGAAGCAACAGCTAGTGCCCGGCGAAGTCATTCTCGCGGTGGATCCCAACATCGATCGTATTTTTGACCTGGACGATGCCACCAAGGTTCTGCGCGATGGAGATCGTATTGTGGACATCGGCAAGGAGATCGCGGACTATGACGCGCTGGATACCGGGATGTTTCTGTGCAGCCCGGCCCTGTTTGACCGACTCGAGGCGGCAACCAAGGATGGAAACTGTTCTCTCTCGGATGGCATGCGGCAACTGGCTTCCGAGCGGCGCCTGCGTGCCTTGGAGATCGGCGAGGCCAGCTGGCAAGACGTCGACACACCTGAAGCACTGACCCACGCGGAAGGTGTATTTGATGGATACTGGCGCCACGACCAGATTGTCGAGGGTGTTGCGCGTGTCTAGGACAATATTGAAAACGCGACTGCCCCTCCGAGTGCTTGCCGGGCTATTTGGCGTTTTGCTGTTCGCCTACCTGGTCCACCGGGCCGGGCCAGCCAAGCTCGTCGAAAGCATGGCCACCCTGGGATGGGGACTGGGTTTGATTCTCGCCTGGGGTGCAGTGGGCCATGTCGTAAAGACCTGGGCCTGGCGGCTCACTTTGCTCGACGACAAGCGTCAAGTCTCCTTCGCGCGCATGCTCGGGCTGCGGCTCGCTTCCGAAGCAGTGGGGCAACTCGGCGGACTCGCTCAGTTGTTCGGCGAAGGCTTGCGGGTGTCCATGCTGGGTTCGGCGATACCGCTCACCAGCGGGATCGCATCGGTAACCATCGACCGCGCGTTTTTCGTCCTGAGCGCAGCAGTCGTCAGCATCGTCGGTTTGCTGGCCGTACTGATTGTTTTGCCGCTGCCCCACACGCTGGCGGTTTACGCGGGCCTGTTTGCGTCCATTCTCCTGGGAGTCGTTCTGGTCACTGCAGTGGCCGTTAAGAAACGTTGGCTGGTGCTTTCGGGGACAGCGCGGATCGTAGGCCGGATCCGGTATTTCAAGGATTGGGTCGAAGGCAAGCGCTCGGTCATTCACTCGGTTGAGAACAATCTGCTCGACTTCTACCACCGTACGCCCGGCTCGTTTTGGGCCAGCTTCGCGCTCAACCTGGCGGGCCACGCCGCGGCGGTGTTCGAGGTCTATCTGATCCTCTGGCTCCTGGCCGCCAAGGTCGGTTTATTCGGGGCACTCGCCATTGAGGCGCTGACCAAGCTGGTCAATATCGCAGGCACATTCAATCCGGGAAACATAGGAACCTACGAGGGCGGGAACATGCTGATCGTGAAGATGTTCGGCCTCACGGGAGCCACCGGATTGACTCTGGCATTCATTCGGCGTCTGCGCGCTCTATTCTGGGCCGCTGTGGGCGGCCTCTGCCTGGTCATGTTGACCAAAACAACAAAGCAAAACAAGCTCGCCGGAAGTGCTGAGGACATCATGCAAATCGTTCCTGAACCAGTTTTGCCAGTGGAATCTCACATGGATAGGGAGACGGCCTCCCATCCTCGTACTGCCGTTATTCTCGCGACGAACCTGGATGCTGCCCGTTTCGGCTCACCAATGCCCGAGGTTGGAGCCCTCCCAGTCCTGCTGCGAAGCATCCTGGGAGCGCATAAAGCTGGCGCTGCCCGAATCATCGTCGTGATCGATCGGGCGAAAAGCTCGCGGATACAACCCGACCTGCTGCGGACCGGCCGTCTCCCCCGCAGCATACAGTGGTGCGATTTCAGCTCCGGGGAAGGATCGCTTCCCTCCCTGCTAGGGCAGCTCGCTTCCGAAGGTCAAGGACATCTGGTGCTGATCGCCGGGGACAGGGTCTATCATCCATCCTTGCATCGGCGGGTGGGCGAGTGGGATGGACAAGACAATGCTTTGGCGCTCGTGACTGAAAGGAAACTTGTCGGCATCTGTTCGCTTTCTCGCGAAACGGCGATCGACCTTTCTCGCCGTTGCCCTGCAATCGCCAAATCCATCGAGGACGTTCTTGCCTGGCTCACCTTGACTCATTCGGTGGAGAGCGAAACGGTGCCGGAAGATAAGTGGCAACGTGTTCTAAACGAGCAACAACGCCTGTTGGCGGAGCAGAAGTTGAACGGCTGGCTGGTTAAGCCCACCGACGGGATTTTTGCGAGAGCGAACCGCCGCATCTCAATACCAATCAGCCGGCGGATCATTCCGTATCCGATCACACCGAACATGGTAAGCCTGTTCACGCTGGGAGTGAGCTTGGCCGCTGGCGTCTTCCTCGCGCTCGGTGGCTACTGGAATATGTTAACGGGCGCGGTGCTGGGATGGTTGTCGAGCGTTCTCGATGGATGCGACGGTGAGGTCGCTCGTTTGAAGCTTCAGGAGTCCGCGTTCGGATGCTGGTTAGAGACGATGTGCGACAATCTTTATTACGTGTTCATCTTTGCGGGCTTGACGATCGGGCTCGTGAGAAGCACGGGCAACCAAAGCTATCTGCTATGGGGTGGTTTCCTGCTTTTCGGCGCGCTTGCCAGTTTCCTCACGACCGGACTGCAGCGTCAACAGTTGGCCAGCGGACGTCCAGAACAATATTTGGCTGTTTGGCACAAAAAGGCCGAGAGTCGCAGTTCGAACCCTTTCCTGTATCTCGGGCGACATACTGAGTTCATCATCCGGCGCTGCTTTTTGCCCTATGTTTTCCTGTTTTTTGCTCTTTTCCACATCATGAACTGGCTTTTGATCGGGGCGACGGTAGGTGCGAATGTAGTCTGGACTATTGCCCTTTATTCCTACCTTACCTTTGCGCCGGCCCGAACTTCGACCTTGCCGAGTCAATCGGTCGCCTAGGTAGCCGGAATGCAGAATGCATTCCCTCAGCTCGCTTTGGCGGCTGGAGTGTAAATGTGGCAATGCAAGAAATCGTTATGGGCAACTTCGCGCCTTTCCGCTGGGTGATGTGGCCGCCCAGTTCGCTAGGCATTGTCGACTGGAACCTCGACCGCGGCCAACATCTGCAAGGAATAATAGATTTCCTCGCAGGCACAAATGCAGACATTCTTCTCCTGCAGGAAGCGGATCTCAATGCGCGGCGCACACAGCGCCTAAACATTGCTGAAGAGATCGCCCGGAAGCTGCAAATGAACTATGTGTTCGGGCGCGAGTTTCAGGAACTTGTTCAGGGGTCCGAAGCGTCTCCCGCATACCATGGGCAGGCCACTCTCTCAAAGTGGCCCATCTCGAATCCGCGTTTGATCCGCTTCTCACGACAGTCTCACTTTTGGCAGCCGCGCTGGTTTCTGCCGCGGATCGAGCCCTTCCAGGAACGACTTGGAGGAAGAATCGCGCTGGTTGCAGAAATCAATGTCGCTGGAAGCAAATTCGTAACCTACAATCTTCACCTAGAAAGCAAATCAAGTAATGAATTACGCCTTTCGCAGGTAGCGGAAGTGTTGTCGGATGCGGCACACCAGGATTCCCAATGCCCAGTCATTGTTGCAGGTGATTTCAACCTGGACGCGTCGAACGCGGCAGCTACCACCTTCCGGACCGCAGGATTTCAGGATGCAATACCAGCCTCGCGCGCACCTACCACTCCAGCGCGTGGCCTCTTTGAACCAGGGCGGCGCATTGACTGGGCATTCGTTCGCGGACCTATTCGAGCGGGCTCAGGCCGGGTTCACAACCAGGTGAATGCATCGGATCACTACCCAATATCTTTTACCCTCACTGCATCGCCCGGTTAATTCCCAACAAGGCTCTACGGTGCAGATGCCGCGATTCCAACCTCTATGACAACAAAACACACCCCGACGGGAGATTGGCCAATTCGGTTTCGGAACGGCGGTTAAACCGGCTTACAGCTGGCCTCTGTCGGAAGCTTGACTTGCCTTCGACCAGGTGAGTCGCGATGGCGAACAGGCAGCTCACGGAAAGGCCACACATCAGCACGCCAGTAATGCTCTCCCCCGGGCCTAGGAGGCGCCAAACTCGCGGGAGAACAAAGTCGCCATAGCCAACCGTCGAATAGGAGGCAGACGAGAAATAGAAGCAAGCTTCCCATGATGGAAGACAATGCCAGCGATAAAGTCCCGTCCATAGAAGAATTTGCAGAATGTGCAAGACAATCATCAAGGTTGTGAATCGAACCATAAGCACGGCCGAGCGCACAGGGCCTAGACCCTTGATCCCGGTTGCAATGCGAGCCCGTGCCCAGTGGATGAGGACCGCCATGCCAGCGCACTGGAGTAGGAGCGTCACAGTGACGAGAAAGACTGCGGAGCAAAGTCCATCGATTCCCAACGAACTATCGCTATGAGGAGCACTCTCATTTCCAAAAAGATTGCGGATTAGGAAAGCCATTGCCCTTACAGAGGCGCACTCGCGGCTCTCCCAGCCGAACTTGAGGCTTCGCCAATCGAGATCCCGTGCTGCTGGAGCTTTTTCAAGATCAGCAATCGCAGGTCACTCCTGAGCCGGTGGTTGTCATGCGCCTGGATAATGGTCCAAAAGCGCAACGAAAAGTTAAGCGAATTCTGCCCGATGTCGTTCAACAGAGCCTCCGGCGGAGGGTCGGGGAGAACACCGGGATGTTCGCGGGCCACTTCCAGCATTAGTGCAGCGACTTTCTCGGCGTCGCTCTGGTGGGCGAGCACAACGCCGATCGCGAGGCGCACGCGATCATCATTTACTGTCCAGTTTGTCACTTGATGGGTTGTAAAGTCGGAATTGGGAACAATGATCACTTCGTTGTCATAGGTTCGTACCCAGGTGCTGCGAACTCCCACCCGCCCGACCACCCCGGCGGTTCCTCCTATGTCGATGCGATCCCCGATGCGGAATGGCTGTTCGATGAGCAATACCAATCCGGCCACCCAGTTGGCCACGATCGATTGCAGGCCAAAGCCCACACCGATGCCGAGCGTCCCTCCCAGGATCGCCAACGCGTTCAGGTTTACTCCGGCTGCCTGCAACCCGATCATGAGACCAACGACATAGATCGCGAGCGACACGAAACGCGCCAGAATGTAACTATGTTGTGGGTCGAACGCGGTAGTTTTGGAAACCCGCTGGTAGAGGAGTTTGCGGACCCAGTTGGACAATGCGGCGAGAAGCCCCAAAAAGAGTAGAGCCTTGAGGAGGGAGATCGGTGTCACGCCCTGCTTACCAAACGAGAATAACGGGATCGTCAACCGCCGCCCCAGGCTTGCCCCCAGCAGGTGAATCAGGTTCGGCCCGGATGGAACCCACCACCAAACAAAGCCTGTGAGCAGGGCTATCAGCAGGACAGCACCCAAGAGTACCTTGGGAGCTAAAAAGTGGCGCACATCGGACTGCTCACGCATTGACTACTCCACAGTTCGCCTCTGTCATGCAGCACCGTTCGAGCCCCTACGAGCGATTGTGCTGGCCGTCGGCATATTCAGGATGCTTCCCTTCGATGTGTGGGCCTCGAGGGAGGGTGGTTCCGGCCGGGCCGGTTCGGTCCGGACCCGCGCGGGAGGAAGTGAGAAAAGTCACGCCGGAACCGGAGAGCCTCCACGGCGACTTCCCAGAAAATTGGGCGACTGCTCTGCTTGCAAGTCGCGACTTACGATCCTATGCGCCCACCCAGCTTTCGTATCCTCCTTGTTGTTGGACGCCAGCAATGGGAACAGGTACAACACACCGCACAGATTCCGGCCGGCAATACTCTTTGCGTTTCAACGCGGCGTCACGGATCGCCGCTTTAGTTCGCGGTCTGCCAGCAGCCTTTTGAAATCGTTGCACTAGTTTGGCCCGGCCACGAGCGAGTTGCGCTTTCAAAGTCCCTTCGGGGACGCCCAGCGTCTCTGCCGCCTCTCTTATGGAAAGTCCGTCTCGTTGGCGGAGCCGTATAGCCGCCCGCTGCGCATCTGGAAGGCCGCAGGTTAACCTGGCGGCAAGGTCACGTAACTCGCTGTGCGCCACTGTCTGCTCGGGTGTGGGTCTCGGGTCAGCAAGCACTTCCGAAATAGTCCATTGACCCTCCTCGGGCGCATGGTCAAGCGACACGAAGTGGCATCGAGGACGCCGACGCAGCTGCATGCGCACCGCGTTGATCACGATCGCCATGACCCAGGTCGACAGCCGCGCCCGGCCGTCGAACGCAGCGATATGCCTGAACGCCGACAGCATCGCATCCTGCACGGCATCCTCAGCATCTTCGGGATTGCGCAGCCATCGCATCGCTACCCGCCGGAACTGCGGAAGGCCTTGTTGCACAATCTTCTCGAATTCCATCCGAAGTTCCGAGATCGCTTGTCTGGCGGCTCCCGGTTCGCCGGCGTCGGAACTCGACGCAAAGCCAGCGGACCCGAGTGTAAATGCCGGTGTGGCCATAATTCTTAAGTCTCCGTTACTTCCCGAGTGATGTGCCTTGGTTCGAATCTCATTGCCCACTGTGCACACAGCATTTTGCGTACCAACGGCAAATCAATCCGTTCGTTCCCTATGCCAGTTGGGAGACGGCGCGGCCGCAAAAAATGGCCTTGTACGGGATGGAAGTGCAAACGCGCAAGGGGTGCCAATCATTCGACTCGCCACTTTGTTGTCAGCTGCCAACGGGGCAGGTCGCCACGAAGTTGGTGATCAAGCCGCGGCCGGTGAAGCCCGGAAGAGATTGGAAACTGGTGTGAGGTGAAGTCTCTGCCTAACCTACAGCGACTCCCGAGAGTTGCTGAACGCTGAGGGTTCCCGGTAGAAAAAACTGCCCTGAAGCGCGTTAGACCTCGCAGTCTTGACTAACATCACGCATCTTTTCGCCCCTACCAGCGATTCCCTTCTCGACGCTGCCTCCGAGTGACTGCTGCCGAGGTAAGGATCCATTTATGCCGCGAGCAGCTTGCTGCAATTTACTCGGAGTTCAAACTCAGTCCCAAGAATTCCGGGACCCGCTGAGCTGCGGTAGAAGAGTTGCACCTGGCCGGCTGCCTCCAACCTACCGGTCTTCATGATGGACACTTTCTTGGAAACTATCTTCTTAGGGTTTCGCCAAACAATTTTCATAACACCTCTTTTCTACTGTCGGAGCTCTGTGCATTTCGGGGGCCGAGCGCAAACACCGTCTGCTTCCCGCTAAACACTCGAGAGATCAGCAATCAATGCACCTAATCACATGGATGAGGAAGTGAGGGAAACGGCTGTGATTTTGCCGTCACCGTTTGGTGGAAGGGACGTTGTCGTTCAGTGGGCATCACCGGGAAGGTGCCTTTGTGAAGAGGGTCACCCTTTCGTCTGTTATGACAGCCACCGATCTCGCGACCTTTCGATCAGTGTTATTTTCTGGCCTTTCTCTCGAGGAAGCTAGGCAGCCGGGACAAGGGGGAGGGCATGATTCCGCCCGGCTGCCCAGGCGCGACTAAAACCGGTACACAATGCCAGCTGAGGGCTGAGCCGTGTGCGTCCAGGTATCAGTCTTCAAGCTTTGAAGGCCGAAGTCCGGATCCTTGTATACCAAACCCCGGTATTCAGCGCGCAGGGAAAAGTGGTGCGTCAAGACGTAGTCAGCGCCAGCGCCGTACAGGAATGCACCTTTTGATTGGGTGTCCGCGCCGGGCACAGATCCGCCGCCGTTGCCGGTGGGATGAAAGATCAGGCCCCCGCCTCCAGCCAGCGCGCACGGACTGAACTTACTGATGTGGAGCGGCAGGTTCACAACCACATCGCCAGTGACGCCGTGTACGTCAGACTGGACTCTGGATTGTCCCGCAGCGGAAAAATATTTTTGCGTGTTTCGGGCGAAACCGTAATTTGCTTCCGCGGAAAGCCAACGATTGATGTGATAGCGGTATCCCACTTCCAGACCCCCAGTCTTCGTCGTAGTCCGCGAGATTCCGTTGCCGTTGCTGTCTTTGGTAAAGAAGCCCGTTCCTTCGACGCTCACTTCATTCCGAACTTCTTGTGTCATGGCAGAGATCGTAAAGAGCAGTATGGATGCGACAGTTACAAACAGACCCCGTTTCATGATTCTTCTTTCCCCATTTCCCAATGGTTCGAGCTTCGGTTGAAGCTCTTGCTCGCGAGCAATCACCAACACGCCAGCGGCGCAAGCCCGCGCCGTTCCGTGCCGCCAGTTTGCCTTGAGCACGACATGAAGAGCATTCAACCTTCCAAACGGACACGACCCCGTCGAACAGCGGGCATCCTTCCTCCCACCCCCTCAGCCGGTTCGACACCCCCATCACAGGTCTCCTATCTCGGTTCTCCGAGTCACGCCAAGATTTTGGCGAGTGGCAGCGCTCATACTTTCGGACTTCTCCTGATGACTCTTCGCCAGGGATATTGCAGCCGTTGGCTGCCGACCACCCCTGGGAATGCCCACAAACAGAATTCACTTGTCACGTGCCAATTCAATTGTCAGTGACAACCTTACGGCTGTACGGGGAGGACTTGCTTTCCTAAGAAATTGCGCCGCCAAACCCGTGTACCTGCGGCATTTAGCCTTCGAAGGGAGCTGAGGCTTCGAGTGGAACCCTGGATGCCTGAAGAGCATAGCCACGAGTCAACGGGCTTCCTAGCAATCGTGTCTGGTTAAGCGATCGCCAATCAGTGGCCAAGGGGGACGAATGGATAAAAGACAGTTGCTTTTTGTCGCAGCGTTCGCAGTGGTATTGTTTTCGACTCGCAACCTGGCTGTTGCCCAGGACTCCGCTTCGCAGCCGACCAAGCAAAACGCAGCGCCCAAGGGGTTCGCAAACAGCAGCAACTTCCAGGCGCCTTCTGACGAAGACATCCAACTACTAAGAAAAGACTTACGGTCCCAAAAGAAGCAGATCGTCGCGGCCAACATGAACCTGACGGACGTGGAGGCCGAAAAGTTCTGGCCGGTTTACGACCAGTACTCTGCTGACCTGGCCAGGATTAACGACGCGAGGGCTGCGCTGATTAAGGAGTACTTGCAGACCTTCGACACCATGAACGGCGAACAGGCGGAGAGCTACCTTCGAAAGCGCGCCGGTGTCGAGGAATCGATCATGCAGCTAAGACTCAAGTACATTCCGGTCTTTCGCAAGGTCCTTTCGGGCC